>Ga0181405_1000281_pt1 | contig 17985 bp, 32 predicted proteins | sample 28SPOviralmetaG_FD_130134 | JGI IMG/M metagenome (GOLD analysis project Ga0181405, IMG submission 130134) | Marine viral communities from the oligotrophic San Pedro Time Series (SPOT) site, San Pedro Channel, CA, USA - 28 SPOT_SRF_2011-11-29 | ecosystem: Environmental > Aquatic > Marine > Strait...
GCATCACTATTTAAGTTTGGTGAATTAGATAAAGTTGTTGATTCATGTTCGTATATAAAACCGCTTGAATCACCAGCAATAGGATAATCAAACGCACCTTGGTCAATCCAACAGCCTCTATCTAAAGAACCTATAGACCAAGTATTTTCTAAGTAATTCCAAACTACATATTTGTTTGGTGTGTATTGTCCATCACCTACAGGAAAACCCCACCATATTTCATTAAAGTTAGAGTTATGTCCACCCCAGCACGCTTGCCTGCCTGGCACATTCAAGTTGTCATACACATAATCATGCACATCGCATTTTATTTCTCTTACAACACCATCGTAAACAAAGAATGAGTTTTCACCCATCCACGCAAGAAAGTTTCCTGTTTGCACGACTGATCTTCTACTTACAGCTTTACAGTTTGCGCCTGCTGCTGCAATACCATAAACAAAAGGTGAGCCTACATAGCTCATTCTATCTATACCAGTATCACTAAAAACTATGACATCGTTTTGGTATTTAACACCTAATAATGCACGACCACCTGTAGGTATTTGTACATCACCTGCTGTATTTGTAGCTTTAGATGTCCAAGTATTTCTATCTTCTCTATCACTCCAAGATATTTTTCTAGGGTCGCCACCAGAACCAATAGCAACTAAATGCCTTTCATTAGTTACTAGGACAGCCTGACAGCCTGTAGGAGCGTTTGTTACGACTGTGGCAATGGTATCTGCTGTACCGCCTGAAACTGGCCTCCATTTGTATATTTTTCCATCACCAGAAAAACAAAAGACTAAATCTTCACCCCAGTTGTCAAAGGAGAAATGACCTGAAGCAAGAGGTAGCCCAGATTGACTTCTAGCATCGCCATAATCTTCTACGTTATAGTGGTATGCACCATAACCAAGAGGATCATTGGCAGCATCGTTTACAAAACCAGATGGTGTTATATCAGTCCAAGTATTGTCGTATAAGACATATACCTTTTGTCTTGTACCTACAGCTAGTATAGATTCACCAAGATTATCCTTATAGGCATACATACCTATAGGCTCACCAGTTAATGCTGTGTTTCTTAGTTTAGTCCAACCACCAATAGGTTTTAGAAATCCGTTTTCAAAACGCACAAGATTGCCGTCAACCCAACGACCTTTGTTAGCATAGTCAGTTCCGTTTTTGACTATGCCAGCTGGCGGAGTTACAGGCAGTAGTGCCATATTATTCTCCTAAATTATATTGCAGATGATTCATTAGCTGTTCTTTTAGCAGCTTTTACAGAATCAGTCCAAACAGTTGAAGCTATACCTTGAACGTCTGTAGATTCTTCAGAAACATCTGTATCTGTATGAGTCCAATTACCATCTTCATCTTGAACAGAACTTACACATTCTAATGCGTGTCTATGAAAAGACCTTGAAATATCTACACCATCTTCCTTGATAACTGTAGCTGTTCTTACTTGTATAGTTTTGTAGTCGCCTACAACTTCTATTTTATCTTCTATTAGTTCTTTTGTTATTGCCATTTTTTTCTCCTATGTCCGTACCTAGCATCCACTAAGTATATTAGTTATTAAACTTGATATGTTGCTGTTCCTCTTATATCAACAGAGTTATTACTTGATGCTTCTAATTCACCCCAAATTGTATAATCATAATTTTGTTCATTTATATTAATAAGCCTAATAACACTTTCACCATCAATTAAAATGGTTGTTAATGTAGAGTCATTTGGAGTGTAATATCTTGCATATATTGACCCTGCTCCACTACTATCTATAGTAAAAGGTAATCCACTTATTTGAACTTGTCCTCCACTTGAAGGCAGTCCACCAGTAGTAATTATACGATAATGAACAGTAACTAGATTACCAATTTTTGTATATTTACCTGTAGCGGTACTTAAAGTAGCTCCACAAGCTGGAGTCCAAGTACCTTCTTCATAATCGTCAAGTGCGTTAGCTGCTGCTGTGTCTCCGTTAAAGGTTAAGCCACCACCTGCAAGAATACGCATCCTTTCTGTGTTATTTGTGCCGAAAATTAATGGTGAGTTTGCTCTTTGATATACATAACCATCATTATTACTACCATGACCAACAAACATTGAAGTAGAACCTACTGTTGTTCCATTACCTGCAAATTCCATAGCAGCACCACTACCTGAACCAGCAGCAACATTTAATAGTTCTGTAGCTGATGTAGTGCCTATAGATACCTTGCCTGAACCATCAATACGCATTCTTTCTGATGAACTTGCCCCACCTGATGCTGTTCTAAATGCAAAAATACCACCAGTTCCACTAGCACCATAAGAAATAAATCTTGTTGTACCACCTGAAAAATCCATAGCAGCAGTAGATGTTCTATCATCTGCTAAAGCACCTGTTATAGCTAATGCACCATTGACTGTTAGTTTTTCTGTTGGACTACTCGTTCCAATTCCAACAGCATTAGCTGAAGAATCTACAAATAAAGTTCCGCTATCCCAATTCAAATCTCCTGTACCACCAGTAAGAGCTGTAAGCGTACCAACACTTGTAATATTAGGTTGAGCTGCTGTAGCTAATGTGCCTGTTATAGATGTATTAGCTGTAAGTGTTGTAAATGTTCCTGCTGCTGGTGTTGTGCCTCCGATAACAGAGCTATCAATTACTGCTCCGTCTAAGTTCATAGCTACTGAAGTACCAGTAGAACTAAATAATGCGTCTACAGAGTCAAGATCATTATTAATCTTTGTACCCCAAGTATCAGTAGATGCGCCTACTTCTGGTTTGGTTAAGTTTAAATTCGTTGTAAATGTATCTGCCATAAAAAAATTCCTCTAAGCTGCGTCTTGTTCGCCTAAGTTTGTCCATGATGTGCTTGGATTAGTTTGTTCTGTCCAAGTTTCTTCTGCTACTATTTGATCGGTCCAAGTCTCACCAGGAACAATAATATCTTCCCATTTTAGACCACCAACTGCATTAAATCCACTTGTTTGTGCAATTACAGATGTTCCTGCTACTACAAGACCACCGATTGCATCAAAACCGCTTACTCCTGTTAATGTTGCTGAACCTGATACAGTAAATCTACCTGTAGCTGTCATGCTTGATACAGATGCTATTGTAGATGCACCACGGTCTATTTGTTTACCAGTAGCGGTCATACCAGAACTTGCTGATATGGTGGAAGAACCTAAATCAATTTGTGTTCCTACTGCTGAAGCACCAGATGTTGCTGATATTGTTGCAGCACCATCAAGTATTATTGCTCCAACTGCTGTAAATCCAGATGTACCAGCAATGGTAGATGCACCTGTAATTACAAATCTTCCTGTTGCTGTAACGCTTGAAGTTGCCGCTATGGTAGCAGAACCTAATACTGGAACTTCAACAGTTCCAACCGCTGTTACATTGGATGTTGCAGCAATAGTGGCTGCACCAAAATGATATACAGGAGTTCCGTAATTGGACTTTCCGTATGTGTATAAGCCATAGCCTACTGAGGCCATGATATTACGCTAATGTTATATCTAAATCGCCAGCGTCAAATCTGAATACATCGCCTGAACTTACAGTCTTAGAAGCTGTTAAGTTTGCATAAGCCATTAGATTACCACTTGATGAGGCATCAAATATACCTACCGCAACGACTGTACCATAGTCTGCTGTAGCTGTTGGATATTCAACCGCAGCTGAGTTTGTTGCTGTGGTTGGGTTTGTACCAGATACAGTAAATGCAGCTGATTGTCTTGCATAAGCACCGCCTGATACTTCTGTACCACCACCTGTATCTGTAGGTGCTACAGTATACAAAGCAACATATAATGTTCCTGGTGCTGTATAAGCATTACCACCAAATACATGGTCTAATACTTTATCCTCTAAATAATCACTAAATCCAGCCATTTTATCTCCTAATTATTATTCCAATAATACATTTTTTTACCAGACTTGCCATAAGTTCTTCTTCTTTGTATTAGAGATCCTTTGCCAAATTCTGCTTTCTCTTGTTCCATTCTCATCTCTTCTAATGCTTTTTCAAATTGTGCTGTAAATAAAGGCACTCTTTCATCTTCCATTAGATAGATAGAAGCGTGTTTTAAAGCACCATATAAGTAAGCATCTGGATATCCTGTGGATATAAAGTTCGTTGTATTAGAACTGCTTAAAGCATCAATAGTGCCATAGTATGTTAATTGTAGCGTATAACTTGTGTCAGGGGTAGGTGCTAACTCTAATGAATTATCTACAATTGCATAATAGATTGGTTGACCAGTTACATTGTTATTAGCTTTTCTATAGACATCTAGTGATTCTATAGACTGTTGAAACAATGGTCTAAAATCATTTGATGTAATTTCTACATTGATAGCTTCTAACCAGTCTGTTGGTAATGACATATATTGTGCATCTGCTGTAGCAGTAGCACGTTTAATCATGTCTTTGGTTCTTAATCTTCTGTTAAATTCACCTTCTGTTGCATCAATAAAAAAATCTAACTGGTCTGTTAAATCTGACCTGTTTAAGAAATTTGCAATATTAGTTTTTAATTCATCATATGTCATACTTTACCTTTCCATGTCCTAAAGGGTTTATTATCAGAATGGTTTAACCATTTCTTCCATTGTGCAGAATCCTTTGACCAACCTTCTCTGATTGCTTGTTGATATATTACCATTGGTACTTCTGCTACATGACGAAAATCTTTACCTGGAGCATTTTCAGATAACTGTTTTACATAGTCTAGTGTTGGTTGAATATTCTGTTTTGTCTGATAAACAACCTTATCATCTTCAGTTGCAAAGATAGATTGCAGTCCTGTCTTATGATCTATTAATGTAGTTTTTGCCATGTAGAGATTTTAGCACAAAAAAAAGGGAAGCCGAAACTTCCCTTAAAGCTTATTTAACTAAACTTATGATGTTGTTAAGTCTGCAACGACACCATGAGCAGCTTCATTAGATACTTCTAATCCGTACTCACAAATAATCATCTTAGTCTCAGCATCACCTATTGTTGAGATATCAATAGTTTGGAAATCTCTTAGGTATGACACTTTTGCAAACTCTGGGTCTACTAACAACAATGATCTTTCTCTTGATCTGTTTGATGGAACGATTTTTAGTTCACCAAAGTCAGATGAATAGATTGATACTGAAGCTTCGACTGTGTTTGCATCAACAAATTGTCTAGCTTGTGTTCTACCTGTGAAAGCAGAAATCTTCTGCTTATTTACAGGACCACAGATTGCCATGTTAGGCTCTGCACCACTAGCAAACATAAGTTGTAATACATCTTTTAATAAAGTTTCTGTTAATGCTCTTTGTGTTCCGTCTGTTGGAGCAGCACCGCCACCAGTAGAAGCACCGTTAGTTCCTCTTGAATCGTTAGTTGTAATCCAAGACTCGAAACCACCAGTTACCCTAGCTGTTGTAGCATTACCAGTTGTTTTAGCACCTTTTTGACATAGAGCTTCTTCCATATCTCTTTTAAGTGCTTTAGCCATAATAGCAAGTTGGTGAGCCATTTCTGATCTCTTACCAGCTGCATCTGAAGCTTCTTGTGAACCTGTTACAGTTGCATCTCTAGCTGAAATCATAGCAACATTACTTGCTCTTGCTGTAGCTGTAGAAGCAGCTCTTGATAGTTCAAAACCTTCAAGCTGTCCAGCGGCACTTGGAGTAGGTAGACTTTCTGTCTGCCAATCAAATACTACGTTTTTTATATTTCTTTTTCCGATTGATGACATAAACGGAGTTTGCATTGGAGAAATGTTGTAAATAATATTACTTAAATCTTCTCTGTCAGCAGTAGCTGTATATGTATCAAAGGCGTTTGTTACTTTAGCCATTGTTATATTCCTTTAAATTAATTGTTCAAATACTTTAGCCGCATCTGAGGTTTTCCCAGTTTTGGCCAACCTTTGTTTTGCTTTTTTCACAGGTGTTGTCGTTTTTGGTCGGTTAGTCGTACCAGGTCTAGCAACTCTTGCTGGTGCTTTTTGTGTTGGTTTTTTCTTTGTGGCTTCAACTGTTCGAGAGTTTAACCAAGCATTTCTTAAACCAAGCAAAGCACGATAATCATAAACCTGTTGTATCTCTTCAGGAGTATATTCCAACTCCCTCATTGCATACTCGCTTATAGCAGCTTTTTCTTTGGCAGCAACCTCTGGGTTTTGCCATTCTGGGATTATTTCAAGAAGCTTTTGATTGCCATATTCAACAAATTGTTGTATTTGTTGTTGCTGTTTTACCAAGGCTTCTTGTTGAAGTCTTTGTTGTTCAGCACTTACAGCACTAAGCTTTTCTTTCTTTTCATCCCAAAGCTGTTTTTCGCGAACATAACCAACAGGATCATCTTCATACAAAGCGTTCCAATCTGGTTCGTTAGCCAGTTCGCCCTTTAATTGGGCTTCCATCTTCGGTAACAACTGCGAATATATCGCATCTCTTTGCGCTAACTCTGCTTGCTGCTGCTCAATAGTCTTACGCTGTTGAGAGAGTTCTTGTGTCTTGCGCGTATAATCTTGCTGACGAGAATATCCGTTGATAAGTTCATCTTGCGTAACCTCAACTTCTTGACCATCTACTTTTACTGTAAATGTCTGAGGTTGCAAGGCTTCCTCTTCAACATCGGTTTGTTCTTCATCTAATTCGTCCTCTTCGTCAAACTCTTCTTCATCTTCCACATCTTCTTCAAGAGTTTCAGGTGCTTCAAGTTCTTCTTCAAGGACTTCTTCTACTGCTTCTTCTGTTTCTGCGACTGCCTCTTCAACCTTATCCTCTTCAGGGGTCAAGAAACTTTCAAACATAGTGGCAGCTATTTCACTATCTGTTTGTAAAGCAGTCGGTTTTCCGTTATTGCTCATATAAATACTCCTTAATGTATTTAAGGGTATTTTAGCTTAATAATGTGTAAAAAGGGAAGGTTTAGCCGATTTTTCTAATTTTGTTTATATTAGCTTTTGTTAGCTTACCTTTTTCTGCAATGATACGCAGATGTCTTTCAACCTCTGGTAATAGTAATAATGATCTATGGATATCTTCTCTAGCAGTAACATCTGAGATATCTCTTGAATTTAACCAATGGGTTATATATTCGTTTTTAAGATTTTCTACTGCTTCTTTGAAAACATCGCTTGTTAATATTTGTTCAGCTTGTGCAGCCTTAACTACTTCTTCATGTGATACTGACATTAAAATAATCCCATTGGTTTTGATCGTGCTATTGAAAACCTATCACCTGTAGGCCTATCCATAATTGTTGGGGTATCTATAATTAAAGGCCTATCCATAATTGATGGAGGTTTTATAAAAGGTATAAAAGGTATATCTATTGGTGGTATATCTACTGGTGGTATTACCTTATCAATATCCATTGGTGGTAATGGAGGCATTATACCTGGTCCATAACCACGGTCTACTATTCTTTCATCAATTATTGGTCTGTCATCAATAAATATCTGGTCGTTTATTTTTGGTGGTATATCTATTATATCCATTGGTGGTATATCTATTATATCCATTGGGGGTATATCCCTTATGTCCATTGGGGGTGAAGGTGGTAGTACACCTGGACCATATCCAAAGTCTTGTGGTGGGATTCGTTCTCTATCTACTGAAAAATCTCTACCTGTTGGAACTTGTGTAATTAAAGAATCAACATCCATTAAATCTCTGTTCTCTAAACCAGATATCATAGGTCTTTCCAAAACCTCTCTATCTATAGAGAAATCCCTACCTGTAGGCACATCTGGTATTTGAACACCATCAATACCTGTAGCAAAATCTCTAATATCAAAACGACCTGGACCATATATCGGAGGTAATAATCTACTCGGTATTTGTTTTCTATCTACTGGAATATTTACACCACCAATACCTGTGCCAAAATATCTTGGATCATCAGGTTCTCTTGTTGGAGGTAAAATTGGTGGAGGTGTAAGTCTTTCTACATCTCTAGGTATGTTTAATTGTTCTTGTGTATAACCACCTGGTTGTTCTGGAGAATAGCTTACGCCTGGTGCAATGACTTGTTCCATTGGTATGCCGCCTGCTATAGAACGCGCATAATCAAAACCAGAACGATATGTAGGATCTGACAAGGGTATTGTATAACTGCCGAAATCATCTGGACCTAGTTGTGGTTGTTGAGTTGCAAGATTTCTTAAAATTTGCATATAACCACCACTTCCGCCAAAACCACCATTTCCGCCTGAAGGTATACCTAAAAAATTAAAACCACCGCTATCACCAAAACTAGCAACATTACCCATGCCTCCTTGGTTTTGATATATACCTGGTATATCTAGCGATCTTTCTCTTCGTCTAAAGTCCTCATTCTCTCTCATGCCTTCCAACATTCTATTTAAAGCGTCTATTTCCATATTAATGTGTAATTAGTTTATCTATTTTAGCGTCTAGCTTATCTATACGCTCAATCACTCTATCCATATTCATTATCAATTCTTCTTTGGTAACAAATCGCATAGCAGACTCTTCTCTTGTCTTATTGAGTAGTATATCAACTCTTTTGATTTCTGTCGCGTTAGAACGAATACTATAAATGATAGGACCAAATACTAAGGTCATTATAATATTCCACAATAAAATAGAGCTTATTTCCATTTAGTAGCTCCACACATGAGGGCGTGGCCTACCCTGTGAGTCTTTTGAGATGTCCAAGTGTATAAATCTTGCATTGCCTTTTTGGTTAATTCCTATGCCTGTAAATCCATAATCAGTTGCTTTTGATATTACTTCTAGTGCTTGCTCGCCTCTGAGTAATATGTCAGCAGCTAGTCCTAATGCGTGCGTGCCTGGTTCAGATTTGACTTTTTCTATCGGATGATCTGCACATCTATATCCACTTGTTATTTTAAATGGAAAGCCTACATCGCTTCTTAGTAATTGTAACTTATCTATTAGTTCGTGTTCAATCTTATTTTCACCACAATGCTTACAAGCGAACTCTTCTATTCTGAAATTCTCCCAACTCATTTTGTTAATCCTTTAGTTTTCTCATAACTTCTCATACCACCTAATCCTAACATACCCATTAAAACAGGCAACATGGTTGATGTATCTGCTTGTGGTATATCAATACCAAAAGGAGCAGCAAGTGGACTAATTAAAAAGTTTACTGCAAAACCACAAACACAAATCCATGCTGTTGCAGGTCGCCAAGATGACTGAAACCAATTACCTTTAGCTTCTTCTTTGTTTACTTCTATTTGTGCTTTTGCAATCTCATGGATGTGCTTTTCAGACATAGTTGCAAGTTCATGCGCTATTTGTTGTTTTGTATCTGCGTCTGGTATGAACTTATCAAGAATCTTCGTTACTGGTTGTATTAGCTTGTCTATCATTATGTAACCTTATAAAGTATTCAGCATCGACTAACGCGAGAGGCTTTGTTCTATTTCTCTTTATTATAACCAAAGGTTCGTAAGCTTTACAGTTTTCTTGCGATTGTTCGTATGCTTTCCATACATTAACTGATTCTTGGTTTTTGCACTCTATTGAGTAAGGGAATTGTTTTCTTGATTGAACACCCATAATAATATCTTCACCATTAGAACCCATGGGTCTTGATTCTAAATCTTCAGGATCGAAACCAAGTAATTCAACGAGCTTATCTACAACCCATTGTTGTAAAGCTCTGCCTTTAGCCTTGGCAGATTGTGGTTTCATTTATGTTTTTTAATTACAGGAAGCTCTGCTGTAAGCGAAGCACCTTTGTGTTTTACAAACCCACCAGTATGTTTCATAAGTTTATAAGTCTTACCATCTTTCATAAAGTGATAACCTTTAGGTGCTTTTATTTTCATTACTTTTTCTTTTTCTTTTGTAATTTTTTAAAATCAGCAGCAGTAATTTTATTTCTTGGTTTTGCTACTTTAGCTAATTTTTTTTGTTTTGGTGAGTATTTACTAAAAGGCATATTATTTTCCTTTTTTCTTAGGTTTTGTTTTTTTCTTTTTAGGTTTCATTGCTGGTTTACCATATCCATATCCTGGCATAATTATTCTCCTTGTTGTGCTTTTAAAAACATTTTATTAGCTTTTCGTTCAAAAGACCATTCTAAAAATCTAGTTAATAAATCTTTTAATAACCTCATTTCTTTTTAGATTTTTTAGGTCTGAATAAATCTGAATCTGCTTTTCTTGCACCACCGCTACCTGTTGCAAATGATCGAACTCTACCACAAGCCCATTGGTGTGCAGATACTTTTGGTCGTGAACCAGATGAATAATATGCACCTAATCCACGTTGATAAACCTTTGAAAGTGTACCTCTTGAAATACCACTAGACTTTGAATATTTATCTATACAAGCTTTTTTACTCATCCTTTACTTCTTTGTTTTGAAATTGCATCCATCATAGCTTTTGTTAATTTACCAGATGCGTATAACCTTTGCGTTCTAAGTATTTCGTTTTCTCTAGCTTTAGGATTCTTTGCACCTTTAACATATTTCTTAGGTACACCTTTTTTAGTTTTTGAAACTTTTTTAAACTTCCTTACCATTTTTTACAGCTCCAATATCTTGCTGTTAATTTGTTTGGTGGGTTAGTATCACATTTATGTCTGGCGCGAAAAGATGCTCGTCTTTTTGGTTGGTCTTTTTTAATTGTCATATTCGGATCACCAAATCTAATTAATTTAACTTGGTCTTTTACTTTTGCAAGAACAGCAAACTTTTTAGATTTGCCTGGTGTTCGTTTTGGTTTGTTATAACCGCTAAATCTTTCGCCTCTATATGTAATACTCATAATTAATTTTTATAATAATTTTTACCAGATTTTTCTATTATAGAATCAATAGAATTTTTTGCATCTTTTAAGTTGTTAGAAGCATCTTCATATTGTGCTTCTGTCCAATGTTTTGCTTTTTTAGGCAATACGCCCCAATTCCAATAACCTCCCATATCTTCAATAATATGACCTCTATATTGATAAACACCTTTTTGTATTTTTTTGGCTTTTGGAATTGTTTTTAATGGTTTTGAAATTGTTTTTAATGGTTTTGAAATTGTTTTTAATGGTGGGGCAGCCATACTAAGATAATCTAATGGTGTCTCAGGCTCAAACAAACCTTTAACACCACGACCAAACTTTTGTAAATTAGCTATAACTGGATCAGAACTTAATTGACTTCTTTCTGCCTGCAAAGCTTCATAAGGACTTAGTGGTGTAATAGATCCTACATCTGGAGTCGTAGAACCAACAGCACCTCTTGGTTGCTTGGTTAGCAATATGCGCTGTAATTCTTGCAAAGATTCTGGTGTCATTATTTTTTCTTCCTTGGTCTACCTCTTTTTTTAATAACTGGTGCTGGTGTCATAAAACTATCAAACCAGTTTAAAAACTTATGTATCGTTTCTTTCAACCATACCCAAAACTTTCTTATGTATTTCATTAGTGTAACTCCTTCTCTTCAATAAATATAATTTCTGAATCTGAATTTACTTCACCACCAGACATAAGCGACATAATTCTTAACGCATCATCTTTAGTTTTTGCTTTTATTTCTTTGCCAACATAAACCATATCGCCTTCCAATACTTCTAAATTAAATATTTTGTGTTGGTGGTACATTGCCTGTAAATAATCCTTGAGCTTGATCTTTTGCATTTTGTCTAATATTTTCTCTATCTCGCTCCATAATAGCATTAATTTCTGCAATGTTTATTTGCGCACCATACTTAGCTTGTAACTCTAAAGCTTTAACTCTAAGTTGTGCTTCTTCGATGTCTCTTTGTCTATCATCATCCATGATAATTTTCATTCTATCGGTTTCTGCATCAATGATAGCTTTCTGTGCTTGTACCTGTGCTTTCTGAGCTTCAGCCTGCGCTAGTAAAGCAGCTGGGTCTGGCTGTGGTGGCTCTTGTGGCATTGGTGGCATTGGCGGAACTTCTGTATTTATAAACGATTGTGCGTCTTGGAAACCAGCTAACTCAATCATTCTAGTCAAAGTATTAGCATATTGTTGCATTGATACCAATGGATTTTGAGGCCCTAGTGTTTGCATGATTTGTTCTTGTTTTGCAGCTAATCCTGTTAAAACTTGATATTTTTCTTGGTCGGATGACTTAGATATAGCTACATTTACCACCATATCTTTATCTGAATCCCAATATCTTGGATCTACAGGGATAAATTTACCGTTTAATCTAAAGATATCTTGTGCATTTTGGTGTTTGATTACCAAGTTATTTACTGTTTTAAACATGGCTTTTAGACCACCTTCAGCAAAATGTCTGCATATAAGTTCTACTCTGCCTTGCGCACCGCTCATAGTAGCAGTTACAGCTGCGGAAGTTGTAGATTGTAAAGCTTCTGCGTTTAATCCTGCACTTGCTTTAGATACGCCTGTTCTGTTTTCTTTAGATTCGTCTAAATATCCTAAAACTGGGAAAGCTTCTTTACCAACAAAAGGTACTGCGAATGGTTGTACCATGCCTGGCGCTCTCATTCTTATTGGTTGACCGATATCAGTATTTAATACGTCATCTACGTTTACTTGGCCTTCAACAATACCCATTCTTGGGAAGATTGAATGACCTAGTGAATCTAATGTATCACGCATAATTTGTGATTTAGCAGCCTGAATTGGTTTTAGATAATCAGCTGGACATGAACCTATTGCTGTATGTGGTTCTGGGTCAGGACAGAACATACATATTGGTAATTCATCCCAAGGTTCTACATTTAAAACATGAAGTCCATCACCAGCAGTACATACTCTGATTCGTTCATCAATACCATCACCATCAAAGTCATAGTATAAGTAGTGTTCTACATAGTAAACGTCTTTACCGCCAGCATCGTTTCTGTCTGGGTATACCATGTTATCAAACGGATTTCTTGCTTGTTCTTCTTCGTAACTTTCTGGGTCTAACGAACTACCGCCATAACCTGCATACTCTTCTATCTCTTCAGGGTCGTAACCCATAGCGATTAATTCAGACACAGACTTAACCATTCTATGAGCAACATAAGATGCGGTTTCTATGTCGCGTGCGTGTCTTGAAATAAGTATTTCTTCTGGTGGTACAGACTCAATACATACTTGGTCTTTTGGTTTTAATCGTCTAATTGTAAGGTCATAGCTTACTGGTATTTCTTGGGTAACTTCTTCGCCGCTGATTGGGTCGAAAGTAGTAATAGTTTCTTGCGTGGCTGACTCTTCTATGACTTCTACATTTTTATCTAGTATTAATGCTTGATAAGATTGTGGGTCGATGTTGCTGTATTCGTGCGTGGTAGATGTAATTGAGTCATCCCAAAATACTTTTACAAAACCAGTCTTTCTAACTAACGCATCTTTAAATACATCGTATAAAACTTGGAAGCCTGGATTTTTTTCTCTGATTAAATAATTAATATAATCGGTTTGTTGTTCTGCAAGTTGAATGTCCTCTGGTCCTTTTGGTACAAACTCTACAATCTTTTTAGTACCAAAAAATGTTCGCATGATTGAGGGAAGCATAAACAATACGCTTTCTCTTACATCAGTAGAAACATATTCTGACTGAAGCGTGCTTGTGCCTTCTGGTTCAGTACCAAGATAATATTCGGTTGATTCTGCTCTTTCTGATCCGACTTGATGAATGAAATCTTTTGCATCATCCATTTCTGATTTAATAACACCGACAAGGTTATCCATGCTCATTGCTTCTTGCACTTCTACCTTGACCGTTTCTTCTTTGATTTTTTTTGCCATAAAATTATCCAACTCTAATTATTCTTGATTTAAGTGGTTGTCTAAAATTATAGCCGAATTGACTTCCACTTCCACTAAAACTTGCAGCACTACTTGCCATTGTCAATGCAAGTGCATCTGCTTTATCTGGAGACTTGATACCTCGCTTGCGCATCTCGTCTTTACTTTCTATTTTTATTTTACCACTAGAAGTATATTTATATAAGGGGGAAGCTAACTCGGCTTCTAATTCATCATCAACTGGTAATCTACAATCTCTATGCGCCAACCAATCTTTGATTGCAAACCACAGCTCCGCACGCAAGTTTAAATAATTTTTCTTAGTCGCTGGTGCTTCGGCAACATTCACGCCACGCACAGGCAAGTTCTGCTCGGCGAGTCTATCGACTACGCCTGCGCCCAAACCAATAACATCAACTAATATTTCTTGTGGACGTTCAATCGCAGTAGCATCATCGTATCTATTTTTTATCACACCACAAAATTGCATAAGATCCATAGAAGGGAATGATTGTATTTCAATGACATGGTTTCCTTGACGCACGCATAGGGCGGAACTATCACCACCAAATCTAGCGACATCAACACCCCAAATGATAGGCTCGCTTGCGGCAAGAGAGACATCTCTATCAACTGCGCTTTTAATTAGTTCCATTGGTATAACAGTATCATCGTCTGCGGATGGGAACTCTCCCATCACCTCCACGCGCGCAACGGTAGAATCTTCGCCGTACTGCTCAATCATCTTAGTGAAGAGATCCTTGTCCGTGCCTTCGACCGTGCGTGAGTCTATTTGCTCGTTTTTCCAAAAAGATTTTGCGCTGTGGAAAGAATCGTAGAATGGCCCTTGATTCCTGCGTGGGTTGGAGAAAGTAAACCAAAAACGATTAGGCGTGGGTTCAGAGAAGAATCCCTCGCTGACTGAATAAATGGGAGAAGGAATACCAGACGCTTCATCCATAATCAGGCATACGCCATAAGATGAATGGATGCCTGCAAACGCATCTGGATTTTCCTCACTCCATAACTGTGCTTGGGCGTAATAATAACCAGTATCTATTTTTAAGTCTCGCTCTAACGCTTCATCAAACCATGCAGCTGGTTTTATGGTTGTAGCAGTCTTTGACCACCAATGAGAGTTAATAGATAGCGTGAGCCATTTACCTAGTTCTGCCCATGTTCTACTTCTTAACTGTTGTTCGGTGTTAGCAGTAACAATTACTGTTGATCCTAACCTAGTTGATAACATCCAAAGAATAATCCAAGCAACCAAAGCTGATTTACCAATACCACGACCTGAAGCAACTGCCATTCTAAACATCTCTGGTAAATCTTTAACACCATTACGTTGAATGTGTATTGTCATTTCTCGCAAAATTTTTTCCTGCCACTTCCTTGGTCCTTTAAAATCTTCGAGGGGGGTGTCTTTCATTCCCCATGGGAAGGCAAATTTGACGAAGTTTAATGGATTATCTTTGATTACAGGCGACCATAGTTCGGTCATCAATAGCTTTTCTTCTTCTGGTTTATACTTCATTTAAAATACCTACAAAAAATTATTCCACAATGTATATATATACGTACCACCCACGTACGCACAAAGGGGGGGGTAAAATCTATTTCCTATCATATTTATATAGCAGTACGCATGAACGCATGAATGGGGCTATCTGTTCTATTAGTACGCATACGCAAGAACGCACAACCTATCTTGCTATTGTGCATATATGCACGCTTGCTCGCGTGCTTGCTGGCGTTAGTCTTTTGCATCTTTTAAGTTTAGCGTTTCATGTTCTATTGTTTCGCCTTGTATTATTCTTGCGGATGCATGCGTTAAGGCGTCTTTTAGATTTACGTTGATAACCTTTTCCTGGCGATCAGCCCAATTGTCTGGATCTCTATTTTTTAAGAAAAAGATTGCGGAAGTTTCTTTGCCTTCCATTGCGTTCTGGAACACTTTGTTAGCTACGAGTTGGACTGCTTTATATCTTCCCTTTTTTATAGCTTGTGCAAATTGCTCGTTACGTTTCTTTTCTCTTGTGATCGTTGAGATATTTACACCAAGTAATGTTGCAATCTGTGTTTCACTTAAACCATCGCCAGACCATGCGGAAATTTGTTTATAGTCATCTTCCGTTAGTTTTGCCAACTTTCTTTTCCTTCCTGGTTTCTCCTTACTCATGCCGATATTCTAGGCTATTTAGAACATTCAAAGAAGTATTTAATAAATAATGAGTAAAAAATGTTGCATTTACGTATGAATTAATCTTATAATATCTTTATCAAGACAATAAGGTTTTGATTACTGTATAAATATACAGCATAAAAAAACGGAGAAAAATATGGATAAATTAACTAAAACCAAATCAGAAATAATCATTCTTGAATTATCACTAAAAAAGATAAAAATAGATTTAGAGATTGTTACAGAACAATACGCACATGATCTAATTGACCAGGAAAGATTTGATAAACATATTGATTGCTTAATTAAAGAACAGTTACATATTCAAAGAAAAATAAATTATAAAAATCATCAAATAGAAAATCCTCACATGTATATATGGGCGGACAATGAAGCGTATGACAAGGAAGGAAAAAGAATAGCTTTTTAAAACAACCCCCAACCACCTAAGCCACTTTTTGTGGCTTTTCGTGGTAGAAGCCTAGCAATAACGCGAAGCGATACGGAGAAAATTATGAACTATAAAAAACAAGAAATACAAGAATACTTTAATGATTCTATTAATGAGTATGACAAGAAATGGATTTTAACTAATACAGATGATTTGCATCATGAAATCTTTAATACTGATTATTACATCATTGGAACTTACAAAGCTACTCAATGGTTAGGAGACCAAGCCTTTAATATTATTGATTTTATAAAAGACTATGAAGAATCTTTATTTGGCGAAGTTTTCACAGACTTTTCAAGTCCAGAAGCTATAGTCAATATGTATGTATATATCATAGGCGAGGAAATCGTCTGGGATTATATAAACCAGTTAGAGGTGGCGTAATGATTATTAAAGAATACCAAAAAGAATATAAAGATTATTTTATGTTTATAACTGTACATCACAGTTTAATAGAAGTAAGTGTGCATAGTTATGTAAATGATGACTTTGAGTATAGAAATAGATACATAGATTATTCAGTAGATGAAATTTATGAATCTATATGTTACCGAATAGATAACAATGATCTGTTAGAGGTGGCCTAATGAAATACCAGATAATAATAAACAATGGATCTCTTAAAGGTTTTATAGCCTTTAAGGGTTCATGCCTTGCAACCATGCAAGATAAATATAAACGCCTAGAACAACAAGGGCATAAATTAAAACTTATAAGGGGTAAACAATGAATAGATTAAATAGAGCAGCAATGACTAAACACGAAGGCAAAAAATTTGACAGAGAACTAGAGCTACAAAATATTAAAAATATGATTGTAAGCCTTCACAAGTTAGCCGATGAACATAACCAGTTCCAATTTACTGGCGAAACAGCAAGAGAGCCAGCAAGGATATACCAGGCTTTATGGGATTGTGAGAACGCTTTATATAATTATCAAATAGACGTCGAGCATGGAAAGTATGACGGCATCATAAATATGGATAGAGACTAATAATGCCAGAAATAGATAAAAACATACTAAAGAAACTTAAAAGAAAATATCCAGAACTCTCACGAGTGGGTAACAACAATAAACAAGTAGACCGAAGACGACAGAAAATTATGATGTCAACCGAGGACTATGAACTATATTTAAAATTAACTAACCAAAAAAGGGAGAAATGATGTTAACTAAAAAAGAACTAGAAAAACTTGCACAGCAAGTAGTTAATGACGGATATGAAACCTATAAAGACAAAGACGAAACATCTGTTTATCTTGGTGTGGTTATTGGCATATCTAAACTAATGAATTTAATTGATAAAAAAGGGGAATAATGGACCTACAACTATTACCAATATTAATTTTTATAGCGTTTTGTTTATACGCGACAGCTTTAATAATTAACGATAGCAATAACAGAAAATGATTTTTTCAATAAACATAAACGGCAATATTGTTGACTGGTGTTACACCATAGACAACCGAGAGAAACAATATCATAAAACCTGGATTCCTAAATTAAGGGATATTCAAATAATAACTAAAGATCTAAACGGCCTAACAATAGGCGAGGTTAAAAAGATAATCTTAGAAGATATACAACCAGATATAAACATGGTTAAAGAACATAATAATAAACTAGCGAGAGCGAGGAGA
>Ga0181405_1000282_pt1 | contig 17962 bp, 18 predicted proteins | sample 28SPOviralmetaG_FD_130134 | JGI IMG/M metagenome (GOLD analysis project Ga0181405, IMG submission 130134) | Marine viral communities from the oligotrophic San Pedro Time Series (SPOT) site, San Pedro Channel, CA, USA - 28 SPOT_SRF_2011-11-29 | ecosystem: Environmental > Aquatic > Marine > Strait...
ATCCCACTTGCAAGAAGTTTGACCGTATGGTAAATCACAAAATATTAAATCGACTGAATTATCTTCTATTCCTTTCATTTCATTCAGACAATCTCCATGTAATAAAATACTCATTTATATTATAATATATATTTTAATTCATTTGAAATAAACACGCAAAAAGTGTCTGGGATAGAATTGTAAAATAAAAGGACTAAACCATTTTTTTTTGATATATAAGTTTTATTTCGGCATTCTATCCCAGACACTTTTTAATCGAAAGAAACAATAATCGGATTTTCTTTTGTTGCAACTCGAATTATCAATGATGTTAAATATGTTTTTTTTAATATTTTATTATTATCAAGAGATTTTTTCACTTCCGGAGAGATCTCCGGATTTACATGACTTATCATATATGGAGAAGAATTATATAATCGACACGCTCGGCGTACAGATGGAATATCACCCCATTTACTGATTGAAATTATATCATCAAAAACGGCTTCATGTGTTGGATATGTGACTTCTGATAAATTACAATGAGAATTGCAATATTTTATAATTCTTTTTGATTTATACATTATATCATTCTTTTCTTGAATATTTGGTCTTTGTTTTGTTGTTGGATTTTGAAGATATTTAATCAAATCAGATTTATTTTTGATTTTATCATTATTCACAAAAGAACATTGTTCCATGTATTGTTCCATATCATTGACAATCTTTCCTTTACTTAATGTTTTATCAATAAACACTTTGAAAGATTTAAATAATTCGATTATATCTTTTTTCGAATGTGATTTATCGATTAAAAACATTTATTTTTATAATATAAAATATATTTTATTTTTCTATATTATACTTAAAAGATATGCCTTACAAAACCGGAAAGATGAAAGGAGAATTAACCACTCCCGAAATTAGAAAGTTAATCAAAGCACACAATGTTCTTATGTCGATCAAGATTCCAAAGGGTTCGAAGAGGGAAGATATCATTAAATTAGTTGAATCCAAAGGATACAAAATAAATCATGAAAAACAAGCGCTTGTCGCAACTGTTAAGATGAAGAGAAAACCAACAGTCAATTTGAAAAGGGCGGCAGAGACACTTCCGAAACCAAAGACAGCAGAGGAGAAAAAGGTTGCAAAAAAGAAAAGAGATGAAACCAAGCAGAAAAAAGAAACAGAAGCATTCAAGAAAAGACAAGCCCAAGTCGAAGCATTGAAGAAGGTTCAAGCACGAAGAAAAAAAGGAGAAATAAAGAAACCATCAACCGTCGTTCCAGAGTTTGAAACAATCAAACAATTAGAAAAATATTTTGATAAGCAAATCGAAAGTTTCAAAAAAGAAATAACAAAGTTCAGAAACAAAATCAAAGCCTTCGATGATAAAAAACAAGTCCAACAAGAAAGAGTTAAATTGAGAAAATTAGGAAACAAAAGAGTTCTCGATATATTAGAAGCAAATGAAGATTTATTTGAAGATGATGATGAAGCATATGAGCGTCTTGAAACTAAATATGAAAGCGCTGTTGAAAAACCAATCACCATGATTGCTGGTAATAGAGTTGAAGAATTAAAAAAATAAATTAATCTTGGGCTTCCTTGACATATGTATCCAATGCAACTTCCTTCGAATGTCCCATTATCTGATTATCCTTTTCAAGTTCTTTTTTCATGTCACCATATTTCGATGACAAATATATTTTTCTCATAAGCGTGCTCGAAATGGCTTGATTTTTTTTCATATATTTTTGAGAATACTTTAACAAGGTTTTTGATATTTCAATTCTTGTTAATGGCTTCCCAGTTGATGATTTAAATAACACACCCATTCCATTGATTCTGATAAAATATCTTAATAATTTCTTCACTTGTGGGTCGTCGATTTCAATCTTTAATTCTTCATATTTTTTCGATGTCTTGTATTTATTCAATACAAAAAACATTCCATTCTTATGTACGACCAAATAATTTTTTGATTTTTTATCCTCTTCTTTAAGTTTATTATAATCTCGTTTTGAGATTGCTTCCATTTCTGAAACATCGTTTCGCATGGGATATTTCGAATATATCGAAAATAAAACATACGCTTGAAGAAGGTTCATTTCTTTTTTTGTTATATCATCTTTTTTCTTTTTTTTTATTGGTTTTAATTCGGCTCCCATTTTATTTATCATTTCATAAACTTCCTCGATTGTTGCGAAGTTTTTCGATTGCTTATCAGATATAATTCCACTCTTATTTTCCTCATCATATTTGTTATTGAAATCATCTCTCAAATCTCCATATTCTTTTAATAATTTATCATACTTTTCATCACTATTTAACGCCATCAATAATACGATTATTGCATTCAAAAAGTTTCTTTGTGTTGTATAATGTAACTCTTCAATCTTTCCCATGACATTTTCGGGATCATCGAGAAAATCAAAATTATCTGAATCAAATATCTTTTTTAATTTATTAAGATTCGTTTCGTATTGTTTCACAGTATTGGGTTTAAGATTTGGTCGAGCCGTTTTGATTTCTTCCATTGGATTTTTTACATTTATTTTCATCTTTTATATATAATAGAAGATTAAAATATTTAAATAAAAACGATAAAAAAAAAAGATTAATTTTGTTTATTCATATGTTCCAATAATTCAACCATGTCTTTTTGAGTTTTCAGAATCGATGCAATATATTCTTCCAATTGTTCGATTCTTTGTCTTTGACTTATATATTTATTTTTATATTTTTCACATTTTTCACATTTTCTCGAACATTTCCCCCACATTTTATATTATAATTTAGATAATAATTTAAGCGAAATAACAATCAAAAATCCCGTTTTCGATGACCGCGACCTTCTGTAATTCTACATATACACGGAGTGTGTAAGTTCCCGCACCAAGGGTCGCATCATAATGAAGTTCAATCCCCTTGTTATTAATTCTCTCCATTCTGTTGGGTTTGAGAGCAGTCCAATTGAAACATGCAGCAACACCGCTGTCTCCGTTATTCTGGGCGTGACCTTCAAATGTGGAAGTCGTTAGAGAATTAATCGGATTCGCGGAATATTGTTCTGATGTAACCATGGGGACTCTGCCCTCGGCTTGCTGGGTTGTGTGGAAATGAAGGGCTCGATTATCTCTATCAACCGAGAACTCAAATCTGTCATTATATCTCATATTAATTTTTAGTTCAGAACCAGCGCCGCCAGATTTAGAAACAGCATCACCGAGCAACAGACCTCTCGAAACATAATCGGCGTTTTTCTGTAATCCCGAAATTACTTTTGAAACAAGACGACCATTGCCGCCAATATTGAAAACAAGTTTGGAGAATGCCGTTTGATCTCCCGTTCTCTTTGCGAGTCGATAATCTTCGTATTGGAATACTTGTCGGGGATTTTCCGCAGCATATTTCGACATGATTTCTCCATCATATACAATTGAATCATAAATCATCTTAACTTCATTCCTATTAATCTGATATTCAACAGCAGAAGTTCCAGCGCCAGCAACACACATTCTGCGAGAATTGGAAGCACCCGAAAGAGATGATAATGTATCTTGGAAAGTTAAATCAATGTGGATTTCTTCATCAATCATAAATGCCGGCAACTGATTTTTTGCAAGGAAGGGGAAAAGATCAGATAAATTAACTGAATAAACGGGGGCTTCCGCAACCGTTGCCGCCGATTCCGCGGAATGCTGCTGGAAGGGGAGCAACCGGAACGATTGAACCCCCGAAGCAACAACAACACTGGGATTGCGACCATTATCAAGTCCAATACGGGCGGCACTATTAACCGGACGGTCGGCGAGTAGAGGTTGCCCCGCCGGAACAGAGCCATCAGTTACGGATCTCGCATCATATACTGGGGCATTATTCATGAGACGCTGGGAAAGATACTGTTCGCGCTCCTTGTTAGTTTCATTGGTGTCAAATAAAGATTGATAGGCGTGGAACGAGGCATAATCATCGACAGCACATACGACTTTGTTTCCAATCGTAAGTTGGGCGGATTTGATTAACTGGGATATTCCGACATTTACTGGATAAAAAGAAGGGGTTGCATCACCATTTGTGAGTGGCGTAATGGCGAGAGTAATTTTCGAATTAGAATGAAGGAAACCCGAAACACGCTGTAAAGTGAAACGGCATCTTTCTTGGTTGAAGGTTACCGGATCAATTATATCCGTTGAAAGTGTCTGTCCGTATTCAGTGGGGATTTCGCCAATTTTCATGAGATTCGGAATGCGGTCTGGTTTGACAGCATCTTGCATATCATCTTTAACATCAGTCATTTTATATTAATAAAATATAAAATTAATAAAAAAATAAATAAAAAATTAATTTAATTCATAGAAAATATTTAAGAAACAATTTGGACTCCACTTGGAGAAAATGCGACCACAACCTTCGATTTGATGAATAGATAAGCAGAAGTCGGATTGCCGTCAGTTAGCCCATTCGTCATCTGGATGGAGAACTGGGCGCGGGAGAAATCAACGCCCTCTGAATCCAACATGTCATATAACTGACCTACACCATAGGTTGCGCCAGTATCGGGCATTAATCGATATCCAACATCGGCGGCATCGCTGACAACGAAATTGCGATTTGTGGTTTCTGGGGAGACGCTTGTTCTGTGATGCATTGCTTGGGGAATAATTGCTCCCATGAAACCCATAATAACTTGCGGATCAACAACAGATGTCAGATTGTTCGAAGTTCTTACACTATCAACCTCGAAATGCTGGGGAAATCTTTCACCATTACGGAGGAAAGAAATGGTTTCAAGATTCGCAAGACCACCACCAGCCCCACCACCACCGGTTGTTTTCTTTGAGGGCATATAAGTCAAATATCCATCTTGTCCCAGATTATTTACAAAGTTTGCCGGTACAAAATTAACAAATGCCCCAAGAACCTTCGACAGACCAAGATTGAAATTAATGATAGAATTGGTGGATTCAAGAGTTGAGAAATAAGATGTAATCGAATTAAATGTGAAAGCACCACTATCAGATTTGGGAGAACCCTCTTCAACTTCACATGTTAATTCAATACCACTTAATTCATAAAAAGCGTTGGAAATATTCGTCGTCGTTCCATCAGAAGAATAGAAAAACTGACTATCGGGTGCAAGATGGATTTCAATTTCAAGGGGAATGTCACGAAGTGGAACTTTTTCACCACCAAGCGTTAATCCCGAAGGAAGCGGAATACAGAAGTCAGAAGCGCCAGTGCTACGAATTACGGCATCGCGATATGCTTGATAATTGGGATAAATTAAATGACTTCGAGAAAGATGACCGGATACATCTTGCATTGCCGACATAACGGGCATATAAGAAGCCATAAATCTTCCATAATGTCTGATATGTTCGATTACTTGCTTTGTCTCGGCATGGCGAAAAACTAACTGGTCGATTGCAGCATATATTCCAAGTTTGTGAGAACCACGGAGTTCTGCTGCTTGGGCGGCGGTTGGGGGGGCAGTTCCGGCGGCATCACGCCATATATTCAGTTTGCCGGATACACGCAGAGTGCTGGGGTCAAGCATTGCATCTTGGCGACCAAGAGACATAGTAAGAACGGGATTACCCCTTGCGAAACTAACTTTTCCCGAAGCGGGAACATTGTTCGGATTAAGAGTTAAATATTTCTTTGTCATTTTACTATAAAGAAATATAAAAATAAAAATAAAAAATTAATTTAATTTAATTGATAGAAATTATTTATAGAGATACAACCACCGAATCGCCCTTGATAGTTATTCGGCGAATATGATAGATGAAACACATGAGAAGTTTGTCTTTTGTCGGGGGTTCATCTGCGCCAGCAACCGTGCTTTCATTGTAAAATAATTGGAGTTGATTGGATCTATTGTTGAGATTTGCAACACCGCCATCAATCGCATATGCTCGACCAATTACAAAGTTTCTGTTGTAATCACAGAAGGAGCGGGGGATTATTTCAGCATTCAGAAGTGCTTTTTCTAATTCAATGAGTGGCTGTGCCGAAATGGATTTTCCACCATTAATTTTTGAAACATTAACTGGTCTTGAAGGAACAAGTTTATCGTCAATCACGAACTGATATGAAGATAATTTGTCAATGATTCCAACTTGTCCCGAACGGATAGAATGAAGCCGGCCGTCCATGGTAAGGCGTTCTTCATCATAAGTGTTACCATCTGCACCGATTAACTGTGCCGTATTATAAACCGACGCGTCAGTGGGAACAACCAAGCACGATTTCGCACGGGTTGCTGAACTGTCAAGATTTACTGTCGCATTGCGATTGGTCGATAATAGAGAATGTTTAATGTTTGTCGCGGATAGAATATCAAAATCAATTGAACCACCTTCCCTTAACTTACAAATCATGCCCTCTTCATATCTTGGATCACATTCAATCTTCTGACAAACTATCGCTAAATCAGTTAATGTGTATGATGGCTGATATGAAGTGATTGGCGCAATGACTTGTGCGCCGTCGTTGTTTCTCTGGGTTCTCTTATCAACCGCCCTCGAATATACAATGAAGTTCCTTGAAGTAATCGCCACACCACCTTCGGCTGCGCCCGCTCCCGCTTTATTGTTTCGGAAAGAAGTTGTCGTGAGTTTTATATACTGATTCGGTGCAGCACCATCAAGTGTTATGTCCGTAATTACAACATCTCCATCAGTGATTGCATCGCCCCCAATAGTTAGTCGAGCAGTCGCCGACGGGTCGGTTTTGGAACATATTCCAATCGCCTCGCCTTTCACGAAGGGACAATCATCAACTGTAAGCATATTATTATCTCGCGCCAAGAAAATCTCGGTGAAATCTGTTCCGCCCGCACCATCGCCGTCGGCGGCAAAAGCAGTTCCAGCAGCATCAGAACCTTGAATCAATGGATTCTGCTGCATTCTACGGTGGCGGCTCACTGAATCCAACTGCTTGATGCAACGCGCAGCATCTTCAAGGTCAATTTCAATGTATAGACCTTGGGTCATCATGACCGGAAATAACTTTTCAGAATCAGCAAAGATTCCCGTATGAAGAGGAAGCGAACATTTTGCCTCAACAAAATCAGTATCATCAAAATTGCGCCCAGCCGGAACAGCGGAAATCGGAGCAACATATGGATTCGTTCTCGTATCGATTAAATTGGAAACAGATGTTCCAAGTGTGCCGCGATTCGATACAGTGGGAACCATGCAACCTTCTTTAACGGCTCGTATCTTTCTTAAACTATCATCTTGATTATAAGAATATTCTACTTGAACTTTTGTATTGTAATCACTAATTTCTTCAAGTAAAGTTGCACGAGATCCAGAATATATTCTGATATTTTTGATTAAACTCTGACCGCCAATGAAAGGGTCGAGTTGAAGACGCGTTGGAATCTTGTTTGTATCTGTCGCCGCGGGAAGAGATAGTTTGCATTTAAATTGTAAATAACTATTTTTTCCATCAAGGAACTTAACATTTGGGGGAATCTCAAAATCAACTCTTGCTCCACCGCTTCCCGCTTTGCCGGTGTAGGATTGACCGTTGGTCGAAGGAACAGAAACTTGCGTTTGGGATAATCCGATTTTCTCATCATTTCTCCAATACATTGACATTTTATATTATATAATATAAAATATTTGATTTAAATAAAATTAAAAAAAAAATAAAATTAATTGTTTATTGAGTTCTTCCAACGGCTGTGGTTATTTTTTGCGCTCCTCCGATTCCTTTTGCTTCCATATTCAATTGATCTGTTTCTTCCGCTTTTGAACGGCTTCCTTCTTCTATATCTCCCGCAGTTTCAAATGCGGTCGAAACAAGTGAAACACCAGCACCCAATGCTTCAAGTCCCAATCCAAGGGGTGGAATCTCTGCACCAAATACGCCAGCAATCTCCATCCCAGATCCAATGATATTTCCAACATTTCCAATTTGCTGTTTCCAATTATTTCCCACACTCCCCCTTTGAATATCTTTGTATATTTCAAGTCCTCCGCCAACTCCCGCCAATCCAAGTTTTGTACCAGTTCTTTTCAGAAGTGCTTTCCCTTCTTGTTCTGCTGCTGTCTTGGCGGCAGTGGTTGCCGATGTTTGGAGACCTTCTTCAACAACACCAGACCGCGTCGCTAAATCAGCAAACTCACCAGTCCTTTCCGCTTGCGTAGATGTTTCAACGAGTGCTGGTTCAACTGCGCCAGCGACAGATGACCCCGCTTGGGCTGGGCGCGATGCCGCCAATCCTTCCGCCAATCCAGATTGTCGTGCTTGTTCTGCGGCTTGTGCCGCATCATTGGCGGATGTAAGAGTTGATACTTCAACACTATCATCGAGAATACCAGTGTCAGCCCGAATTGCGCCCGACGGATCTCTGACAATTCCACCAACAAATGTAGAAAGGGGATTTGCTGCTGAAATAGTTTCTTCGGCGGTTTGTGCTGCGCCACCCAATACTCCGGTTGGAATATCTTCTGTGGCGGCGGCGACACCAGAACCCAGAAATCCTTCTGCTGGTCTCGCTGGAAGATCGAGTGGGACATCGACCAATCCTTCCGCGCCCGCTCCTCCAACTTCTGCTGCCCCTCGCCTCATTGATTGTCTTAAATTGAAATTGACTGTCTCATCACCTCGTGCTGTTGCTTGGAGTGGATTTCGCGCGGATTCATCGATTTCTCTTGCAAACTTTTCTCTGAATGATACTGGTAAGAATTGACCCCCTTTTTGTATTCCACCTCTCAATCCAGATATTACATTTTTCCCTTCTTTTGTTGCGGCAAATGAATGTGCTGCCGTTCCTCCTTTATACATGTTGATGGCTTGTTGTTCCAGTGATTCTTGATCTTTCTGATTCTTTACTTCATCAATATTTGCCGCCAATTGACCGTTAAAATCCCTCGATTGATGTGCGAGTGTTCTTGCTTCTTGTGATAAACCATTTGCTTGTGATATAGAAACGCCCGCCCCATATAAATCCATTTTATATTATATTATTTATTTTTTTTATCATAATTAAAATAATTTTTTATCTCCCTCTCCGATTTTCGTTTCAAAGCGAATATATGCTGTGGCGGGATTTGTTTGAAGATCTAAATATAAAAATGAATATGGGGCATCTTCAATTGCTTTCTTATATAAATCCATAAATATATTAGGGAACATATCACCATATTCTTCCGCAATCTTTTCCAATTCTTTTTGATTCTGTTGTTTCATAATAATTACATCAGTTGCATTATTTCGAATCAATCCACTAACGGCTCGAAATGATTGAGTGGTGAAAGCCAATAATCCGATTCCATAATGTCTGAATCTTGTTGCGAGAAAACTGACAGCATTCGATTTCTTGAAATCCTTTGTTAATATATCATCAAGCACCAATGCGACAGATGGTCTTTCAAAATCTTCATATGCTTTTTGAGTTTCAATTAATTCAGTAACCATCGAATCTTCATAATGGTCTTCACAATCAAAATATTTATTCATCAATTTTCCTTTGGGATCAGCATTCAATGTGTTCGATATAATTTTAACAATATCGAACTTGTCTTTATACATGTCGGGATTACACAAAAGATTTACAACAAGATTGGATTTTCCTTGTTTTACTGAACCAACAATTAATAATAAAGATGGTGGTTGTGGAAGATGTGGGTGAATATCAGCAAACTTATCATCGGGGTCTGGGTCTTTTACTTTAAAAACCTTTGGAGGCGATTTCATTTTTTTCATTGGTTTCCGATTCGCAGCCATTCGCAATTCTTCTGGCGTGCAATCACAATGTTCTTTTCCGTTGGGACACTTTGACATTTTATATATATAATATATATTTTTTAATCTAAAAATAAACTAAATCTTTTATTCTTGAATCGTTATATCGATTTCTGGTTCTGGTTCTGGAACGGGGTTTGGTTCTGGTTCTGGTTCTTTAATAATCATAGTTTCAACAAATGGTTTTATATCTTTTAACCCATTACAAATTAAAGGTCTTCTAACTTCTTGATATTTCCCTTCGAACTTTTTATTGAAAAAATTAATAATATCCAAATCAATGTTTGGAGATGATTCCAATAAATTGTCATATTCAGAACGGCAAACTTTCAAGAACTCTCGACAATTCTTTCTTTTCTTGTCTTGCATTGATAATTCAATTTCGATGGCTCTTCCAAGTTTAGACCATGAAAGTGCTGATATTCTATGTCCTTCATATATTTCTGCATATTTTAAAAAAGCAAGACATGTTCCAAGTATTCCACACATTAGATTTAATGTACCAACTCCCGCAGAAAATCCGTGTTGATAATCTTTGGGAACATAACTATCCGTCGCAAAGTTTGCTGTTCCAGTTAATGTTGATAATACAATGATTGGGATTTGAAAATTATGATATTTCTTTTTATATTTTCTTTGTCCGTAATTATGCAACCAAGCATAACACATTGAGATTTCTCCCCATTCAGAAAGAAGGTCTTCAATCTCTGGCGACCAATCTTCGATGTTGTCTGGAAATGGGCGAGGGGTTTTGATTTCATTCATTTTTTTAATTATATTTATTAATGAATATAATTTTTTTTATTCGTATATAATAAAAATCTTGATAATATCATATGGAAGAACACAACCCATTTCAACAAAAACCAATAGTCGATGTCAAGAACTCCTTGCATTCTATAAACAAAACTCTGAATGAAATGAAAGTTGATGTGATCTGTATCAAATCAGAACTCAAACAAATCAAAGAAATAATAAAAGAAAAAGAAAAAGAATCTCAACCAATCTCTGGGGGCTGGTGGATTTATTAATCTAAATAATAGAAAGTAATTTCTCTCTCTCGTAATAGTTTTTTTGAGTCGTGGTTCATAATTAAATATATTATTTATTATGTATTCTCATCTTAATTTTTTTTTTATATTCTAAAATAATTTTACAAAATTGTCTGGGATAGACTCGTCAAAACATTTGTCAAAAGTGTTTTTTTTTTTTATATAAGTTTTTTTTCGGCATTCTATCCCAGACACTTTTGATTTATACCAAATATCGATTTAATAGAAATTATAGAAAATATAGAAACTTTAAGAAAAATTAATTTAATTTATCTGAAATAAAAATCTATCTTTAATTTAAATATGGCTCATTTACTTCCCACCGTAAAAATGGATTTTATCCCAAGTGATGATGAAGAAGACAATATAATTGTTTCAGTGAATGAGGAAACTGGCGAAGAGAACCCCCAATTCGAATAAGAAGAAAAAGACGACAACATCATTCCCGATGTAAAAAAGAAATCAGAAAATATGAATGTTAATGAAATATTCAATATGCCCGACTCTGCGCCCAGTGGTACAGAGGAAGATGCGCCGAAACTAACAAAGAGGGGGAAACCAAGAAAGAAGCGACCACCCATGAGTGAAGAACATAAAGCGAAATTAAAGGTTGCAAGAGATAAGGCGCTTGCCGTTCGAAGAAAGAATGCTGCCGAAAAGAAAGAATTGAAAGATCTTCAAAAACAAGAAAAAGAACTGATAAAAAAGAATCAGATAAAAAAAGTAAATAAATTGAAGGAAGAAATTGGTGATGAAGAAGCCCCCGAACCAATTAAAGAACCAATTAAAAAAAGGGAAGCATCATATCCAACTTCAACAATTACAAAAAAAGATTTAGAAGAAGCACAACTTGAAGCGATAATAAAATATGAAACAATTCGAAAACAAAGGAAGAAAGAAAAACAAGAAAGAATGAAACATGAGAACGAACAAAAATTGGTTCGTGACACATTGATGAGAGCCGTTGCACCAAAAAATAATTATAAAACAAACAATCCATTTGGAAACTGTTATTAATGTCCCGCATCAAGAGATTTACAATATGTTTCCCATAATCTCACACATTGTTCCAAATCGGGACACCATGTATAACCACAAGAAACACAACAACCATATTCATCATAAGGGCTGGGTGGTTGTCCGATAATATTCATTATTAATATAAATATCGATTGAATCATTTATTTTTGTAATATAGAAAGATAAAAAAAAGAATATATTATTTTAATTTAAATCGTCGTTTATATGATTGAATATTTTTCTCCCTATCAGTAGATGCCCCCCATAGTATATAATATGAAAGATGACCCGCCGACTTATAGTCACCCTTCTCCAAATCTTTTTTATGACGATTTCTGTATTTATCTCGCCGTGATTTGTCTTTGTGCTGGGTATAATCTGAATATCTATTATCACCGAATTGCGTTGTTTTTATCTTCTTATCTCCGTCATAAAAGATTGCCTTAAACTTTTTATTTTTTGCAGTTCCTTTTTCCACAACCATTTTTATCATGTTTATTTAATATGATAAAATATAAAAAAAATTGTTAGTAAATTATTTTACTTCAAACTCTGAAATCCCCTTTCATCGATTGCAACTTCATATTCTTCTGATTCCGCCGAACCCTCACTTTCACTTAATGAATCTTTCCTTGATCTTGATGGTGGAATATAATCTTCATCAATCTTAATATGTTCCGCGAACTCGTTAATCAAATCCGGTCTTCCGTGCATTGCTAAAATCGAAACAATTTCTTCGCATGTTATTTTATCCATTTATAATATAGATTAGAAAATAATTTTGAGATTAAACCCAAAAAGATTCTGCAAGTTCTTCAAATGTTTTTCCTTCCCCAATTTGTTTTTCAACTTCCTTCAAAAAATCTGTAAAAACCCAATCTTGTTTCTTTAAAGGAGACGACATAAAATCAGTGCGCCAATCATCATCATCTTCCACTTTCAAATCGCTTGAATATAAAACGGCAATTTCACTATCAGAGAACATATCAAATCCAGATTTCATTTATATATATATAATATATTAATTTATTTTTTTAATTAAATTATTTTTTCTTTTTTTCTTTTTGTGCTTGTTCCATTATTTCTTGAATAATATTCATTGGGGTTTGTTTATTTTTCTCGATTTTATAGACCACAGCAGATGTTTCATTAACATTACTATATTCCCCATCTGGGTCATGGATTGATGTTACAATTTCAGAAACAATGGTTGGTTTAGTAATGGTGAAAACCATTCCAGAAGGCGAACCCATGAAGTAATCGTTCGCAGCAGAATACTTATCGATAATGTCGATAAGTGGAAGATTGGCTCCGGTTGGATTTCCTCCAATCGATGAATAACCTTGAATCAATGAAGACCGTATTGTGTAATATGGCTTTAAAACAGACCTTTGAAGATTACTTGCTATCAATCCAATTGATTGTGTTTTCACGGCAACTTCTGGAAAGAATGTCAATGGAGTTCCGATTGCGCCACCCTTTACAAAATGGAAAACATCTGTTCCCGCTGGGGATTCTCCCACCTTTGCTGTGGTATAAGCGAGGATATTTTCTGGATATGGGAGAGATGTGTAAAACATATTAGCCCCAAATTGATTGCAAACATAACTTTTTGTGTCAGTTGATGAAACCTCGGCATTGGTAGTTGGACGATATAAAGCACCATTGTTGTCATTATTAACTCGTTTTGTCAGAACATTTTTTGCGGATGGTTTGGCGGCGACGACATCATAATCAAAACCAAGAATATCCCACATGTTATTCGTCCAATGGTCGTATTTATCGGCGGCAGTATCTTTTTTATCATATCCCCAATAATCAATATATATTCCACCATGTGAATCAAAGATTTCATATGGTTCGATATTTAAATTAGATCCCTCGATGATATTTGTATTGTCTCCCGTTTTCAAGAAATTGTCCTCACTATCGGCTTGCGCCAGTTGGTCGGCACTTTTAGGATAAGCAACTGTGCGATATGCTTGATTTGCGAAAGCATATGGTTTAAAAGTTGGAGAATATCCGAATTGTGGTGGTCGGGGGCATAATTTATAAACTGTCTCACCTTGGTCTTGGTTTTGTGATGGTGGCGCAAGTAATCTTTGCGCGGTTGATTGTGGTGGAGTTAATGATTCATTTGTGATTGATGTGGCTCCGCCGCCAGCCCCCGAATAATATTTATTTCCAACATTATTTCCAGTATGTAATCTTTTGAATACAAATCGATTCAGAGTTGTGTCGTATTCCAATAATGGATTATTTGCGCCAACATATGTCATTGTTTGATATGCTCCAAGGTCAATGCCGGCGTTTGCATTATTCATATTATTCATATAAGTTGTTGTGGGCGTGAAATGTTTGTCGGTAGTTCCTCCACCAGTTTCTTTATTTCGCACTAATGTGGGGATTCCACAATTAGCATATCCAGAATGTGGTGTGATAATACATGTTGAATATGCTGTGGCGTGTTTATCGAAACCGATTCTTGTTTGATTTAACAATCTTTTTGACCCTCCAACCAAGGGTTGATGCGTCCAGAGATTTTTTGATAAACCCCCTCTTGTTCTGGTTCTTAATCCTATCAGATAAATTGTCTTGCGCGATCCATCTGCTGCGTAATCAAACTCCTCTATAACTTCACAAAATCCGTACATTAAAGGACGCTTGCCCTTGAAAGGATAATCTTTCGGTTCAATATAAGTATCACGGTTTGCATCATCATATTCAAAAAATATTGCCGATGATGATTTATTCACATCTTCTCCACCAGCGCCTTGTTTGAATGTGTCCTCTCCCAGCGTGTCTTGATGTGGTGTATTAGTTCCCTTCGATGACATTCTATTCATATGCATAAATCTTGAATTATTGATGTCGGGATAATCTCCTTCTGTCAGATCAACTTCACTTGTGTCATAATCATTTGTTGAGAGAAGGTCGTCCCATATTTCTGGATAGTAGGCTTGGGAATCTAAAAAGTCCCGAATAATTTCCAAGTTCTCTTTTGTATATCTGACATTTAATGTTATATCTGGATTGCCCGCTTCGAATTGTGCTTGTGTTGGTGTGTATCTTTGAGGAGGATTAAAATTATCAATATATTCTGCGATTTGAAATCCATATTCTGGATTGAATGGGAAAAACTCTGTCAATTTTGTTGCTCCATTTGGTGCTTCTCCAATTGCAAGTGTTGATGGAACAATTAAATCAACCATCTTGCGTCCCGCTTCAAATATTTCTGGGCGCTTGACTGCAATATATCCGAATTGAGAAATCCAATCAACTTGGGCTTGGCTTGGCGCACCGCCATCATATAATTTATAAGCAGCATAATTTGCCGCGTTGTAATTCCAGAATGTGGCGCAATCGATTGGTTTATATGTTGAACTTTCGATTTTCTTTGTGATAGGGCGATTGAAACCTCCTCCATCTAATATTTCAAAAACTTCTGGTGTCTTTGTTTCTGTTAATTTTTTCGTGATTTGTTCGGCAACGGCTGATGGCGTGTTGAATCCTTTATTAACTTCAATATCCAATCTTTCTCGATATCTGAAATATTCACATGTTGAAAATACTCCATTTGTATGTGTTGGGAATTGTTTTACTGGTTCGATTAATAAATCGGCTGAAAAACAAAAGTTTTTTTTAATAAACATTGTATATCTTTTATTATCAACTCTTTGTTTATAAATTATCCCACTGGATTGATCTAATCTTTTCGCCCAGTCACTCTCCATATACATTTCCGGATTTACTGTGTATTTGCACGCCCCCTCTGATAGTTGGTCTTTATTGTTGAAGAAATCCGGATTTGTTGGTTGAACTCCTCTTGTTCCAGATTGTGAGAAATTGCGAGGTTGTTGAATATAATTTGGATATTCATTTGCTGTGATATAATATCCAAAAATCATGGGAGCGAGATTGTCTCGAAGATCAACTTGTTGGTCTTCTTTAAGAACGGCATCAACGGTTCTATGATTTCCCAATCGATAATTTGCATTGAATACAATATCTTTTTCATAATAAAAATCACTTTTTTGAACTTCAACATAATTTGGAATTGTCTGAAAACCTTTTGATTTCCCCGAGAACTCGATTGTTGATGGATTACCAGCGCCGATTTCATTTATGAATGCTCGCTCAACTGATACGCGGTCACCCACATCGAGTTGAACTGTCTGTTGTAAAGGGTTTGTAAATACTGCCGGATTCTCATCATTTTTTGTTCTTGCCTCGACAGAAGCCGAGCGATTACAATTCAGCAATGTTAAATCAGTATATTCACTCATATTTATATTATGAGAATATAAAAAAAACAGATTAAAAAAACCAATAATAAAAAGTGTCTGGGATAGAATTGAAAAATAAAAGGACTAAACAAAAATTATTTATTATATATGTCTAAAATCATGATTCTATCCCAGACACTTTGATGAAATTATTTTCACGAAGAAGTTCCATTTTTTCTGGGTGCTTCTCTTCGAATGTTTCAATTCTGTTACGATTCTGATAATATTTATATAAGTTCTTTGCGGAAATTAATTCTTTATTATTATTATATTTTTCCTTTTTCTTATCTTTATTTTTTTCATAATGTTCCTTGGCTCTTGCACGATTTTTAATTTTAAAATCATCTTTATTCTTTGAAACTTCATGATAATATGCATTTTCTTTCATTCTTTTCTTTTTGTAAGATTCGAGGATATTTTGGATTTGCTGATCTGTTAGATTCATTTTTTTATATATATAATATATAGATATTTTTTTAAATCAATTTAAACTTACAATTTTTGTCTGATATGGAAACAGACAATTGTTTTTCCATTGAGTGCCGTGCAAAAAGTTTCATTATCATAGACAATATCAACATCGAATGAATTGACAACCAATTCATCTGGATTATTTAAATCGATATATGTTTTTGAATTAGGTTCGAAATATAAAGCACCCGTCTCATTTCCACTATTATCGAATCGAGGAAGATGCGCCACAATCTTTGACACTGTACCTTGGCGAGCATTGACTGACCTTTGAGTAAAATTATTTAATCGAACAAATAATGAAGCACCAGATGTTAATTGTGGAACAACTTCTGATTCAATATTCACAACAGTTTCAGTCGATGAAGATTCTGGAGTTGATATTGGTCTTCCCATGAATCCAAGGGTCTGTTGAGAATTACAATCTTCGGTTCTATCTGCTCCATATTGATCTGATTTTGCAAGAATTAAAGTGTTTCTATATCCGTCCATTCCTCCTTTATCAAGACCCTTTGGATCAAGCAGACCATCGTTTCCAGCGCCTCCCACCGTCTTCGCCTTATCATTCCAAAATCTCTTCTCAACATCTGTCGCCCAATGTTCCACACCTTCTTTTTGTATTTTTCCCCACCATTGATATTTATGATATTCATCTTCATCAAAATCTGGATATTCATCATATGCCTTAATCGATTCCAATTTCATTTTTTTACCAGTTCCACCACTTGCAGCCATTACCGGATGCATCGCCCACTTCGCACAATTTGTCGGATTGAGAACTTCATTCTTTACACCGCCAGCAGCATGAATCGTGTCAAAATCAACAAGTAATGTGTAAGCATCTGCCGCCGTCCCCAAAAAGATTGAAATATGTTCGTTTTCCAATTTAAACTTAACTTTCACATATTTTTCATTCGCCATGGTTGTTTTAAGATTGTATCTTTCCGGCCCGAAGTTGGCGTTGTGGTCTCCATAATAAATAACTTCATTCATACATAAATGACCGGAAGAATCATTGCCTCCACTATTGACACCGGACTGATAAACGAAAAGAGACGAACCAGCGCGCAGAATACATACATCAGCAAAAGCAAGATTTCCAGCCCTCTGAAAATGTGGCGAGACTGCTCCAACTCGATTTGGATTATAAGTTTGAGGAGCATAAACCGCTTTTGTGGGACTTACTTTAAACTCTTGATTCACACGAGATAAACCACACATAAAAGGGGATTGTGCGGCGGTGGTGTTCGCATCACGGAAATCAAAAACAACTTCTCCGGCATTCTGTGCGATTGGCTTGTGGTCGTATCTGACTTGGAATCCCTTTGTGCTTGTTGATTCAACAAGCCCTTCTGTCGCCCCCGTTGAGAATGGGAAACTTGCTTG
>Ga0181405_1000283_pt1 | contig 17872 bp, 21 predicted proteins | sample 28SPOviralmetaG_FD_130134 | JGI IMG/M metagenome (GOLD analysis project Ga0181405, IMG submission 130134) | Marine viral communities from the oligotrophic San Pedro Time Series (SPOT) site, San Pedro Channel, CA, USA - 28 SPOT_SRF_2011-11-29 | ecosystem: Environmental > Aquatic > Marine > Strait...
CTCTAAAAGAAGAGCTCAATATTTTTCTACTAAGAATATGGAATTAGTTGGTATAGAAGTAGAACTAGGAGTTCCAGCTTCGTCTATAAATAAAAATGTATATTGGTATGGCTTTATAGATATAGTAGTAAGAGATACCGTTCAAAATAAAATAAAGATTCTAGATATTAAAACTAGTAGAATGGGTTGGAATAAATGGCAAAAAGCAGACAAGTTAAAAGCCGCTCAATTAGTTGCATATAAAAAATACTTTTCAGATCAATTTGGCACTCCAATTGACAATATTGATATTGAGTTTTTCATAGTTAAACGAAAACTATTAGAAGAGTCAATGTTTCCTCAAAAAAGGATACAATTACTTAATCCAGCGTCTGGCTCTGTTACTAGAAAAAAAATACAACGAAGTATTGACACATTTATTGAGTATTGTTTTGATAAAGATGGTAACAAGCAAACAGATAAAAACTATTTAGCTATTGCTGGAAAAGGAGCTAAACATTGCAAATGGTGTCCTTTTAAAACAGACTATGAAAATTGTCCTAAAGAAAATAGGATTCGTGAATAAAATTTAATATAATATAAATAAAAAAAAAGGAAAAAATGGACGGATTATTATTAGATGCATTATATGCAAAATATCATTCAGATAAAGCAGATGCTGTAGCAAAATTAAATGTTTATCTAACAAATTCTGTTGGAATTGGAGAACATCCACAACATACAGAAGAAATGGATACAATTGTAGGCCAATTTGCTGATGCACAAGACAAATTAGAATCTTTAAAAATGATGATTTCTCATATAAGCAATGGGAATATGTCACAAAAAGAACTTTTAAATGACTAAAATTGCAGTTGTTGGAAATAAAGAATGGCAAAATAAAAGAAAAATACAAAAAGTACTGTTAGAACTAAGACAAAAATTTAAAGAAGAATTAATATTAATTGGAGCCGGCGGATCTGAAGGAGCAAATTATATGATTAGAAAATTTGCATTAGAATTTGGAATTAAATATCAAGAATATAATGCATCATATACTGGATATAATTTGTATTCAGCATTACCAGAATCATATTATGGAAAGAAATATCACTTTTCTCAGTTATTACATCGAATGAAAATTTTAGCTGAAAATTGTGATTATTTAATGATTTTAAATAACCAAATAGATATGAACCCACAGCTGCAAACAGCATATAATAAAGTTACAAAGTTAAATAAGCCTGTTGTTGTATTAGGTTGATATTTATATTAAATAAGTTATAAATAAGGACATAAATGGAGTTACCAAAGTTAAAAAAAATAGACTCAAACAAACAAAAAAAGAAAAAGATATTATTACTAGCTGATGATTTAAGATTACCATCAGGCATAGGAACAATATCAAAAGAAATTGTGCTAAATACAGTACGCCAATATGATTGGGTACAAATTGGAGCAGCAATGAATCACCCAGATGCTGGTAAGATGTTTGACGTTTCAAAAGACGTAGCAAAAGAATCTGGAATAGAGGATGCAGTTGTAAAAATTATTCCGTCTAATGGATATGGAGATAGAAATTTATTATTTGCTGTGCTGCATCAAGAAAAGCCAGATGCTATATTTCATTTTACAGATCCTAGATATTGGGAATGGCTGTATGCAATAGAGCATGAAATAAAAACAACATTTAAAATTCCAATTATATATTATTCAATTTGGGACGATCTTCCATATCCAATGTGGAATTCACCCTTTTATGCGAGCTGTGACCTAATAATGGGAATTTCTAAACAATCTGATAATATACACCGAGAAGTGTTGTTACAGAACGATTATGGGGTATATGATTATGATTCAGAAGATAGCAAAGTAGATCCAAAGTTAGATTGGGATGAAGTAGTTACTGGATATGTTCCCCATGGATTAAATCATAATGTATATAAACCAATATTAGAAACAGATGAATTATATCAAAGATTTCATACTGATATCAAAATTAAAAATGATGTTGATTTTGTGGTATTTTGGAATAATAGAAATATAAGAAGAAAGCAACCGGGAGACGTAGTATTAGCATTTCAGCATTTTAGAAACATGTTGCCAAAAGACAAAAAAGATAGAGTAGCATTGTTAATGCACACTCAAGCATCAGATGCAAATGGTACTGATATTAGAGCGGTTTGGAAAAATGTAGCTCCAGAATGTAAAGTTATATTTTCAGAGAAAAAATTATCAATACAAGAACTAAATGCGATGTATAACATATCTGATGTTGTAGTTAACATAGCATCAAATGAAGGATGGGGACTAAGTTGTACAGAAGCATTATTGTCATGTACTCCAATTGTTAACAATGTAACTGGCGGATTGCAAGATCAGTGTAGATTTGAAGATAAAGATGGAAATTGGATTCAATTTGATGGTAAATTTTCTTCAAACCATAAAGGAACGTTTAAGACTCACGGAAAATGGGTTAAACCAGTATTTCCATCAAACAGATCTTGCCAAGGATCACCAGTAACTCCATATATATTCGATGATCGTGCACAATTTGAAGAAGTAGGCGAAGCATTGTTATATTGGTGGAATATGCCAAAGGATCAAAGAGAAGAATGTGGTGAAGAAGGAAGAGATTTTTGTTTAACATCTGGATTAACATCAAAACAAATGGGCGATAAAATGATAGAAATGATAGATTTTTTATTTAAATATCCAAAGCCAGATAGACCAAGATATACTTTAAGAAAGATAACAAATAAACAATATAAAGAAATGGGAATAGTATGAGAAAATGTGTAATATCAAGTCCATTAGCAACTCAATCAGGTTATGGGCATCACGCAAGAGAAGTAATAAACAATATAATAGAACAACGTGGTAATGATTGGGATATAAAGTTACTATCAATGCCATGGGGAAGTACTCCATTAACATTTCCATTGCCTGATCATATGAGAACTAGAGTAGTTCCATTACCTTTACAAGAGCAACCAGATATATGGGTACAAATAACAATTCCAAATGAATTTCAACCTGTTGGTAAATTTAATATTGGTATAACTGCAGTTACAGAAGGAGATATATGTTCTAAAGAATGGATTGAAGCTATTAATAGAATGCAAGTAATTGTAGTTCCATCTAATTTTACTAAATCAGTATTAACAAAAACTGCAGAGAAACATAATATTGCAATAACACCCGAAATACATGTTATATCAGAATATTTCAATAAGGATGTGTATAGCAAAGATAATAAACAAGAATCTATAGATTTATCTGTAATACATGAACAATTTTGTTATTTGTTTGTTGGTCATTGGTTACAAGGATCATTAGGAGAAGATAGAAAAAATATTAGTGGATTGATTCATAATTTTATAGAAACATTTAAAAACAAAGACAAAGCACCGGGTTTAATATTAAAAACTAGTTCGGCTACATATTCTGTTACAGACAGAACTAAAATGGAAAAATATATCAATGAAATTAGAGATTTATTTCCTAAAACTGCTAAACTTCCAAATATATACTTATTACATGGAGATTTGTCTGACAATGAAATGAATTCATTATATAATCATTCCAAAGTTAAAGCAATGGTTTCATATACTAAAGGCGAAGGCTTTGGAAGACCTTTACTAGAATTTGCATCTACAGGAAAACCTATTATAGCACCACATTATTCAGGTCAATCAGATTTCTTAAAAAAGGAGCATATAGTGGCATTAGCAGGAGGATTAACAGAAGTACACCCATCAGCTAGAAATCAATGGATTATAGAAGGATCAAAATGGTTTACTCCTGATTATGCATATTCAAAAAGAGTATTGCGTGAAGTACATAAACATTACAATAAATTTATTCCTGGAGCTAGAGAACAAAAGAAATTTGTTTTGAAAAACTTTATAAAAGATGCAATTGCTCCTAGTTATACAAAATTAATAGAATTAATTGAAAGTAGAGTATCGGAAGGACCAAGTATGCAACAATTGAAATTGCCACAACTTAATAAACCAAATCTTAAAACTGTTGATTTGCCTAAATTAAAATTACCTAAATTACAAAAAGCATGAAAATAGGATATTTTATAACAGCATGTAATGAATATGAAGAGTTGAAAAAACTATTAATATTGTTACGAACTAATATAGACAAAAATGACTGTATTGGTGTTTTATTAGATGAAAAAAATGTAACAGACGAAGTTGATTCATTATGCAATCAATTCTTAGTACCTGATAATGAATCTTTCCGAGTAATATATAGTAATCTAGACAATGACTTTGCGTCATTTAAAAATTTGGGATACCATTTGTTTGATGATTGTGATTGGATTTTCAATATCGATGCTGACGAATTACCATCATCAATACTAATACAAAATATCAAGCAAATTATAAATTTAAATCCAGAAACAGAATTAATATATATTCCAAGAATAAACACAGTTGAAGGATTGACACAAGATCATGTTAATAAATGGAAATGGCAAGTAAATGAAGAGGGATGGGTCAATTGGCCAGATTATCAAGGCAGAATATATAAAAGATCTCCTATAATAGAATGGAAAGGTAAAGTGCATGAGCGAATAGAAGGAATGAAAAAATATTCACATCTTCCAGCAAAAGAAGAATTTGCATTTCATCATCCTAAAACAATTGAACGACAAGAAAAACAAAATAAATTTTATGAAACACTCTAAAATATGGCAGTAATACGAAGTTTAAATGAAAAAGCTGAATTAGGCTATAAAGTCTATAATGATAGAATTATATATCCAGATGAATGGAATGAATCAATAACAATATCTAGAATTGATGATCCAATTTGGTTACAACGATATGAATATGAAGCTAAACTTATACATAAAATATGTATAGAAAATAAATTAAATAATATATTAGAATTTGGATCTGGACCTGGTGTTTTAGGTAATATTGTTAGTAATAAATTAAAAAAAATTAATTGGACAAACATTGATAAAATTGGGGCTAAAAATGAATTTGAAAAACGATCCCATAAAGGAAAATTTATTGTAAAAGATTTAATGAATCAACTAGATACAACTGGGCTTGACTCTTCATATGATTTATTTATTGCAAATGATTTTTTAGAGCATATTGCAAATCCTAGTAGCATACTTACTAATTCATATGATATGTCAAATAATAATTCAATGTTTTTTGTTAGTGTCCCAAATTGGAGGATGGGACATGAATTCATATATAGAGGGTTGTTTGATTATGACAATTTTATCTATTTCATGTATGTTCACGGATGGGAGATTATAAATGTATATCCATCAGAATTAACAACACCAGATAGTCCAAAACTATGTTCTGAAGAAAGTATGCCGGATGAATTAACTAGAAGTTGGAATTGGTATTTTCTTGCAAAGAAGCGAGTATAATGAAAAATAAATTTAAAATAATTATACCTTCATATAATAATGAAAAATGGTGTGACGTAAATATTGAAAGTATTCAAGAACAAACATATACAAACTACGAAGTATTATATATTAATGATTGTTCTACTGATAATACGTTAAAAAAAGTTAAAAAATTAGTAAAAAATGATTCAAAATGGACAATTATTACAAATGATAAAAATATGCGTCGTGGTTATAATATTAGTCCAAAAAATAAACATATACAAAATTTTTTAACATGTAATGAAGAAATTATTGTTTTTGTTGATGGCGATGACTGGTTAGCATATCCAGATGTTTTAGAAAAATTAAATAATTTTTATAATGAAAAACAATGTTGGATGTCATATGGAGGATATATAGATTATCCAGAGTTAACATTTCCAGGAGGTCCATATGGACATCAGAATACAGAATATCCAAATGAAATACAAAAATCTAAATTATATAGAAAAGATTGGTGGAGAGCTAGTCATTTAAGAACTTTTAAATGGCATCTATATAAAAAAATTAAAGATAAAGATTTACGATATTCAAAAACGGGAGAATATTATTTTCATGCAGAAGATTTGGCTACATCATTTCCTTGTTTAGAAATGTGTCCATTAGAAAAAATTGGTGTTCATGATTTTGTTACATATGTATTTAACAATACACCATCAAATAGAAAACGTGGTATTGAGCGTGAAAAAGAAGCAGGAAATGATTTAGAAACAGAAATCAGAAATCAGCCAGTATATGATACTGTATTAAACTCATATAATACACAGAATTTTGTTACTAGTGATATTATTGGAGAAGGATCGCAAACATTAGGATTAGGAAATCAATTATTTTCTATTGCTGCAGCATTAGGATTAGCATATGAAAATAATGCAATTCCTATATTTAATATGAATAAAGCACAAGAACCATATAGAAATAATATTTTCCGAAATTTAATTAATCATAAAGATGTTATACCAACAAAATATTATAAAGAACCTTTTTTTCATTATAAAAAAATATCATATGATCCAGGTATTCATTTGCATGGATATTTTCAAAGTGAAAAATACTTTTATAAAGCTCGTAAACAAATATTAGATATATTTAAAATATCAGAAATTGATAAAAAATTCATAGAACAAAACTTCGGCCATTTTTTAAAAAATACTACTGTGAGTTTGCATATACGAAGAGGAGATTATTTACTTCCACAATATAGTTCACATCATCCTGTACAGGCGATTGACTACTATAATAATGCTATGACTTATTTTTCTGATGATGTAAATTATTTAATTTTTAGTGATGATATAGAATGGGCTAAAGAAAACTTTAAAGGAAATAATATTAATTTTATAACAAAAACAACAATAGCAGGAAATGATGTCATGACAACGTTAGACATATCAAAAGGAGGCTGGCCTGATTATATTGAAATGTATTTGATGTCAATGTGTGATCATAATATAATTGCAAATTCTTCCTTTTCTTGGTGGGGCGCATGGTTAAATGAAAATCCTAATAAAATAGTCATTGCCCCAAAGAAATGGTTTGGGCCTGCATATCAAGGAATCAATGATACTGATATTATTCCAGAAACATGGATACGAATATGAGAATAGGAATATTAAATATAGCAACAAATAACTATAAATTATTTTTAAATGATTTACATGATTCAATTGAAAAATATTTTTTAACTGAATATGAAAAGAAATATTTTGTTTGGTCTGATGATGAATCATTTAACTTTAAACATAATGTACATCATACAAAAATAGATGCACAAGGTTATCCTGGAGATACATTGTTCAGATATCATTATTTTTTAATGGCTAAAAAAGAACTATTAGAGTGCGATTATATTTTTTATTTGGATGCTGATATGAGAATAGTAGATTATGTTAAAGAAGAAGTTTTAACAGAATTATTAGGAGTACAACATCCTGGTTTTTGGGAAGAAACAAAAAAAACAGGAACTCCAGAATCCAGAATAGAATCAACAGCATATGTAAATACATCAGATATTACTCAATATTGTTGCGGAGGATTTAATGGCGGAACACCTAAGTCTTTCTTGAAAATGTCAGAAACTATTGCTAAAAATATCAATATAGATGCTGAAAAAGAAATTATAGCTGTATGGCACGATGAATCCCATTTAAATAAATACTTTTCAGAGAATCCACCAACAAAAGTATTAGATTGCGGATATTGTGCTCCAGAGTCTGCTTGGTCAGTTCCATTTCAAAATAAAATATTAGCATTGGATAAATCAGCTGATGAATTAAAAGGTAGATAATGAAAGAACTAGAAAATAAAAAAGTAATTATAGTAGGGCCTTCTTCTTATTTAGAAAATAGAAAAATGGGTAATTTTATAGACTCATATGATATTGTTGTAAGAATTAATAATTTACATGACACTACAAATACTCAACTAGTTGATGATTTTGGTAAACAAACTGATTTAATTTATTATGATGGATCGACAACTGATACTAGACTTCAGTCATATATTGATTGTAATCCATTAGAAATTATATGTACATATCCAGAAACAGAATGGTTTTTTAAAAGTAGATGTGCAAATAATGTAAATATATTTCATAATCACTTAAATGGTCGTGTTATAGATGAAGAATTATATACTGATTTAAAATATGATTTAGATAATAACATGAAAACAAGACCAAATTCAGGACTTATTGCAATAGTAGATTTATTAACATTTCCTATAGCTGAACTATATACAACTGGTATTGACTTTTATAGAAATTCATATTCAACATACCATCCAGATTATGGTAAAACAGAATTAGAATCAATAAAAGAAATATTTAAAAAAGGAGATGCAGGAGATGTACATGATATCAATAAACAATTTATGTATTTTAAGAACTTATTCTATAATGAATCTAGATTAAAAACAGATGATATTATGTTAAATTATATAACAAATAAAAAATATGAAAATGTATCGTTTTAATTGGATAATACACGAATAATTATTATAATATAAAAAAAAAAGGTATTTATGGTTGATTTTGAAAATTTTAATTTCAAATTTGAAAGTATAGTTAATTCCCCAGAATGGAAAAAACTAGAAAAATTATTTAAAGAGAAAAAAACTATATTCATATTTGGTAACGGTGGAAATATGGGAGTAACAGACCATGCTGCTGTTGATATGAGTAGATTAACTGATAAAAATGTATTATGCCCAGGTAGTGGTGTTACAGCTACATCTATAATAGGAGATAATTCTTTTGATGTTTGGTTTAAAGTTTGGTTAGAACAACGATTTAGAACTATTGATTTATCTGATGTGTTAGTTATTGGATTTTCTTGTTCTACAAATAGTGATAGTTCAAAATCAATTATGAATGCATTAGACTTTGCTGTAGAAAATAATGTTGCAACTGCTTTAATAGCAGCTCAACCAAAAGATGATATTAATTCGGAAATTGTATTCATTAATGAAGATACTATATATTATCATACGTCTGAAGTATTGTCATTAGCTTTAACATATCAACTTATACATTGTGCAGGATTTCAATGTCCTTCTATATCAAAAAAAGCAAGAAGTAGAAGATTTAAACAATTAGATATTGAAAATGAAATATCATATGATACAGTACCGCCTGGAATGGAAGAACAACGAAACAATTTAGCTATTGATTTTGATGGAGTAATACATACTTTTGACAAAGGATGGTTTGATGGAACATGTTATGGCGAACCTATAAAAGGAAGTTTAGAAGCTATAAAGAAACTTTCAAGCATATATAATATTATTATATTTACAGGTAAAGCTTTACCAGATAGACCTCTAGTAGATGGTAAAACAGGAAAACAGTTAGTTATCGAATGGTTAGAGAAACATGATATTATGAAATATATATCAGAAGTTACATATTTAAAACCTAGAGCAGAATATTATATTGACGATAAAGGTATTGAATTCAAAAACAATTGGTCACAAATATTAAAAGGATTATTATGATTACAGCAATAATACCTGTAAGAAAAGGTTCGCAGCGAGTAAAAAATAAAAATAAGAAAAAATTTGCAAATAGTTCGTTACTAGAAATAAAGATTAAACAGCTATTAGAATTACAAAAACGAAATAAAATAGCAGAAATTATCGTATCATCTGATGACCAAGAAATGCTAGATATAGCTAAAAAATTAGGAGCTATAGCTCACAATCGTACAGAATATTATGCTTCATCTAAAGCAACTAATTCTGAATTTTTTGAAAATTTAGCTAAAACAGTTGGTAAAGAACATTGGATTATGTATTCTCCTGTTACATCCCCGTTAATATCAATTGAAACATATAATGAAATACTTTCGAATTTTCAAAATAATCCAAAAAATATTGTTACAGTTTCAAATGTAAAACATCACTTATGGAAAGATGGAAAACCATTAAACTATAATATTAAGCAAAGTCCAAATTCACAAGATTTGCCTGATATATATTCTATAAATTATGCTATATCTATAATACGTAGATCTGATATGATTGAATATAAAAATGTAGTTACCGATACTCCTACATTTAAAATACTAGACGAAATTGAATCTATAGATATTGATACTGAATTTGATTTCATGGTTGCAGAACTAATATATAAAAAATTTAAAGAATAGTTATGAAAAAAATTTATAAAGGTGATCGAAGTAGTGTTTGTTATTTTCCCAATGGTTATAATTCATCATATGAACTATTTGAAATGTCAATATTGGATATGTGGGATCCATTAATTTATGGAACAAGATATTCAGTTAAAGAAACTCCATACTACAAATATTTAGAAGGAGATAAGGAACCAATGATAAAATATCTTGAAGAAACAAAAGGAAAAACATGGGCTAGGGCCGCAGTTGGACAAGAACATTTAACAGTACAAGATATGTTTGATATGTATGAAAAAATTATACAAAGTGATAAAGACTATTTAGAACCTCCATATCAAGATCATTATGTTATAGTAAGAAGAGATGGATTATTAATTGATGGATTACGTAGATCGTGTGTTTTATTATATAATGGAGTAGAAAATATTCCAGTAGCAGTTACACAATGAAAAAAATTAAATTACATCTGGGGTGTGGTAAAAGATATCTACCAGGTTATACTCATATTGATATAGATAATGAGCCTCATATAGATTACCCTAATACAGATATATCAGATCTTAAAATATTCAAAACTAACACAGTAGATGTTATATATTCTTGCGGCAATTTTGAATATTTTGACCGATCTAAAGCTCCTAATGTTTTAAAAGAATGGAATCGTATTTTAAAACCAGGTGGCCATTTATATATATCAGTTCCAGATTTTGAATCAATTATACGAGTATATTTAGAAAATGGAAAAAATATAGAAGGAGAAGGTATATTAGGACCAATTTTTGGAAAATGGGAATATACCAATAAAAATAAAATTTCAGAATTTATTTATCATAAAACTGTATATGACTTTAAATCATTAAGTAAAATGTTATATAAATGTAATTATGATAATATTGAAAAATATGACTGTTGGGAGTTTTTACCAAATGAATTTGATGATTTTTCAAAAGCATATGTTCCGTATAAGGATAAAAACGGAATTCAAATATCAGTAAATATAAAATGTCAAAAAGTATGAAAAAAATTATAGATTTAGGAATGCATCCATTTGCAGATACATTTATAACAGAAAACCAATTGAATATGAGCGAACCTGTATACCCATTACAATGTTTTTTAGATGAACAAACTGGGTATATCAAATTAGGATGTCAAACAAATCCAGACGATAGATATAATTTATATGATTATTCATATACATCAGCAAACTCAAATTTTTCAAAAAATCATTGGAATTTATACGCAACGCATGTTTCAAAAAAATTAAAATTACAAAATTCTAAAATATTTGAAATTGGATCAAATGATGGATACTTGTCTAATCAATTCCAATTATTAGGACATAAAGTATTAGGAATTGATTCGTCTGAATATATGTCAAATATTGCTAATAAAAACGGAGTTGAAACATATTGCGGCGTATTTACAAAAAAAGAAAGTATACAAATTCAACAAAAGTATGGAAGAGCTGATTTAATTATTGCTAATAATGTATTTAATCATGCAAATGATGCAATTGATTTTATTATTGGAGTAAAAAATTTATTAAACAAAGATGGAATATTTGTATTTGAAGTTCCATATTGGTATAATACAATAATAGATAAACGATTCGATCAAATTTATCACGAACATGTAAGTTATTTTACAGTGAAATCTTGTTATAATTTATTAAAACAACAAGGATTGCATATGTTTGATGTAGAAATTGTAGATTATCATGGAGGATCTATACGTGTATATGCTACAAAAAATTCAAAACAGATTGATACAAAAATTTATAACTATATTCAAAAAGAAGAAGATGCTGGATTATTTAAAGAATCTACATATATAGAATTTATGAATCATTTGAAAATTCGTAGATCTAAATTTTTAAAAAATCTTTATTCAATTTCGAAAAAAAATATTCCAATTGTTGCTGTAGGAGCAGCTGCAAAAGGAAATACTTTTTTAAATTTTTATAAACTAGATAATACTGTCATTGATTATGTTACAGACACATCAAAACATAAAATTGGAAAATATACTCCATTAACAAGAATACCAATTCAAACTGACGAATTTGTTTTTAAAAAATATAAAGAAGTATATGTAATAATATTATCTTGGAATATATCTCATATAATTCAACAAAAGTTGAAAGAAATTAATAATAATATAATATTTTTAAATTTATAAAGGAATAATATATGATAAAAAGAAATATTAATAACGTTAATAATGTTGATAATTTAGAGCTACACTCTGATAATCGTGGATATATAGTTGATTTATTTTATAATAATAAAATTGACCATGTAGCAAAAATAGTTTCAGTACCCAATTCAATTCGTGGTAATCATTATCATAAGGAAACAACACAACATATATTGATAACAAAAGGATATTTAGAATATTGGTATAAGCCAGTTAATTCAAATGAATCAGCTAAAATGGTACTAGCTGAAGAAGGCGATCTTATATCTACATCCCCTTATGAAATCCATGCATTAAAAATAGGTCCGTATGGAAATGAGTTTATTGTATTTTCACAAGGACTTCGTGGAGGAAAAGACTATGAGCAAGATACATTTAGAGTTAATAATATTATAGAAAATAAATAATAATGGAAAAATATTATTCAAAAATTAATACAAATAAGTTGTTACATATAGTAAATAGATTATCAAATATTAATGACAAGCAACGTATTAATATAGTCCCAGAAGATAATTTTATACAGTGCTCATTGTTAAAACTAGAAAATAATAAGACATTTTCTCCACATAAACATATTACAAAATCTAGAAATTATGATAATCAAATATCACAAGAATCATGGTTAGTTTTAGAAGGAAAAATAGAATGTACTTTTTATGATATTGATGATACTATATTAGCAACTACTATATTAAAAAAAGGAGATGCTAGTTTTACATTATACGGCGGGCATACTTTTAAAGTATTGCAAGAAGATACTATTATATATGAATATAAAACAGGACCATATGAAGGTCAACAATTAGATAAAGTTTTGATTTGATAATATATAAATTTTTATTATATTAGTTATATATGAATTTTAATACAGTTATAAAATTTGAAAAACAAATTGCAAAGTTTTATGGATCTCCATACGCTGTTGCAATCGACTCATGTACTCATGGTCTTGAACTATGTATACTACATCAAAAAATAGGCACAATAAATATTCCAAATAGAACATATATATCTGTTCCATTTCTAGCAAATAAATTAAAAATACAATTAGAATGGAGAAATGATAATTGGAGAGATTGTTATATGATTAATAATGATTTTAAACCTATATGGGACGCAGCAGTATTATGGAAAGCTGGTAGTTATAAGCCAGGATCATTGATGTGTATAAGTTTTCAATATCAAAAACATTTATCATTAGGAAGAGGAGGTATCATATTGTGTGATACAAAAGAAGATTATATTGCACTTAAAAAAATGTCATATGATGGAAGATTGCCTGACATTCCATGGAGAGAGCAAAATATAGATTCATATGGATATCATTATTATATGACTCCAGAGACAGCTCAATTAGGATTAGACAAACTAGAACAAGCAATAAAAACAAAACCAAGGCAATGGGTTATAACTGATTGGCCGGATTTAACTAAAATGGATGTGTTTAAGGAAGTAACTGAAATAGATCCATATTTACAAACAAAATAAGGAATAAATGAAAAAAGCTTTTATAACAGGTATAGCAGGTCAAGATGGAAGTTATTTAGCTGAATATCTATTAGAATTAGGATATGAAGTACATGGAATATTACGAAGAAATTCTACTCCAGAACATCAAGACTCTAGAATAAGTAAATTAGAAAATAAAATTTATACTTATTATGGCGATTTATTAGATCAAGGAGGTATAGAACGATTATTAGATAATATACAACCAGATGAAATTTACAATATTGCAGCACAAAGCCATGTAAGAATAAGTTTTGATATACCACAATTTACAGTACAAACAAATGCATTAGGAGTAATTAATATTTTAGAAGCATATAGAAGATCTTGTCCTACTGCTAAATTTTATCAAGCATCTTCATCTGAAATGTTTGGATTATCTATAGAAGATGATAATACACAAAATGAAAATACTCCAATGAATCCTGTGTCACCATATGGATGTTCAAAAGTATTTGGATATAACATAGTTAGAAATTATAGAAGAGCATATAAATTACATGCTACGAATGGTATATTATTTAATCATGAATCTCCAAGAAGAGGCAGTAATTTTGTAACTAATAAAGTAGTTAAAGCAGCAGTACGAATAAAATTAGGTTTACAAGATACATTAGAATTAGGTAATATGGATTCTTATAGAGATTGGGGGCATTCTAAAGATTATGTAAGATCAATGCACTTAATGCTACAATATGATACTCCTGACGATTGGGTAGTCGCAACAGGTGTTACTCATTCTATCAGAGAAATGTGTGAATATGTATTCAATAAATTAGGATTAGATTATAAAAATTATGTAATTCAAAATCCAAAATTTATGAGACCAGAAGAACTCCCTTACCTAAAAGGTGACTCAACAAAAATTAGAGAAACTTTAGGATGGAAACCAGAATATACTTTTGAAATGTTAATGGATGAAATGATTGATCATTGGATACAAGTTTATAAAAAATGAAAATAGCATTCATAACAGAAATGGGGTTTGAAGGTTATATTGAACAATCACATCCTAATATGAGGACTGAATTTGCATGGATGTATGCATTACATGCAAAACATATACCATTGTCTAAATATAATGAAGTATCTGATTATGATCATGTATTTATAATATTTCCAAAAGGAAAATTAAATGTAAATGCTGAAGGAAGTGTTATTGGAAATCAATCTAATCCAGCATCTCACTACTTAAAATCTAATCTTATTCAAAAATTAAAATCATGTAATAAAAAAGTATATTATGTACAAGAAGGACCAGCCTGGTGGTTTACCGATTATGAAGTAGAAGATCAAATATTATTTTATAACATGTTATCTTCTGTGGATGCTATATACGCACACAATCAGTATGATATGAAATTTTATCGAGGTCTTATTCCAGGACAAAATGTTCAATGTATTTCTACTTTAATGATTGAAGAATGGATACAAGATATTGTTCCTCAGACAGAAAACAAAGTTTTAATTGGAGGTAATTTTGCTAGATGGTATAATGGATTTCAAAGTTATTTGGTTGCATCTGAGTTTGGAGTTCCAATATGGACACAAGAATCTCACGCAAAACGAATCAATGAGGATCAAATAGAAAATTTAAATCATTTTCCTAGGATGTTGTGGAATCAGTGGATGGAAGAAGTTTCGAAATTTAAATATGCAGTTCATTTAATGCCAACTATTGCTGCAGGAACATTTAGTTTAAATTGTGCGTATTTTGGAATTCCTTGTATAGGAAATGAAAAGGTAGACACACAAAAAATATGTCATCCAAATTTATGTGTAGATGTTGATGATATAGAAGCAGCTAGACAACTAGCAATTCGATTACGGGATGATTCTAAATTTTATAAAGAGTGTAGCATAGAAGCAAATGAAAACTATAAACAATATTATAATATAGAAGCATGGAAGAAAAAAATACAAGACATACTGTAATAGTACCTAGTTATAATACTCTAGAACATTTAAAAAATACATATAAAAGTTTACTGTTATATAGTAACAATGTAGATATTATTTTAATTGATGATGCATCAACAGATGGAACTGCAGAATGGTTTAAAACTATCAAAGAATTGAATATTAAAACTATAGTTTCTCCAACTAGAAAAGGACATACATATTGGTATGATGAAGGTATGAGATTAGCAAAAACAGATATAGTTTCAATTCTACACTCAGATATGATAATAGGTCCATGTTATTTTGAAAACATGTTATCTTATTTGGAGCCTGGTAAAGTTGTCTGTGCTACAAGAATTGAACCACCTATACATCCTGCAGGAAAAGAAAAGATTGTTAAAGATTTTGGGGACGAAGCTGACACTTTCAATTGGAATGCTTTTGAATCATTTTGTAATGCAGAACGAACATTGAGATTTGGTGAAACTACTAGAGGTATATTTGCTCCATGGATGCTTTATAAAGAAGATCATTTATCAATAGGGGGACATGATCAAGGATTTGCCCCATATGGATATGAAGATTCTGATATATTTAATAGATGGATATTAGCTGGATATGAAATGATACAAGCTCGTGATTCATTATGTTATCATATGACTTGTAGAGGACACCGATGGAATGCTGGTGTAGGAATAGAAAATTCAGATTATCAAGAAACTATGAATAATGGTCGTAGACATTTTTTAAAGAAATGGGGGCATTGGATTAAAAATGATGAATATCAATATCCAATTATTAGTCCGGTTTATAATAAAAAACTAATAATCAATAATTCTAATTCAGGATTAGAACAATTAAAAGACTGGTTTAATGACGGAGAAGATATTATAATTGAAATTGACGGAACTACATTTACTCAACAAGATTTTCAATATATATCTAATTTAAATGATATCATAGCAGATAGTGGAGATATTGGAACATTTGAGCTAGGAAATATCAAAATTACTATTAATAATATTAAAGATTACTCAAAAGACTTAATTTTTTTATAGTTATTGTTACTTTAACATATTTATTTTAAAAGGTAAATAATGTTATTAAGGCAAGGATCAAAAGGTCCAGAAGTTAAAAAATTATAAGAAGCTCTAGGATTGTCTGCAGATGGTATATTTGGCGGAGGTACGAAATTAGCTGTAATGAAATTTCAATCAAAAAATAAATTAGATGCAGATGGTATAGTAGGACCTTCAACATGGGAAGTTATTGGTATTGATACTGACTTAACTGGTACTGATTGGGATATGAAATCTGATAAAGATGATAAATTAGAAAGCTTAGGTTGGTATACAACTAAAGATGGTTTAGAGATAGACCGAATGTATTTAGATGGAGATGAATTTGTAAGAGATTATGGTAAAATAGAACCCTTAGGATTTTTTATTCATCACACAGCTGGTTGGGATAATCCTTATAATACAATAGGGCAATGGAATCGTGATAAACGAGGTAGAGTAGCTACCCAATATTGTATTGGCGGTACCAATGTTAAAGGTAAAGACGCTAAATATGATGGTGTAGTAGTTGAATGTTTTCCTAACAATTACGTAGGATGGCATCTAGGTAAAGTAGGCAAATTTGCTATATCTAAATTTTCAGGAGGTGTAGAATTAAACAATTTTGGTTATTTAAAAAAGAAAGATGGTAAGTATTATACATATGTTAATACCGAAGTAAAACCAGAATATGTTTGTGATCTAGGATATAAATTTAGAGGACATCAATATTGGCACGCTTACTCCGACAAACAAATAGAAAGTTTAAGACTACTTATTCTACATTTAAAAGATATTTATCCTAAAATGGACTTAGAAAATGGTATTCCTAAAATGTTAAAAGAAGGAGTACACCCGAAAGACGCATTTGAATTTAATGAAGATGCATATTATGCAAGACAATTTGGTTTATGGTCACATACATCTGTTAGAAAAGACAAGTTTGATTGTTTCCCTCAACCAGAACTAGTAGAAATGTTAAAAAATATATAAAATAAAAAATAGGTTACTATTATGAATAAGTTACTTCTAAAATTAAGAAGGAAGATTATGGCCTTTAGAGATATGTTTAAAGACGATAATGATATTAATGAAAAAAATGTAGTAGGATTTGCTGCATTTGCAGTAATGGTAATATTTGCAATTGCAGA
>Ga0181405_1000285_pt1 | contig 17813 bp, 34 predicted proteins | sample 28SPOviralmetaG_FD_130134 | JGI IMG/M metagenome (GOLD analysis project Ga0181405, IMG submission 130134) | Marine viral communities from the oligotrophic San Pedro Time Series (SPOT) site, San Pedro Channel, CA, USA - 28 SPOT_SRF_2011-11-29 | ecosystem: Environmental > Aquatic > Marine > Strait...
AACCTTCTAGTCTTGCTTCACCTATTAATATTTGTGATTCTTCCATTGTTTTTGTTGAAACATCAAATACAAAGCCAGTCTCACCACAATAAACAGGTATATCTTGTTTTATCATTTCACCTGATGTGTCTGCAAGTAAATCAATAGATATTACATAGAATAATAAAGCAACTACACCAACACCAACTATTTTTTTAAGTGTTTGATTCATTCTTTTCGTTAAATTCCTTTATTGCTGTTTTTAATAAAGGTAAATAATCTTGTTTTGACTTTGTAAATGTTTGTATACCACCATTCTCAGTAACTACAAGAATTACAACCCTATCTATTGATTGATTAAATCGTTCTTCGTACATTTCACAATAGGCAGAACCTTGAATAAAATAGTTTTCTATCCATTCTTCTTTCTTTTCTTTAGTAGAAGTTTTAAAATCTATTACAGATAATTCACCTTTGTAATCGGCAATACAATCAACACGACCTGCAACACCATAAGAGTCGCTGTATAGACCGCCTTCTTGTATTCTAATATTATTTATGTTGTCTAACTCAGGTTTGAGTATAGTGAATAGTGCTGTAGGTAAAACATCTTGATTAGATAGTTCTTCATTATTTAAATAGTCTTCAACTAATTGGTGTACAGCAGTACCTCTTTTAGCTGCAGTTCTCATTATCTGATTCGCAACATCATTACCAACTGACTCACGCCATTTAACTAGACCTTCACTATTTCTACCTGATAAAACTGTTGTAATTGAAGGATACTTTTTACCCTCTGGTGTAACATAGTATCTTTTTCTATTGATTGTTTCAGTATGTATTTCTGGTAATTCAGTTGTTAGTGGAACATGACTAAACGATTTCATATCGTATTTGTCATTTAGAAAGGCGTTCATTTTGTTCATAATAATTCCTGTTTATTTAACTTAGACTTTCATATATTATAACAGGTTTTCTAGATAATGTCAAGCGCTAATTTCGTAGTTTCCTCAACTCGTCTAGTCCAACCTTTACCGAAAGTATCAAAAGTAGATAATTGTTCGTAATACTTTTGTCTCATTTCTTGATACTTTTTTACAGATTCATGTTCACCATTTTCTCTGATATATTCTTCAACTTTTGCCAAAGTATTAGGACCAATGCCACCATCAACTGTGGTGCCAATCATTGATTGTAAGAATTTAGCTGCACGACCAGGTCCTGCATTTACACCAAAGTCAAATACACATAGGTCTAGACCACTAGGTAAATCATCACCTTTCATTCTATCCCAATAACCTTTTTTGTATATTGGTGCTACATCTTCAACTAATAAATCTTTCATATCTTTAGTGCCACCATGTTCTTGATAAACTCTTTTTGTAACACCTAGGTTTGTTTCGCCACCTGGGTCTTTAGGGTGATTTACATAACCACCTTCATGGTGTAAGATTGTTTTCAAACATTCATCATAATTACTTTTCATTATTTTCCCCTTGTGATTGCTATTATCTTTTTAACCTGAGCTTCAATTACTTGAGCTCTGTTAGGCCAATGTATGTAAGCTTCTGGTGATTTTGCTAATTTAATTAATAATGGTATTATAAGTTTTTCTAATTGAGCAAACTTTTCTTTTTGTTCTTTGCCCAAATTATCTTTTCTCAAATCATATTCATCATCCATTTGCTTTTTAGCAATGTCTAAGTCAACTTGATTCTTGTCGCTTACTGCTGTCTTAGTAGCACTAATTAGAGATAAAACTCTATCTAATTTAGTATCTAATTTACCTACTATATCGCTAGAAACTGCCTTGGCAGTACTATCAGCTGTTTGTTTTACTACTGTTTCTGTTTGTTTAGATTGTTCCTCTGATGGTTTTTCTTTGACCGAGGTAAAACCCCAATCACCGTCACCTTCAAATCCATCTAAAAAATCGAAGTCTGCCATATACGTTTCCTTTAGTTGGTGTAGCTACACACATTTAATACAGTATCGGATTGACTCCTCAACTTATGACCATCGCCTGGCGTGTTGAAGTTTCTCGATAGTATCATTTATATTTATCTTCCTTTGCCTTTAGACTTACGGTCTCTATGTTTTTTTACTATGTTTTCAGTTTGAGATTGTTTGACACTCTTTTTACCATATCGTTCAGCAAGTGGACTAGTAGGATGTGCTTCTGAAATTCTAGCCATATTCTCTTTCCAACCATTATCAGTATGACTATCAACACTACCGACACTTGATACAATATTCATTTGAGTCGGTGTCATTAGTTTTACAGTCTTATCATCTTTGAGTTTTTCCATGTCTGAGATAGACATGAAGTCTTCGTAAACTTTACCTGTTTTTAAGTTTTTAAATCTATATGTTGGCATTGATAATCTTTTCTATTTGACTCATTTGTTTATTTAATAGTTTAAATTCTTTATCACTCATAAAATGTTCATCTTTCATAAAAAGTTCAAATTCTTCATCATTCATGTTTATCTCCTAAATTGTAGTCTCATAACCGCCCGCTAGGCGGTCTTTACAGCTGTCTTAGTACGATAGTACCCCCTAAAAATTGTCTCTATCGCCCATATTTCTCCTTTGACGCCCTAGGGCGTCCTCTAGATTCATTCTACTGCTTCACTAAACCATACTGGTGTTGGTCTAGATGTCCACTTTGCAAAATAAGCTTTTGCTTCTATATAGTAGTTTTTATATGATTGAATACTATCACCAGGCACTATGCATTGAGGATAATGAGACATGGCAGGTGGTGGTTCTACCCAACCATTGTCTTTTAAATTAACTGGTGGGTGTTTTAAAAGGTCCTCGAGCAGTTTAATAGTACTGTGTTCTTTTTTATATCGGTGTGTATATTCCCGTCCAAGCTCGGTGAACAATGAGTACAACCAGTTATAATGCTGAGAAGAAGAACGAGCCCACACAGCACTAGGGTGGTGGTAATGTACCGCTTTATAAATTGTTGCTTCTTCATTTGCATTTTCTAGTCTATACCTTTGTACTCGTCTGCCTGTTTTTGATTTTGCTTCATATTTAATGCCGTCTGTCATTCGTTTTGCTGTGGATAGTAATTGTGCATATTCGACAATCATTTTGACCACGTGCTTATCAACGTGAAGTTCAGCACAAGTTTTTGTATCATTATGTAAATAAAATATATTCATATCAGTATTATATCAGTTTAATTCCTTTTTGTCAACCTCTTTAACTTTCTGCATAAGCGATTGTAGTTTATCTTCCCATATTCTTTTCATGTCTGGATCCTTGGCCTTTTGATGTGCTTTATACAAACTTGCAGCTCTTCGCCAAAATACTTCTAAAGTGTCATTATAAATCATTTACTTCTCCCATTTATAAAATATGTGGTCACCGATTTCTATAGTCTTTGTTTTAGTTTGAGCCCATGCTGGTGTTACATAATCTGCATGATAATGAGTTGCACCATCGGTAATGTCTAGTATTGTAATATCTTTAATCAAAGATACATATGATAGATTGTATATCTCTTTATATAACTTTGCATCTTTTTTATAAATTATATCTTTTTTACCATCACAGTACCATGAAAATTGACATTTGTGTTTAATAGGGTAGTAAGTTCCATTTTGTTTCCAAGACTCTTTTGTAGGTCCTTGTTTAACCACTTCACAAATGGTATTTGGAAACCTTTTGTCCTTTACTCTATTCATTGTTACTGAAATAACTGCACTCCAACCAGCAGTTCCTTGATTTCTAGATTCATGATAAACATTCTCTGCAAGACAAGTTGCTTGGATTGGGTCTACATCAGCGGTCTTTGGTGTTTCAATTGGTAGTGATGGTTCACCTATCGCAAGACCCAACATAACTATTAATTCATTTAAACTAATCATATACTCATATAATACACTAAAACGGGATAGATGTCAAGCACTAAAATTCGTACTTGAGACCAACCCCAATAGCATTATATTCGCTATCACCTCTTTTTATTCTATAACGAGTGCTTAATGTGTAGTCTTGAAATAACTTTTTATCTAGTTTAATAGCATAAGTTCTATCACTTTGCTCATGACTGGTATCGTAACTGTTACGGAATCTCACACTAGTCCCCATATTCCAGTCTTGATTGATTTTATATTTAATTCCTGGAGTCATTACCCAATAACCAAAATCATCATCTTTGACAAACTTTTGTCCTGTGGCCAGATAAAGACTGCTTGACCAATCTTGATTTAGTTTATGTTTCAATTTTGGACCTAACTCAAGACGAGAGGTATCTTTTCTGTCTGTATGATTAGTTGATATTTTTACGTCTAACCAATCGTATACGTGTTTACCGTACTCTACACCAATGGTATTAGAATCAGTTTTACTATCTTTATGGTCAAATTTGACCCCATAGAAGTGCCCTTTTTTATCTGCGTTTGCCTCATGACAAGCAATTAATAAAAAACTTGCAAGTAATATTGTTAGTTTTTTCATGTTTTACTCCTTTTTCATGAAATCGTCATTCCAATCGAATGCTTCTTTTACTAGATTGCCAGTAAAACCTTTGTACTTGTTATTAACTTTTTTGTTTACAACTGCTACTAGAAACTCTGCCTCTTCAGCAGATAATCCTTCTAACATTTGAATAAAAATTGTTTCTCTTTTATTGTTAGACAAAGTGCTATCGCCACCTTTTGTAAACAGATATAATCTTTTTGCTTCTTGTCTAAGTTGAGTATGTTCTGTTCCTACTGGAGCGTCATTCTTTGTAAATGGCACATCACCTTTTGGTAATAACCATTCTATCTTTGGGTCAAAAGCACCTTTTAAAACTTGTCTTAATGCTACAGAATCATTATCTTTTAATACTTTTAGTTTTCTAGGTTTATCTTTTGCGTTGTTTATTTTTGTAGCAATCTCACTCATTAATGGTGGTACAGCTCTGCCTGCTTCTGCCATTGCTGCCATACCTCGTCTATTTGCTAATGCTGGGTGTGATTGTGTTGGTTGTTGCTGTGATTCAAATCCTTCTTGACTTGCTATTGTTCCATCTGGATTTCTTCTTATTATTGCCATGTTACATTCTCCTTAACAGTTCTTTCGAGTCTAAAATTCATCTATTGACTCGATTAAAGTTTTAAGTTTTTTGTTTATAAAGTAACCTAGTATTTTATCCCTAGTTGCTACTTTCACATTTAAAAACTCATTATTAATTTTATCCTCAAGTGTTTGAGGTATACAACTTAAATCAATTAATGTTCGATTTCGGTCGTAATTCCTTTGCTCTTCTTCAGTAAAGGTCATAGAAATTTCTTCTATCCAACTATTTATACGTTTTTTACTTAGAGGTCTTTGTCTTCTACCTTCAACGAACACATTATCATCTGACAACACATTTGGTATACCATCACTTCTATCACCTTTTAATATATGTTCTTTGATATATAGACTTGGATTTTCATCTTTTCCTACAAATTTATTAAGTACAGGATTATACTGTTTTATTCTATCATTATTCATATTTTGTAATTGTATGAAATCTTTATCACCTGACAGTATAAGCACCTTCTCGGTAGTTCCTCTACATAGAACAGCAATTATATCATCTGCCTCTGCTGTATCTATTTCTATAACCTTGTAAGGCAAGAATGCTTTAATCTCATTTTTAACTTTAGATATGATATCAAATATCATAGTCCAATCATGTTCAGATTTTGCTCTATTTGCTTTTCTACCTGCCTTGTAGTTAGGAAAGACTTCTCGTCTCCATACATTACTACTATCACAAGCAATAACCATTTTACCGTATTCTTTTCTGAATTTTTTATTGTGGGCACGAAGTGAATTTAAGACCATATGTCTAACAAGGTCCTCATTTAATTCAGGTGCATCTCTGCCATTGATTTGAACCATCAGGTTCGATATCATTATTTGATTTATGTCAACTAATATCATTATATAAACGCCTTTAATATTCCTACTAACAGTAGTGTGGATAGAGCAGCATTCAACATTATTATTGCTCTGTCATGCCATAGTATTCCTACCCAAAGCCAACCCACTACACCTAAAAAACTAAAACATAAGTCAAATGTATTAAACTCACCAACTGCTCTAAAACAAGCTGCAATAAGTAAAAATACACATGCTACCCATTTAATGTACCAAGATATGTCGCCTTTTGGTGTTGCTTTTTTAAACACTCTGGTAGAATTTAGTGCTTTAATTTTGTCATCTAACTTTTTGTATGTCATAATATAATTATATCAGGTTACTGACCTGATGTCAAGCATTAATCCAGTGTAATATCAGGTTCAAATTCTATATCTAATTCTTGTAGTCTTTCTTCTTGTTTTTTCTTAGATTCTTTTTTCTTTCTAACAATAACATTACCATAATTAATATCAGTAACTTTTCTACCATCTTTGAGTATGTGAATTTTAGCAATGGAGTCAGAAATGGTCTGCATTGGATAATCTCTACCAAAATCTCTTTTTAATAAACTTTTAGTAGCTTCAATCACTATTGCTAGGTCTCTTAAAAATACATCTGATTTAGTATCAACAACATTTTCTTGAAGTACATGAATAATATCTAAGATTAAACTTTCAGTTATTTGGTCAACGAATATATCTTCTTTAATTCGTCTTGCCTCTTCCTCTGATGGTTCAGGTTTTACAGGTTTGTTGTTATGAACAACTCTATCTGTCGGGAACTTTATCACATTTGAGTTCTTTTCCATCTAACCTCTTTTTTTCTTTAGTAGTTCTCTTTTTATCCATGAGATTGCTTGATATGATGTAGGTTTTTTAGTTACCATTCTTCGTATTGCTTTATATACTTTAGGGTTTACATCTTCAGCAACTTTATTATTATCTACAATAATAAAATTACTTGTGCCAAATAGGTTTTGTAATTTACCTATGTTTTGTTGTACTTGTTTATGATTTGATATCACAATAGCATCTGGTACTTTTCTTGGTCTCATTTGATTTCTTTTAAGAGCAACTTCTAAACTTGTATTTACAAACACCATGTGTACATCATAACCGATATGTCTCATTGTGTTTGCTTCTGATTCTATTCTTGCGACATCTCTTGCTGTGCTGTCTAGTATAAGACCTAAACGACCTTCTAATGCAAGTTTTAACTGTACGCCAGTTCTTGCTTTTGCCTTTGTTCTTATTTCATCACGCCTTGCAATTTCTTTAGCATCCGTTGTTGCCATATTTAATGACATTTTTTCTTTATTTAAGGCAGCTGCAAAAGCATTATCACTATTAATAACTTTTAATCCCATGCCCATTAATGTTCTTTCAGAAACCCATGATTTACCTGAACCAGGACCTCCTGCAAGAAAGAATGCTTTGAATATATTTGGGTCGTAAACGCCTTCAGATATGTATTGTTGAAAGTTTATCATGCTACTATTTATGTACCTTTACTATATTTTTTCACCTTTATAATTTATCTTACCTTCATTAATAAAGTGCTCTTTTAACTCATTATAACCACCCACATGAACATCATTCATAACTATTTGTGGTATAGTTCTAACTTGTTTTCCCAACACTTTATATAATTCATCAATAGATAAATCTTTAGTAACCACTTTTTCCTCATATTGTAGACCAAGATTTTCTAGTAAGTACTTGGCCTTTTCACAATAGGGACAGTTTGGTTTGCTGTAAACTGTAATCATTGTATAACTACCTCTTCTATTGCCGCTTCTGCTAATACATCAATATCAACATCTTGAGTTGCATTTTCAGCAATATAATCAGCAAGTCTATTTGCGTCACCGACACCCATTTTTAAACCAATATAAACTCTATACTGACTAAAAGGTGTTTCATATACTGCCTTTTCCCATTGTTCGTAACCTTGAACCATGGTCTTTGCAACAACATTAACAATTGTGTCTTCAACTTTCGAAGCAACCTTTTTGTTATTGTTTGAACCAATCTCAGTAGTATATAGTTCACTTCTTTGATTCATTTCGCCTTTCAACTGGTCAGCAAGACTTGCTTTTGCAATTAGTGTTGCCTTTTGAATTGCTAATTGTAAATCAGGACTTGTTCCTTGACCTACTGAGTAGATATACTTTTCAGCATCTCTATCAAAAATAATACCCTCATCAACTGAAGCGTCAATATACCATTGAGGCACCTCATTTAATAAACGATTATCTTTCATATTTGCTTCTTGTTTAACTTTATAATTACTACTACAGCCTATTACAGCCATTGATGTTAAAGCTATTAATATAATTTTCATCATGTGTTTTACTCCTTCACCTCGTTTGTTACATTATCAACTACTTTTAAAATTTTCGATAAATTTATTTTATCAGAAAATTCACCCCAATGTATCGTCAAAACAACCACGCAGGTTATTGTAACTAATAGTTTATACATTATTTCTTCTCCCAAACACCATTTTCACTTAAACAAACCATCCCAGGCGTTTTAAAAGGATGGTCTGGTCTTGCCACTTCTCTGCAATAAGCAGGAACTGTCAAATCTGCATAATAAAATTGAGCAAATAGTTCCCAATAGTTAGGACCATCATACCCGTCTTTACATTTTAATACTTCTTCTTTTGTTGTCTCTGTTATTAGACATTGACTATCTAAACATTTCTCTTTAATTATAACTTTTATCATACAAGGATTATCATTCAACCATTCTGACTTCTCACCTGCAAATGCACAGGACTTAAATAATAATAAAAATACTATCAATAGTAACATTGATTGCATCATTGGTGTTCTAGGGTCTTGCATTATGAATCTGACCAGTTTGTAAAATCATATTTTTTAGCATTAAAAAAATCATCTTTTTCTTTAATAAAAATACCATCGACCATTTTACCTTTTCTATCTTTGATATCATTGTATGCTGTCTCTAAACATTCTTCCATTGTAACATCATTTCTTTTCATTATGTTTAACATAATAACCATCATGTCGCCTAAGTCATCTCTCACATCTTTTTGTTTACAAACACTATCACTCAACTCACCAAGTTCTTGTTGCAACTTTAAGACCTGGTCTTTATCAGTAGAGCCCTCAATTAAATTTCTATCTTCGTGCCACTTTATTACTTTAGCAATTAAATTTTTCATGTGTTTGTACTCTCCGTTATTTTCCAACGACCGTCTGGTAATTGACATGCAGTTCCTGTTTCACTCTCTCTTGATATACCGTTCATAGGCCAAGAATGTTCGATACTAATAACTGACTCATAATCTCTACATCTGAAATTGTGATTTACATAAGTTCTATTGATTGTTACAGAACCCCAATTACCATTAGCAGAGTTACCCCAATGTGTATGAGACCTTTTGCCTGGTGCTGTGTTTAGTGTATCTACAAATATTGCTGTGTGTGTATTCATATCATTTTTGTAAAACAATGCTGAACCCCATACGGCACCGACCACAGTACAAGCAGCAGTTAGTGGCATATTTGTATTAAGTAATCCTCTACAAGTAGCATATCCTGCTACTGCACCAGCACCAGTTCCTATATGTGATTTAACTGTGTTCATACTGCAACCAATTGTAGATAGTGTTAATAGTATTAATAAAATTTTATTTGTTTTTTTCATTTTCTTCTTCTTGTTCTTTTTTTCTTAACCACATTTCATCACCAATAGCATCTATATCAGGTTCAATATCTTCTTTTGGTTCAGGTGGATTAATCCAATCTTGGTCTCGTCTTTCACATACCATATTTACTCTCCTGCAATCCAAACATCACGTTTATAAAAATATATTTCTTTATCTTTAGGTCCCATAAGATGAACAGCACCGTCTTCCCCAATTACCATTCTTTCAGCTTCAACTAGACCCGAAGTATTTATTGCCGATGAGGTATCTTTTTCTTCTTCTATTTCTTCTTCATCACCTACTAAGTTTATAAATTTTAGAAAGTTTCTAATTGTATTTAACTCACTAATGGGTGATGGTAGTATTTGTTTATTACCACAACCACTTAATAGTAATAGTATGATTAATATTTTAAACAACGTAATTTTCTTCAATATCATAACTCATATTTATCTGTGCTTCTTTATCACCTTCTGTACACTGGAAGTAAACTGCCATTGCTTCGTCCATCGTAGCAAAAGTATTGATAATTTCTTTCTTACCACTTTCGTCATAATATACAACATCCCAAGTTTTAGATTGTATGCTCATCTGCCTATGTCTTTAACATCTTTGCGACTGATAACTTGATACGCACCTTTATTATAAGCAGGTGCAACTGTAAAGTTTTTAGATTCTTCTAGACGCCAGTTACTAAGTGGTTTAGTACCGCCTGAACCTTGTAATTTAGATGTGTCAAGTGATTTTATAGTGCGGTCAACAACAACAGATTTTCGAATTGGTGTATTCTGTATATTAGGAACTACTGAAAAATTCTTAGGACTAATCTTTTTATCAGGATTAATACCTTTACTAATTAGAAATTTTCTGTGTTTTGCTCTTGCCTCTAATAATCTTTTTGCTTTAGGTGATTTACTCATCTTCTTTATACCTAAAGCTTTAGGCAATTTCTTCTTCTTCGTACCTAAACTCTTAGGTATATGTACATAAAATAAACCCATAATATATCCTTGTTAATAATATAATTATATACTAAAATAGTATACTTGTCAAGCAGTTTCTTTATCTCTTTTCTTGTACTCGTCTTCTATCTGTTCTTGTGTCCAGTCTTTAGCGTACCATGTATATTCGTCATCAAAATCTTTTATTAGCATAAAATCAGTTTTTTGACCATAACTGTAGTAATAATCTTCTTTTGCTGGTATCAGACCAGCAGGTCCAATGTAAACATCAGGATATACCTGCTTATATGTTTTAAAATAGTCTCTGTCGTCTACAATATAAACTTCAGACCTATCAAATTGTTCAGGATCCGATTTGTGTTTTTCTTTTTTTTCATAATCATCATATACTCTATCAGCATTTTTTCTCATTTCATAAATTTTACTTTTCATATACTCTATTTGAGAATATGATACATTTCTGTATAGAGTCCAAGTATTTGCGAATGTATCATATCCGCCATCTGAGTCATGGTCCCAATAGTGTCTAGAATAAACTACATGAAACATTATTTACATTCCTTATTTTTATATTCGTCTGATTGTAAAGCACACTTGTAATTCTTATCTGCCTTTGCTCTTAACTCTGCTGAAATACTATCTAACATAGATGGTAAATATTTTTGTAAAACAGATATCATTTCTAAAGAATAATTATGAGCAATCCTTTGCATCTCTGACTCAAATAAGGCGGACGAGTCAACTGGATTGCCTTGTACTTCTTGTTTAATTACATGACCAGCAATTGCTTCGTTCATATCACTAGCCAGAACAGAAATATTCAAAAAGAACATTCCCCATATGAATATACAAATTGTAATTAAAAACTTTTTCAACTTAAACATTATGCAACCTCCTTAAAGCCCATACTTGCAACAACAAATTTTTTGTTTGTTTCTTTGTCTTGAACAATATCACCAACACTTACAGAATACATATCAGTATTTGCAAATCTTTCGATTTGTGATTCTGGTCCCATGTTGCCTACAGAAAAGACATCTTCAAGGTCTTCAGCATTAATATTACTAACATGAGAATAATATTCTTTATCAAATGCTTCTTTTGCAAGAGCAACAATATCATCATTAAAATTCATATTGCATTTAATTAAGTGTTTAGGAACAGCGTCATGACCTTTTGCATTAACAAGGTCTCGTTCTTCATCTGTTAGATGAATTTGATGTAATTTAAATTTTTTCATTATACATTCTCCGGAAATAATATGTCTGGAGAATAACAGGAACTTTTAAATATTGGTATTTTTTTAGCAAATATTGCTTGAAGTGGTGAACTTTTTTCAGCCGCCTCAAAGTATTCTTCAACTTTAAAGTTTTTAATTAAAAAGTTTCTGAATTTTGCCATTGTTATTGGACCACGATACTTAAAACGAGCAACAAATTTACCCTCGTAAGTTAAATAACCACCTGAGTAGTCAAAGTTTTCTTTTTTAAAGTCTTTCATAATGTAGTTTCCTCTCACTTTTTTCATAATATACATACATTATATGTCAATTGACTAAGTATGTCAAGCATTATTCCAATAAAAATGGACTAAAAAACGTAGTAAAATCAAAGGTTTACAAATTAATTGGAATTAATTGGAATTATTCCAGTTTATTTTTGAGTGATTCTCTTAAAATACTTGAACCACCGATACGAACATTGATAATACCGTTATAATATTCATCAGTTTCTAAGACTTTTCTCTCAAATTGTTCTTGTGCTTCTAAGTAACTTGCGACACCCCTAGTAGAACAATAGTGTAGTATCTCTCTAGTGAACTGTTTTTCACCTAGTCTAAGCACATCATCAACTAAGTGAGAGTTTGAACCCCAATAGGTTTTCCAATCACTTTCTTTTGTGCCTCTTCTTTTATTCTTTCGACCTTTGAGTGGTTTCTTTGTAGTTTTAAATTTTGCTAACTTCTTACCCACATACTTTTTATGGTCAATCAGGTTTGTTATTAGATAAACAAAAGCCTCACAACCTTCTGGAAGTTCTTCAACTACTTTACCATCATATGTCCATTTAGTCCCAGTTGTCATCAATATCTGTTATTGTATCTTCAACTTCTTCATGTTCATGACCACAGAATGGGCAAAATTGTTCTATATAATCTTCTGGTAAATCATGTCTTACTATGTATGTGGCTGAGCAATTCTCACACACCGTTTTTAAGTTGGGGTTTTTCGTCATAGTTTAAATCCTTTAAATGTCTCTTTTTCAACATCTTGTTTTATACCACCAACGATATAGCTTTCTATCTCAGTTTCTTGTGGTGCGTTTTGAAGTCCTCTACTATTCAACCAATGTTGGGTCCAAGGTAGTGGATTTTGATTAGCAGGTTGGTCATAAACGGCGTTAAGACCAATTGCTTTCATTCTTTTATTTGCCATATATTCTACATACTGATTAAGTAGTGTATCATTTAGACCAATCATAGAACCTTTATTGAACAAATACTTTGCCCAATCTTTTTCTTGTTTAACAGCTGTATCATACATATCGTAAACTTGTTGTTCACATTCTTTCATAATTTTAAGCATTTCTTTATCATCTTCTTTTTTACGATAGTTATTTATGATATTTTGTGATACTGCAAGGTGTAAGTTTTCGTCTCTAGCGATTAAAGATATAACCTTAGCAGAACCTTCCATAAGTTTTAATTCACCAAATGCAAACGAACATGCAAATGAAACATAAAATCTAATACCCTCTAGTATGTTTACATTAACTAAGGTCAGATATAAAAGTTTCTTTAATTCATACTGGTCGCCTTTACCAAATAAACGATATTGATGTGCATAAGTTATAAACTTATCATATGCTTCGGTTACAGTTTTTGCCCTATCCATAATCTCTGGTGTTTCAATAATAGTATCTAATACTGCTGTTGGGTCTGAATAAACATTCTTCATTATGTGAGTATAAGAACGACTATGTATTGTCTCACTAAAGTCCCATGCAACTAACATGGACTCTAATTCAGGTAAAGAACAAAACGGTAAGAATGCCAGACATGGGCCTCGGCCTTGTACACTATCTAATAGTGTTTGATACTTTAGATTAGATGTAAAGATGTGTTTCTGTTCATCAGATAATTGTTGAAAATCGTTTCTATCTTTTTGTAGAGACACTTCTTCTGGTCGCCAAAAGAAACCTAACTGTTGTTGATTTAACTTTTCAAAGATAGGATATTTCTGTTGGTCATATCTTTGTGTATTAGGTTCTTCGCCAAAGAACATAGGTTGTTTTAAAAAATCTACTTTATTTGTATTGAATGTTTTAGACATTATATCGCACACGCCTCACAATATTCTTCGTAATCTTCATCTGTTTTAAATTCCTCTCTAGGTTTAGTATTGTCTTTTACGTCATCATGCCAACCAACTGAATGTGTAGGTTCATCTACATCTGATTTTGCATCATATGTGTTTTGATAATATGAAGTTTTCCAACCTAACTTATATGTAGTTAGTAAATCATTTGCCATTACTGAAGTCGGTACCTCGCCGTCTTTGTAGTTCTCTGGATTGTAACTCCAGTTTCCACTTATTGCCTGGTCAAAATATTTCTGCATAACAGAAATACTATTAATGTAACCTTCGTTACTTTTCATGTCCCATAATAATGTGTAGAAATTCTTTAATCTGTTGTAGTCAGGAACTATTTGTTTAAGTGTTCCTTTTTTACTTTTCTTAATCGAAAGAAAATCACGAGGCGGTTCAACACCGTTCGTGGCATTTGAAACAACCGAACTACTTTCTGACGGCATTTGAGCCGATAGTGTCGAGTGTCTTAATCCACTTTCTTTGATATCCTTTCTAAGAGTAGTCCAATCATAACTTAACTTTCTATTGACTAAATCATCAACATCTTTCTTGTATGAGTCTATCGGTAGAATACCATCACTATATTTAGTCTTATCAAAATATTCACAAGCACCTCTTTCTTGTGCAAGTTTATTAGATGCTTTTAATAGATAGTATTGAAATGCCTCTGTAATTTCATCAACTAGTTTCCATGCCTCTTTGTCATCATATTTAACTTTATTCTTTGCAAGAAAATGAGCAAGACCTATATAACCAATACCTAAACTTCTTCTCGATAGTGTAGATTGTTTTGCAGCCTCTACTGGATATTCTTGATAGTCAATTACTTCTTCTAATGCTCTTACAGATAAGTCACATAAATCCTCTAACTCTTCCTTGTCTTTAATAAGACCTAAATTGATAGCAGATAGTATACATAACGCAATCTCACCGTCAGGGTCATCTATGTGTTTTATAGGCGTTGTTGGTAATGTAATCTCTTGACATAGATTAGACATATAAACTTTATCTTTAAATGATGAGTGAGTATTACAATGGTCAATATTCATAATGTAAATACGACCTGTCTCTGCTCGTTCTTTTAATAGGTCCATAAATAAAACTTGAGCTCTAACTTTCTTTTTACTGATAGATGTTTTTCTTTCATACTTCTCATACATCTCGTCAAACTCAGGCATACCAAATGCTTCATATAAGTCAGGACATTCATGTGGTGAAAATAAAGTTATATCTTCATCTTTAATAAATCTTTCATAAAATAATTTAGATATTTGTATAGAGTAGTCTAGTTTTCTTACTCTATTATCTTCTGTACCTTTATTGTTTTTTAAAACAAGTATATCTTCTATTTCTTGATGCCAGATTGGGAAGTGAACTGTTGCTGAACCTCCTCTGACTCCGTTTTGTGTACAACACCTAACCGTTGCTTCAAATTTTTTAAGGAAAGGAATGACGCCAGTATGTTGTATCTCACCACCACGTATTTTAGAATTGATTCCTCGAATTCTTCCTGCATTGATACCGATACCTGCTCTTTGGGCCACATAGCGACCAATAGCCATATCGGAGCTAAAGATAGAAGGAAGAGTGTCATCGCTGTCAACCAGTACACAACTCGCAAACTGCCTAAGAGGAGTACGAACACCAGCCATAACAGGCGTAGGAATATTAATCCTAAATCTACTAATAGCATCATAGTATTTCTTAACATATTGCAACCTACTTTCTTTTGGATATTTAGCAAATAATGTAGCAGATATCATCATATACATAAACTGTGGGGTTTCGTAGACTTCGCCAGTACTTCTGTCTTGCACTAGGTATTTATCAATAACTTGTCGTAATCCTGCATAAGTAAAACTATAATCTCTTTCATGGTCAATCCACATACCCATTCTATCAACTTCTGCTTCAGTATATTTTTCTAGTATACCTTTATCATATAACCCTAAATCAATCAGTTTATTTATATGGTCTATAAACTTTGGGTGTTCCCATAGTCTATGAAACAAATTCTTACGAAGTGAGAATAAGAGTAACCTAGCCGCAACAAATTGATAATTAGGATTATCTAAACTGATTAAATCGTTTGCTGATTTAATTAATATTTGTTGTATATCATCTGTTGATATACCATCAAAAAACTGTAAACCACTATTCATCTCAACGTGAGACGCACTAACACCTGTAATACCCTCTGTTGCAAACCCAACCATTGAGTGTATCTTTTCAATATTCAAGGACTCTTTGCCCCTACCATTTCTTTTTGTTACATTTATATTATCGTTAGAGACCATTTAAATTCCTTTCCAATTGTTTATATGTTGTAGTGCTGTGAGTCCGCTGTGTGTGTTATTACTTATAAGAGTTTGTATCTCTGTTGACGTTTTTCCTGAAATAATTATATCATTAATATCTTTATATTTTAGTGTCTTTGGCCACACAACTAAATTAAAGTTTTTATCAACAGCTTGTATCATACGATTGACTATTTCTTGATTGCGTGGTTCATTATCAAATATCATTGTACATTGTTCATGATTGATTTTTATGTCTGCGTCAGCACCTGCAAGTGCAACAGCATTATCTAAAAATAGACTATCAATAGGTCCTTCAGTTATCATTACAGGTCTATTTAAATCTAATCTATCAAGACCATATATCTTTTGTTTTGTTTCATCAAACTTAATTGTAATGTACTTTGGTTGTTCTTTACCAAATGCACGACCTTGAAACGCAAAGAAGTTACCTGCTCTATCATAAAAAGGTATTACAACTCTAGGGTGGTCATCTCGTAAACTAGGAAATTTATTAGGTACAATACTATTAGTCCACTCATAAAATTTAGGACAAAAATAAAACTTATCCCATTGTTCTTTAGGGATTAATCTTTTGTATACAAATTGTTTTGCTGGGTGTGTTTGTACTAATTTATCAAAGCGTACTAATTCATCTAGTGTTCTCTCATAAGCTGTTTTCTTTTTTAATGCTTTAGATGGTGTAAAATCAAACTCTGGTTTTTCTTCTTGTACTTTACCATCTTTAAATCTTTCAAATATATATTCTTTGTGCATGGTAGGGTCTAAAAACTTAATTAGATTACCTAGTGTTTGACCCATGCCACAATTATGGCATTTAAAAAACATATCAGATTTTTTACGATAAACGAAACCTCTGGCCTTTGATGATGATTTTTTGGAATCACCACAATGAGGACATCTAAAGTTAAATAGATAGTCTGATTTTCTTTTAAATTTTTCTAATCTTGTTGAGAGAAGATTAAGAAACTTGATATCAATATAAGAAGACATGATGTTATTATAACAGAACGCTCACATAAGTCAAGCACTTAGAACATTTTAAATACTGGATTATTAGGATTAGACATCATGAGTCCAATAATAATAGAACCTCCAATAATTAACCAACGCCATTTCTCTAATACCCCAACTCTTTCAGATAGTTGAGTTCTAACAGCACGTATCTCTTCTAACATTTTAGCCTCAGATTGTATTTGAAACTCTCTTAATTCTCTACTATTGGTAGTTATTCTGGAGTGTAATTCTTTAAGGTCAGTATCCCATTCTTTTCTTCGAGACTCTAAAGTAACGAAAATATCATCATCTGTTTGTTCTGCTCTTGTGATTTTTTCTTCTTGTTGAGCAATCATACCTTTTAATGATATAGTAATTTCAGTAAGTTTATCTACTGCAACTTCTAAACGTGAGTGAATAAGTTCACTAGTTTTAGCGTCTTTCTTTAGTAATGCAATATCTGTTTTGATTTTTTCTAAGTCTGACATGTTTATATTTACTCTTGTTCTGATTCGTAATATTCTTTGTACTTATCTAATATGGCATTTACTTCTACCATCTTATTTCTAATTTGAGCAAAGTTCTTTGCTAATA
>Ga0181405_1000286_pt1 | contig 17796 bp, 10 predicted proteins | sample 28SPOviralmetaG_FD_130134 | JGI IMG/M metagenome (GOLD analysis project Ga0181405, IMG submission 130134) | Marine viral communities from the oligotrophic San Pedro Time Series (SPOT) site, San Pedro Channel, CA, USA - 28 SPOT_SRF_2011-11-29 | ecosystem: Environmental > Aquatic > Marine > Strait...
AAAAGAGAGAACAACAGGACCAGAAGCTAAACTAACGGTTAAAGGAGACCCCGGTAATTCTAATCAACCAACAAGAATAACTAATAGCTCTACAGATACACATACAGGTTTATTTTTAAATGGTACTGGTAATGCCGTTAATGAAAAATACGGTTTACAATTTGGAAATTATAATGAATATTCTATAGGTGGTATATTTGGTGTAATGGATTCAGTTTCTGCTAGCACATCAGGAGATATTACTATCGACTTTGGAAACGGAACATCATCAGGGGCTCTAGTAGAAAAAGTAAGATTTACTCATGAAGGTAACGTCGGTATAGGGTATGACGCTCCTTATGATTTACTTCATATACATAATTCTACTAATTCAGGTACACCAGACGCACAGATGAACTTTACAACAGGTGTAACAGGTGCTGCTGATGGAAATGGATTTAGAGTTGGTTGGAATGGAACAGTTGCTAATTTATATTTGTTTGAAGATGCGGACATGCGTTTTGCTACAAACGATAATGAAAAGATGCGTATTAAGTCTGACGGAAAAGTCGGTATTGGTACTACTAATCCAAGCAGAAAGTTGCATATTGTAACAAGTGGCGCAGACGGTTCTTTAAAATTATATCAAGACACTTATCAGCAATTTGATTTTAAGTATGATGAAACATATCATTCGACAATGCAGTTTGGTCATTTTGGCGAACTTCAGTATGATGGTAATGGTGGTTATTTACGTTTATCAAATAATTCTACACAAGCTGGTTCACATATTGCTTTAAGAACTGCTGGTTCTGAAAGAATCAGGGTTACACATGACGGCAAGGTAGGGATTGGTACTACTAGTCCAAGTCAAAAGCTTCATGTAGACGGACACACTCTTATTAGTGCGGAGAAGTATTACTACGTAGCTGGTGGAGGTGCTGGAGTTGGTAGTGACGCTTCTGGTAATTTAATATTACGACAGAACGGCGGTAACTTAATGACTACGTCTGGCGGGAACGTAACTTTTTCAGGTACAATAACTACTGGCGATAACGGTAATGATAATTATATATCAGCAACATTTAGTGATTCATCATATACTAGAATACATGGGTATGGTTTATATATGTCAAGAAGTAATTCATATATAAGACCGACTACTGACACAGGTAAAACTTTATACATAGGTTCATCAGATAAAAGATGGGACAACGTTAATGTTCATGCTACATCAACAACTCTTGCAGGTAATGTACTTACATATGGCGGTTTAACAGTAGGAGATTCTACTGCAGATACAGCTCAAATTGGACTTAAACATTTATTAGGGTATTGTGAAAATACAGACGTAGATACAGGAACTGAAGATATTAAGTCACTTGCTTTAGCAACATACCAAGCAGTATTCTTTGATTATGTAATCAAAAACGGAACTAACTTAAGAGCAGGTACAGTTACAGCAGTACATGATGGTTCTAACGTAGAATATACAGAAACATCAACTAAAGATTTAGGAGATACATCTGCAGTTACTTTATCAGTAGATATAAACGGTTCGAATATGAGATTAAGAGCTACTACAACTTCAGATAACTGGATAGTAAAGGCAAATATAAGAGGTATAAAAGTATAAAATTATGGCATGGAAAGTATTAAAACAGTTTAAACCAGAATGTAATACAGTATGGGTAGAAAAAATTGATTTTGACGATACCGTAGATAAATTTTCAACTAAAACAGCTGCTAATGCTAAGATGGCAGAATTAGAGGCAGCTGATAACTCAAGATTATATAAAGTAGTAAAAATATAGTGGGCATAAGTCCTATTTATATTAGAATCACCTTTTGGACAGTGAAAAAAGGATAACATTATGGCAAACGAATTTATTATAAGGAAGGGATATAAATCCCTTGCCGCTTCTGAAGTAACCGGATCCCTCAAAACAACCGGAGATATAACTGTAAGCGGAACAGGTCTATCTACAATTGCAGGTTCATTTTATGCTGGACAGACTTCAGATTACTTTGGTTCTGCAACCGTTATTCAATTAAACTCAGGAGCTTCCAATAAAACTGTAGGAATAAGAAGTAATATACTATATCTTTATTCTTTCGGTGATGGTAGTGAAGCTAAGTTAATATTTGGAGATGGTAGTGCTAACTTTGGATTATTTTCTAATGATACTGAATTTGCACTATATAATTATGGAACTTCATCAAATTCTATTACGGTAAATAGAAGCACCAATACTGCAACTTTTGCAGGTGAGGTAACTGCAACAAGATTTAACGTGGATAGTACAAGTAATTATATCGATACTATTGGTAGTTATTTATCATTTAAATCAGGTGGTAACGAAATGACATTTGGTGGTTCCACGTCAATGTATATTAATTACCGCGCAGCATTGGGCGGAACACCAGTTCAATGGATTTGGAATGCTGGTACATCTTCTTCATATGCAAAATTTATTATAGGTGAATTAGATGTTAGAAGTAATGCACTTTTTGCAGGTAAAATAAAAACAACAAGCACAGCAACAGGCGCTATAGAACTCGTTGGTGGCACTGGAGTATCAACTACAGGTGCTTTTATTTTAAGACAGAATGGTAATGGGGCAGGAAATGGTATGGCTATCACAAGTGGTCACGCTACCAGCCACAGAATATGGAAAGATGCTGCTGGTAATTTGAATATAGGTAGTAGTGGTAATGCAGATGCTTTTAAACAAGATATTACAGGTAATGTAACTATTGAAGGGGATCTTACATTGACACAAACCTCAGGAAATAATATTGTTTTTATTAATTCTTCAGGTGGTGGTAATCCTGTAATATACATGCAAGACTCTACACGTAAATGGGGTCAATTTGTTTCAAATGGTGATTTATTTTTTAAAGATGAAACTTCTAATATAGAGTCTTTAAAATTAGACGGTGGAAATGGTAACGCAATTTTTGGAGGTGATGTAACAGTAGCAGGAACTTTAACAGCACAAGAATTCCATACAGAGTTTGTATCAGCTTCTATTTTATATGAATCTGGGTCAACCAAGTTTGGAGATACATCAGACGATATACATTCAATTTCTGGTTCTTTAAGAGTTACAGGTTCTGGTGCTCATTACTTTACAAACGGTAATGTAGGTATCGGTACAGCTAGTCCTGGTACACCATTACATGTATATGCTGCTGAAGCTACTATAAAATTACAAAGCTCTCATGGAAGAGAAGCTAGTTTAAATCAAGGAGGAGGTAATTTCCATCTACATGCTGCCCATGGAAGCGGAGTTGCTATTAATTATGGAAACACTAGTCATCCTGGTTTATTAAAACTATATAATAATACTACCTCTAAAGTACAAGTAAATGCAAACGGTGATTCATACTTTAACGGAGGTGGTTTAGGTATAGGTACTACTAGCCCTACCTTCGCCTTACATGTAAATTCTTCAAGTACTTCAAATACATCAATAGGTATAGGAAACACCAGCTCAGGAGTGTCAAGATTATACATAGACGCTGGTAATGGAGACTTTGCTGGTAGCGACTATATGTGGTTGGGTCAAAATAATGATCTCTCTGGTGAGATTTTTATGGCAAACGCTGCTGGATCTTTTCATATAAAATCACAACCTGGAGGAACAGCTCAAACTAACTTTACAGTAACTCAAGCAGGTAACGTAGGTATTGGAACGACTAGCCCATCATCAAATTCTAAACTTGAAGTTATAGGTAAGGGTGATCAATTGGGTTCTACTGGGTTCTATATAAACTCTAGTTTTAAGGACGATGCCAATGTAGGTGTGTTTATTTGTCACGATGACACTGTAAATACTACTGGTGCAATAGCGGGTATTAATCAACTATCATTTATTACATACGGGTCTTCTTGGGGAGAAAGAATGAAGATTACAGGCGCAGGCAACGTAGGTATTGGAACAACTTCACCAGCTACAAAACTGCACCTAGCTGATACTTCAGATGTTTACCTTACTTTAGAGTCAACCAGTACAGGCACCCCAGAAGAAGTTGCTGTTAAATATAACAACTACTCGACAGGTACTAATTACTGGTGGCAAGGCTTAAATCAGTCTGCACACTGGTCGCTAGGCTATGGAACTGATTTTGGAGGTAGTACTACAAAATTATTTGTAAACACTAACGGTAACGTAGGTATTGGAACGACTGCGCCTGATAGAGAATTAGACATACAAGCATCTAGTGGTTGGGCTGAAATAGCATTAAGAGGCGCTAGTGGCGCAGGTGGTAGTTTAGAGTTTTGGACTACTACAACTAAAAGAGCTGAAATATTTGCTGACACAGAAGATATAGTGTTTAGAAATACAGCAACTAACACAGAAAGACTACGTATAGACTCTTCGGGTGACGTAGGTGTAGGTACAGTACCTGAAACAGCAGGTTCAACTTGGAGAACATTATTTGTTGGTTCTTCCCTTGCATTTATTTCAAGACAAACAGCCTCAGGGTATGATTCTCTACTTGCTAATAACTACTATATCAATTCTAGTAACGTAGATAAGAAAAGAGTAACCGGTACATCTTCAAGAATATTCTTAGATGGTGATGTATTTAGATTCCAAAATGCTGGTAGTGCTAATGCAGATACTACGATTAGTTGGAGCGAAAGACTGCGTATTGCAGCTGACGGTAAAGTAGGTATTGGAACCACTAGCCCTAATCACAAATTAACAGTTAATGGAGATATAGGATTAACTGATGGTGATAGAATATGGTTTAGAGGTTCATCTTCTTCTAGTGGAACTGGAGCACAATCATATATTTTCTCTGACGGATTAAATCTAAAGGTTAAAGGAGACGATAATGTACAATTATTAGGAGATGGCGGCGGAGTAATAGCTCATTTTGATTATACAGGTAAAGTAGGTATAGGAACAACTTCTCCAACTCATAATTTACATGTTGTTGGTGATGCTTATGTTAGCAGTCAGTTTGGTCAAGGTGTTACTATTGCTAATAAATTAACTAATTACGGCGCAGAGTTTAGAACCTCTGGCGCAAGCGCACAAATATTTTTCGGCAGATCCGGTAATAGTGTAGGTACAGGAGCAATAGGAGCGGACTCAACTTATGTAATGAGAGTTTGGAAAAGTGATTTTTCTCAACCTTTTGTTATAAAACAATCAGGAGAAGTAGGTATAGGAACAACATCCCCAGGTCAAAAACTTGAAGTAACCGGTAGAGTAAGAGCTACTACTGATCCAACATTTGAAGTATATAACTCCTCAGCTAATAGAGGAGGTATTCAGTGGAGCACAGGAGTTTCAGGTACTAATATATTTGCTGGAGGAAATGGTACTGCAAATGCCGTAATGACATTCCAAACCAATACAAGTGAAAGAATGCGTATTGATAGTTCTGGTAACGTAGGTATTGGTATTACAAGTCCTACATCAAAACTTCATGTTTTCAGATCAGGAGGAAGCACAACTGCAAACACATCGCTTGCTAAATTTTCTGATTCTCATAATACAGATAACGGTCTGATTAATAAAATAGTAGATTCTACCATTACTAGATCAAGTTGGTCAAACTCAGATATAATTAGTGGGTATTTTGAAAGTAAGTTTGTTAGTAGAATAGGTTCTTCTGACGCATACGGAGTATCTGCTTTAGTATCTTACGATCAAAATTATAGTAATGCTGGTTCTGAAAATTTCGACGGAAATCTATTTGGATTACATTCTAAAATATCTGTAACACAGACTGCTGGTAACTCCTTTGCTCAAAATGCTTATGGTTTATTTGTAGAGGACTTAACTATTGGAACTAATGCTAAACTTACCAACTACTATGGTATCAGGATAGCCGGTAAAACAGGTTCAGGTACAGTAACTAACCAGTATGCTTTAGTAACAGATAGCGACGCAGGTTTTGTAGGTATTGGTACTAATGCACCTGACCATCAACTTCATATAAAAAATACTTCTGGCGACAACAGAGGTATAAAAATTGAAAACACTGTAACTACTAGTTATTCGGAACTATCATTGAAAGCTGGTAGGGAATTTAGATTAGGTACTGGTGGTAGTGGTACAAATGCTAATGCTGCAAATGCATTTTATGTATATGATGCAACTGCTGGAGGAACAGCGGGTCATAGGTTTGAGATTAGCGCAGCTGGTGATGTTCAGGCAAGAAGAACAAGAAGTAATACAGCAGGTGAAGTTGCATTTAGTTTACAGCCAACAGATAGCACAATTCACTATGGTTTACGTGTAGACCAAGCATCTAATTCTTTAAACGTAGATAGAGTTGATGGAGGTGGAATTAATTTATTCAGAATAGATTCATCTGGAAATAATCATACCGCAGGAAATGTATACGGTAGATCTGTAAATAATTCATATTCTCATTTATATAGATTTGGTGGATTATTTTTTACTTGGGATAGTGATACTTATGGTACAAACACACACCACTCAATAAGATCTACATATGGTGATACCTTTACAGATAGTATAACACTTAATTCATTCAATCATATAAGATTTAATATTGATAGTAATAATAATAATTCTACAAGTTATTTTGAGGTTGGTGATGGAACAACTGCTACTGGTAATCTTAAATTAAGATTAAACCAAGACGGGACCTTACTATTAAACGCAACAGCACCTAGACAAACCTACAGTACTACTGCTCCAACTAAGTTATCCATTCAAGGCGGAATGGCAGAGTTTGAAACAACTAAAAATGATAAATACGATTGGGAAAACTCACCTATAACTATATTAGAAAGAGATAATATAGGTGCCGGTAGTACAGATAATAAATACTCACCTAATTTAAACTTTCACTGGAGCACTAAAGTATCTAATTCACTTTGGATGGGTGCTAACGGGCAGTTAAACTGGGGTTCGTATACAAGCGCGGGTGTTCCTGCGGTTGATGGAACTATTAAAGCAGGTTATTTTCATGGCGATGGTAGTAACTTAACAAATGTTACAGCAACTAACGTACCTTCACATAACCATGACGATAGGTACTACACCGAAACTGAAATAGATTCAAACCATTATGGTAAAGTTGCAACTGACGCAAAATTTACATCAACTGATGGTAGTGATGACGAGTGGAAATTTACATTAGGTGATGAAGGTGCCTTGTCTGGGAATAAGTGGTATAAGGTTGCTATTGTAAATCAAGGTTCAGGTGGATTACATATTAAGGGGACTTTCTCTAATCATGTTGAGAGTTTTGGTACACAAAAATTTGATTTATTAATACAAGGTAGAGAAGGTGGTGCTAATGACCCTATTGAAATAAGTGGTACAGTAGATGTTTTAAATAACGCCACAGGAACTAGTACGGATAAAGTAGGTATAAGAGTTATTGAAAGTGATAACACTACTAGTGCTTATTATCATTACTACACGGTATATTTAAGAACTACTAGATACACTCAAGCAAAGTTTCATTTAACTAAATTTGGAACTACAGGATTTTACACATCAAAACCAAGTGTTACATCAGAACCAGCACCTACAACTAATGGAAATGTTGAGTTAGATACTTCAGGTTTAACTGAGGGTAATTACGTTGTTAATGATAGTTCTGTTAAAAGAATAATTAATGATACAGATAATGCAACTTTTGCAGGTCATGTTGATATAAGAGGTAGTGGATATAATCAAATACACATAGCGCATAATACTACCGCTAATTCAAACAAGCAATCAGGGATTACAACTTCAAATTACGAAGGTAATAACGTAAGTATTTTTCAAACGTTTCAACAAAACAATTCTAATGCTATTTACTGGGGTAGTGCTGATTCTGCTCACGCAGGAATACAAAACCACTACTTTATGGTTAATGCTGATTCTGACACTGCTGGAAGTGGTCACAATACAGCGTTGCATATTCAGAGTAACAAAAATGCAACTTTTAAAGGAACAGTTTTAATTGACGGTGTTTCTAACTATACAGGTTTAGAGGTAAAAGGAGTAGGTGCATCAAGACCTTCAGTTAATCTTTCAAATGCAACCACAGGTATTTTAGGTCAAGTATACGCGACAGAAAATAGTGATTTAATATTTGCAACAACTACAAGTGGTACAACTGCTTTAACTTTAGACTCATCACAAAACGCAACTTTTGAAGGGAGATTTGAAGCAAAAGCTAGTTCATACATAACAACAAATTCAACTACACTTTTAACTTTAACAGGTAATGGAAATGGTTATGTAAACGCTGGACTAGTTTTAACTTGTGATGATGACGATGGACATACTAGAGGTGCTGGTGTATACATGAATAACAAAATTGGAACCACAGAATGGTTTATGGGTAGACCGTATAGTAGTGGGGATCAATTCCAAATAAATAGAAGAGCAACAACAACTGGTGCTCACCATGACGGAACAGCTCACGCTGGAACAATCAGTGGTCATGGTACGACCGCTACACTTATGAATCTTAGCAATACTGGTAACGCGACTTTTGCAGGTAAAATAGCATCAGCTCATACAGTATATTGTAATGCATCTATATCTAATAGTTACGTAAGAGTTTGTAAGATTGATGCAAATACTAGCCAAATAAGCACCGCAGTTAGAATAACAGGAACATCGCACGGTAGCAGTCATGTTGCGAATTTTACTGCAGATATATTAGCAAACCATTATCAAGATGTTCTTATAAGATCTTTAAGTGGAGCTTATACACAAGTTTCATTAAAAGTTGAAAGTAACAACAATGGTGATTATACTTTATCTGTAAAAGCAGGAACTAATAGTGCAGCTACTTACTATTTTAAAATAGAAGCAATATCAGATAATGTAACTATAACCCCAACTCCGACAAGTACAGCTGCAACTAACACAACACATGAACATACTACTGTATTTGGTTCGAATGAAACCGGAGTGGGTGGCACGTTAGCGCACAAATTTAGTGGAGCTGTGGATATTGGCTCGACAACTTTACCTGCAGCCAGTAATGCCTACGTTTTAGATGTTAAAAAAGCATATAGCTCAGGTAATGGTCACGTTGCATATTTTGGAGCAGGACAATTTACAGCCGCTAAAAATAGTTTTGATACAGTCGTAGTAGCACAAGATGATGTCCCGTGTTTAGCTATTGTTGAAGGTAATACTGCTGCTAACACTCACGGTAATGAACAAGCTCTAAGATTAGCAGTTGGAGATAACAATGCTGTAATTTCATCTACTGTTTCTGGTGGTTTACGATTTATGACTAATAGATCTACTAACGTTGCTGGTTACTTAATTAATGACGGTATTTCAGCGTTACATTTAGCAAACAACGGTACTGCAACTTTTGCAGGTAGTATATCAACATCCGCCATTGTGAGTACTTTAGCTAACAGTGTATTAATAAGTTATTCCGGTAACGACGCAAATGGTAATGATGCTGGGTTAAAAATAATGAATGATGGCAACGATTGGGGTGCCTATATTAGAAAAACTAGTAACGGTAATTATGGTTTAAGAATTGATTCAGGTGGAAATAATGCATTATCTATATATTCAACTACTGGTGGTTCAACAAAAACATTTGGAGTTGCTGGAGATACCGGTAAGGTAACACATGGAGGTATAGAATTAACTTCAGGTACTTCAGTAGACCAGATAAACGAATTTACAATGACATTTCAGTTAACTGCTAATACTTGGACAGATACAGGTATTGACGGAACAGACCTATCTACAGGTACTTACGCGATGCAGGTATTTGTTTCGGATTACGGACTAGGTGGAGAGCATTATGATGAGTATTATTCCGCAACTATATCTTGGTATGGCGCCAGCACTAATAGTACATCTGTAGATGAGATAGTAATGCATAGAGCAGGGCATGCACCTAACGCTGGAGACGTACAGTTTAGAACACAAAGAGCATTAGGGACAGATTCTCATGATTTAATGCTACAGGTAAAACATAATAAATCCTACACTGCAGCAGTAAATAATACCAGTGGTAAACAATTTAGATTTAAATTCAGAAGATTAATGTAAATAAATTATGGCAATAAGATTTGATAACATAGAAGTATTTAACTTACTAAATAATCAAGGTGAGCAAACTATGGCTCTTACCGACGATCAGGGTTTTATTCTTTCAGGAAACGCATCCATGGTAACTGGGCATAGTACCGGTAAATTTGCTGTGATGTCAACCGGTGTACATGGTTCTTATGATTTTTATAATAACGGTACAACATATTTAAATGGTTCAACCACAATTGATGCTGCTTGTACTGTAGCTGGGCAACTAACAGTTAATCCAGATGCTGATAGTCAAATTATAATAGGTAATGGTGGAACTAATGCAAGTGTAGTTTTTGGCGGTTCCGGTGACGATTTATATTTAGGTGGCGGTAATAGTAGTAATGTAAGGCTTCATCAAGGCGGTTCCTACCAATCAGATTTTTACGGGACAGTTACAGTTGATGGAAATATTAGAGGTAAAGACCATATTGGACTTGGAACCAATACCGGTTACGCTAAAGTTGCACACCCCGGTATGGAAGGTACGCTATGGGGCGGAAGTGGTACTACAACAGGTCAAATTGTAATTGACCTACCAGGTACACTTGGTAATTTTGACATGGCATACATTGAAATAGATGTATATGAATACACTGGTGATAACGCTTCTAAAATTATTATTGGGGGTCACAACTGGAACTCAGGAGCAAATAGTGGAACTGGTAATTTACAGTGGTATAATGCCGGTGTACAGGTTATAGGAACTTTACAAAAAGCAGTTTATCTTGGTAGAAGAAATGATGGAACCTCTGAAAGAAGGTGTATTGCTATTGGAGACCCAGATTCAGTTTGGAGTTACGCTACCGTTCACGTAGCTAAATGTCATGGAGCTACTTTCTACGGTACTAATATGGACTGGGTAGGACAGTGGGGTATCAATCAAACTACAAGCGAAAGTTTCTTTTCAAAAAGCCCTTCCACTAACTATAATGCTACAACCTCTAATACTTTAAGAACAAATGGTAGGGTATATACTAAAGCAATATCATCACCACAAATTAACCTACTTTCTGCTAACTCAGAAATACATTTAGTAGGTAATGGATATACATTTGGTAAATTTTATAAATCTGGGGATAATTTCTGGATAAATCAACCAAACCAAGACAAAGATATTATATTTAGCGGTAATGATGGCGGTTCATCAATAACTGCTTTGACTCTAGATATGTCAAATGGCGGCTCCGCTACATTTAGAGATGATATTGATTTAGGAGGTAGTATTAATATGACCGGTACATCAAAAGTGATTAGGATGAATAGCGGTGGATTTCTTGATTTTGACGGTACTAACCTACAGTTAAACACTCAAAGAAACCCAAATACTGGTGGTTTTCACAATACAGGAAAATCTCATGCTCATATAGGATTACAGGGTACTAATGGTGCATCAAAAATTATTTTCGGAACAACAGCAGCAAACAACACTGCTGCAACAACGCGAATGGAAATTGATCAACATGGTACCTTAGAGTTTGTATCTACTCATTCTCACGGTAACTTGTATATAAACTACCCACACGGTAGTGACGCAGGTAATAGCGGTACTCTAACAGCTTGGGTTTCTGAACCCGGTATAACATACCACTCAGCAGGAATTGGAGCAAATATACATAGAAGTAGTCCGTATTACGGTAGAGCATATAATTCTGGGTACGGAACTTACATGAGATTTCATAAAGATACCGGACATATAACTTTTGCTAACACTACAGGTACTAGTGGTACAGCCGGAGGCCAAGGTAGTGTTAAATTTACTATGTCACAAAATGGAACTTTTACAGCAGTCGGAGATATAATCGCTTATTCAGATAGTAAATTAAAAGAAAACGTTAAAACTCTTAAAGGTAATAAAGTATTACAAATGAGAGGTGTAAGTTTCGACCGTAAAGATACCGGTAAAAAAGGTTCTGGAGTAATAGCTCAAGAAGTTCAAAAAATTGCACCAGAATTAATACATAAAGATGTTGATGGTACATTAGGAGTAGCATACGGTAACTTAACCGGTTACTTAATAGAAGCTATTAAAGAACAACAACAAACTATTAGTAAACTTGTAGATAGAATCGAAAAGTTAGAAAATAAATAAAATAATAAAATGGCAGTACAAATAAAAGGAACATTAAAAACTGAATGGGGCGATACTGACACTGGTTATATTAGAATAGAATTCTATAAAGTTAAACCATGGTTAGGAGAAGTAGAGTATAACCCTATGTTATTTCTTACCTCTAGCGATGCTATAAAAGCTAAGAAGTACTGGTATCAAGATCCTCTACCAATAGGAATACCATCAGTACCGTTAAGAGATATGGAATATGAATCTGGTTCTATTACCGGTTCTTTTCCTCTACCTGAACTTATTTCATTTCCAGTTACAGCTTCAACAGAAAGAATAAATCAAGAACATTGGGAACAAGTATGGATATCTTCAAGTCAAGTTTATGTTGATTTTGATGAAGATGGCGAAGAAGTAGAAGTAACCGGATGGGTATCAAGTTCACAATGGACTAAGGTTAGTGAATCTTTACAAGATTATAATCGTATAGATTTAGATAAGTTAACAGATATATACGATCAATGTTATACTCATTTAAAAACAGTAATAGCTGAAAATATTCCTAGTTCTAGTATTTTAGACGTATAAATTTTAAATAAAAGTTATGGATTTAGGTGTAGATATTATCTATGTTATTAACCTACCTACTTATCCTGAAAGGAAAGAAACTATTCTTAAGCTTTTTAACGATTTCAATATTACAAACTTTGAAATTATAGAAGCTATAGCAGGAGAGGATTTACCAGATCAGAATGAATTAATAAACAACGGTACTTTAAACCCTATTTTTATTGATTCAAACGGCCTTTTAACTAAAAATATAATAGCTTGTGCTTTATCTCATAGATTAGCTTATCAAGCTTTTATTGATAGTAAACATCAAACCTGTTTAATTCTAGAAGATGACGCATCCTTCAGTAAAGAGATGTACAGTTATATAGGTTCAGGTAAATTTGAAGTATTAAAAGAACAAATAAAAGAAGTAGATTACGATTTACTTCTTTGGGGTAGAATGTATGATCCTATGATAGGTAAGAATAAAACTAATTTAAGCGAAATATACACACCAGACTTGCTATCTGATAAATACTCAGCTCATGCTTACCAATTAAATCGTAATTCAGCCGAAAAATTACTAAATAAAGTTCTACCTATAAGATATGCAGCAGATGTATTTTTAGAAACTTTAGATTTTAAAGTATACTGTCCTAAACATACTTTATTTATACAGAAAAGAGGTTATATCGATGAACATGAAATGGAAAGACTTCATTTAGCTATTTGGCAAGCTAATGCTCCTCAACAATGGCAAGGTGCAACAGCAGTAGAAGTAAGAAAAACGGATGATGAACCTTACATGGTACAGAACTGTAATATTGCTCCATCTTTTAATGTAGATAAAGTTGTTTTTAAGCAATTTAAATCGTATCTTAGTAAAAAACCACAAAAGTGGGCACATATATACTTAAAGTCTTAATATGAACGGTATACACGTAAATTGGACTAAACCTTTTTTTCATAGAGAGCGTTTAAGAGGACATGGTTTTAGGTCTACAAGAGAACTTCCAGGTAAATGTTATGATCAACCTAACTATCAAATACTTTATACTATTCTATCTGCAGGTATGTGGAAATACCATAATGGACCTATAAAACTATACACAGATTCAATAGGATTTAACTTTTACCAGCAATTTGGAATAAATGATCTTTATGATGAAGTAAATATTAGTTTTTTAGATGGGTATTCTAAAACTAAAGTAGATCCTGCTTATTTTTGGACTAGTGGTAAAATAAAAGTACTAGCAAATCAAAAAGAACCTTTTATCTTTATGGATCAGGATATGATTATTAGACAACCTATACCTGATTATATTCTAGAAGGAGATATAACAGTAACACATTGGGAAATACCCAGAGGATATTATTATTTTGAGCAACATGATTGGGAAAATGAAGTAGATCATATTGCATTTCCAAAAAATTACAACTGTAATGATCTTTGCCCTAATACTTCTTTTTTAGCTGTTAATAACTTAGAGTTAAATCAAAAATATACTAAATGGCATAAGAAATTAGTTGAAACAAATGGTAACCACGTGCCGGAATGGTTTTGGTTACTTACTGATCAAGGTATATTAGGACACGTTATTAGAGAAGGTGATTATAAGGCAAACACACTAACAGATAGAGTGTTCCTAGCTAATAGTAACTACTCAAGTAAAGAATATAGGTATAAAGGAAAATCTGAACAATGGTACTTACCTTTAGGTGCAGACCAAAAGAAAGATGAAGACCTAATCTGGGAACATGTCTGGTTTAATAAGATACATTTTAATATGTTCCCTGAGTTTTTAGAACAAGAAACAAGAAGATATTTTAGAGAATGTATTGAACTTGGGTTAGGTAAATACCTACAGCATTCAAGATTTAAAACCTATTGGGATGAATACAACGATACCAATAATTAGAACGTACTGGGGGAATAGGAATGAAACTAAAGCAGAAATTCCTAGATTACCGGTGATGAAAAATCATCTAGTATACGTATGGGGTAAAGAAAATGAACAATACTTAAAAAAAAGAGGATTTAAAACTTTTTTAGTAGAAGAGTCTTTACCTTATTTTGATTCGTACAATACTCAGTACGGTAAAAAACTAATAGCATTAGATTTAGCTCTTCAAAAATTTGAAAGAGTTATTTTATTAGATTGGGATTGTTATGCTTTAAGGCCGTTAGATAAAAATTTTTATAAGCTATTAGAAAAGAACGAAACCCTATGTCCTTTATACGCACAACATAAAGACACAGTTGAATCATTTAAAGAAACATTTGAAGGTAGGTTAATTTTAGATTATAACTTAGAGTATTTTAAAGTTTTAGAAAAAGAGTTTAAGAAATATAGTTGGGACTTTGAAGAAGGATTAGCTTCTCCTAATTTTAGTTGTCTATATACCTCTAATAGAAATTTAGGTAAAGATTTAATAGATATAACACTTAAAAATAAAATTGAAGGCTGTATAGAAGAGCATGCTATGTTACTTTATGCTAATTGTAATTTAGGAGAATACATAAATAAGTTTCAACCAGCATACGTACAAGGAGTAAGTGATGATAGAACTGATCATTACTTTAAAATTAGCAAAGTACAGAGAAAATTAAATAAATTTATCAACAATAAAATTGATATGGACTTATACTTTAAACATATATAATGAAAGCATTTTGTAACTTACCTTTTTCTAGATTAAAAATAAACGAAGACGGTTCTTACCATTCTTGCTGCTTTCAGTCATCTGTATACGGTAATATATTAGAAGACGGTATTGAAAAAGCTTTTAAAAACCCTAAACTAAGAGAAGTTAAAAATTCTACACTTAAAGGAGTATTAGATAAAAAGTATTGTGATAATAACCGTTGCCCTTTTAGATTTTACGACCTTAGTAAAATACCAAAACACGAGGTTAGCCTTAGCAAATACCCAGTAGATTTAGAATTAAATATGCCTTCTACATTTTGTAACATTGGAGGTTTAAACCCTACACCAGACACTGCTTGTATTATGTGCCCTAGAAGTAGTAAACAGCATATGAGTAGAGTAGGTCCTGATATATTAGATGATATATTAGAAGAAGTAAAAGTAATAATGCCTAGTTTGCAAACCTTATCTATCTTAGGTATAGCAGAACCTTTTTACAAGAATAGAATATTTGATGTATTTGAAAAACTAGATTTTATTAAATATAGAGATAATATTTTATTTTGGACTTTTTGCAATGGTACTATTTTTACAGAAAGAGCTCAAGATAGGTTTTTAGATATAGTAAGAAATGTAAATTTAGGTTTTTCAATCGATGCAGGTACACCAGAGACGTATAGAATTATTAGGAGATTAGATTACTTTGATAAGATAAAGAAAAACTTAACTTCTTACTTTAAAAAAGTTAAAGAAAGAACAGACATAACTGATTTCTCTTATACCACAAACAATATTAACTTACATAACGTACATGAGCTAAAAGAAATGATAGATTTAGGACTTGAGGTAGGTTCTAATAGTACTCAGTTTACCTTAACAATGAAATACCAGGCTGATTTAAAAATTCAGGATAGTAAGTTATGTAATAAAGATAATTGGCAAATATTTTGGGAAGCACAATTAGAAGCTGAACAATATGCTAAAGATAATAATTATAAAGTAGTTTTCTATGTTCCTTTTCATAATGGATTTTTAAAAGAGTAAATATGAAATTTAATCAACCTTTAATTGAAACAGCTAAAAGTAATATTTTTTACTTAGCTCCTATACCGTTATATAAAAGAGTATTTGATGATACTGTATCAGATAGTGTTTATGAGTTAGGATTAGAATTATTATCTCCTCAACAGAAAAGAATGGGACAAGAGCTACCAGGTAAGTATGATAATGAAAGACAATCAAATTATCAAATAAATTATAACAGGCAAGATGAATGGGTTGAAGAACATGAATTACCTCCTATTGGGAGTAGGTTTTTTACTCCTCCAAATGATTTTATAGAAACAGATAATGAGTACGTTAATGTAATAAAGAGAAGAATAAAAGCAGGTTTTTATCATTTATTAGATTCATTAGATATTAAACACGAAAAAAATAGTAAAATAACAGAAAGCTGGCTGCAGTACTATGAACCAACTTCCGGAAGAGGTCATAACGCTCATAATCACTGTAGATGGCATCATAGCGAAGCTAAACCTATTATGTTCTCAGGAGGATATTACCTTTCTGATGGAGAACCTATAAAAGATCATCCTTATAGTGGAATATTTGCATTTCATATTAGAGGTATGAAATACTATATAAGACCTAAGAAAGGAATGTTGTTAATATGGCCTTACGATATCATACATTCAGTAGAACCATTTTACGGTAAAACACATAGAGCAGTTATAAACTTTAATATTCAGATATAACTACCTATTTATATTATATGACCAATTTAAATAAAAAATAAAAAATATGGCACTTTCATACCAATGGGAAATCGGCACATTAGATACTTATCCAACAGCATCTGATTCTCAAAGCCCAGCAAACAAAAGAAATGATGTAATTCATATGGTGCATTGGACGTTAATGGCTTCAACAGGTAGTATGATGGCATCAATCATAGGCACTCAAGCTTTACCAACAGATAACCTAAGCTCTTATACAGAGTTTAATTCTTTGGATCAAAAAACTGTAACAGGTTGGGTGACTGCATCTATGGAGCTAGCTAAAACAGGATCAGTACAAGAACTTAAGAATGTAGTATCTCAATCTTTATATGACCTAATTAACCCAATATCAGTACCTAAACACCTACTACAAACAGCCGTTACAGGTAGTGAATAAAAAAAATATTAAAAAAGTTGGATTTCAAAATATTTATACTTATATTATAATATAATTAATCGATTAAATTAAAATTAGAATTATGGCAAATCAAAAGTTAACTCAAGAAGAGCTTGACAAGTTACAAGGCCTTTCTCAAAAGAACAGCGCTTTAATTAATGAACTAGGTAATATCTCATTAATCGAGATAAACCTTGTGAGTAGAAAAGAAGCAGCTAATAAGTTCTTAGATGAATTGAGAGAGGAAGAACAAGAATTAGTTAAGAGTTTAGAAGACTCTTACGGTGCTGGTTCAATCGACTTGCAAAAGGGTGAATTTATC
>Ga0181405_1000288_pt1 | contig 17751 bp, 20 predicted proteins | sample 28SPOviralmetaG_FD_130134 | JGI IMG/M metagenome (GOLD analysis project Ga0181405, IMG submission 130134) | Marine viral communities from the oligotrophic San Pedro Time Series (SPOT) site, San Pedro Channel, CA, USA - 28 SPOT_SRF_2011-11-29 | ecosystem: Environmental > Aquatic > Marine > Strait...
TCCCCTCCACAATATTTCCATCCACTTTCCCTGATCTCTTCCAAAGTGAGATTATAATCTTTCAATCCCTCAATAAATCTTTGAGAGACGCTGTTGGTATCTTTAGACATTATAAACAAATAATTAACGTATTTTATTTTTAAATCAAATTTATTATATAATGAGTGAATCAACTGACACCGAGGGGCAACTTCAAGATTACTCCGTAGATCAGGCAGCAGGGGCAATAGTGCTAGTCTTAGGAGCAATTGCCGGTTTGCTTCAAGTGATATGGATGAGTAAATGTCATTGTAAGGTAAATCTCTGCTATATATTTAGATGTGAAAGACGTCCTCCAACCGAGGAAGAAATGAAAACTCTAAAAAAGAAAACTGAAGAATTGAAAAATAAAGGAAAAGATAAAACTGCAGAGTCCCCTAAAGATAAATCTCCAAAGGTGAAGGATGAAGATATCCTTCCTTATCCGGATGAAAATCCATAATTATTTTCTTACTAAGATTATAAATGCTTGTTTCTATTCTAATCCCCACTTTACTTGAAAGATGTTCTACATTCATCCCAATGGTAGAAGACCTCTATAGACAAATTAAAGATAATGATCTTTCAGACAAAATTGAAATCATATCTATTTGCGATAATCGTTCCGTCAAACTTTCTGAAAAAAGAAATAAACTCCAAAAGATGGCCAAAGGTAAATACTTTACTCACCTTGACGATGATGATAATTTTACAGAAGATTATTGTATCAAAGTCATAGAGCATATTGAATCTCTGGAAGAAGATGTGGATATCATTGGATATAATCAACTCGCCTTTGTTAAAGACGATATGTTTGTTGTTAAATCATCCCCTCACTTTGGTCTAAAATTAGAAGAATCCCCTGAATCAGCAAAATATAAGGATTATAAAACTTTTTATAGAACTCCCTGGCAGTGGTGTTTATTTAACCGAGAAAGATTTGGAAAGGTTTATCGCAGTGATATTGACTCAAATGCGATAGAAGATCAAAACTGGTTAGTCAGACTTCATCTTGAAAGACCTGATAGTTATTCCCATATTGATTGGATAGGTCACGAGTATCACTTTGAAGATCCTTCAAAATCTACTTGTCAATAAAAAAATATTTATGAGTTCATAAAAAATGTCTAAAATTGTTACAATCGGTAAATTGAAAGCGATGATGGAACCCAAACTGATTGAAGGAATGAGTAATGCTGATTTGAAAAAAGTATATCTCAAAACTTTCAAGGGAGTAAAAATGATAGATACCCCTGAGAACAGAAAGAAGTTTAAAACTATGTTTGCTAAAGAACTCAGAAAAAGTAAAAGGAAATCCGCTAGAGTGACAATCACTGCTACCCAGGTACTAGGTCTTTCAGGAGCAAAGGAATTGAAAGCATCCGATATTGCTGCTCCCTTGAGAGCATACAATAAACAGGCGAATGCATCGCCTGAGTTAGGAGCGGCTCTCCCGACTCCACAGAAAGCATTGACATTTATTAAAAGGAGTATGAAATAGGATAAGTCTGTGGTTCCTGTTCCAGACAAAGCAAAGGGAGCAATTCCACAGATTAAAAAAAATAAAACCGCTTACGGCAAGGAAGCCGATAAGGCTGAACCCGACAAGGTCTCCAAAGCATCTGTGAGAAGGGATTGGACTATTGTTTCTGATAATTGCTACGGAGTCGCATATATGAAAGCATTGAATAAACCCTATGATTCTCCCTTCTTCTCTATGTTTATCTATGCTCCCGATTACATTACTTTATTGGAGAACTTTGATGAATATATGAAATTAACTCCCGTCGCACAACCCACATCTTCTGAAGATAAGTTTGGAGGAAAATCAAAATATAGAAGAGTAATATCAAAGTATCCTGTGCTATTACTCAAAGGATCTAAAGGTGATGTGGAAATACACTTCGCCCACGAAAAACAATCTCCTCAAGAAGCAATTAGAAAATGGACTAGTAGGTCTTCCAGAATGAATATGAACAAGAATGATATGTTTGTCAAGATGGATGATAGAGATAGATTTACTATAGCACTCGGCAAACGATTCCTTGCACTGAAACAATTCCCTCACAAGAGATTATTTGTTTCACAGAAATATAAACAATCCTTAGGTGGTCTGAAAGATGTGGTGGTTATGGATAGTAAAACCCAGGGACCTATTGGAACTAAAACAGAAAAATTATATCCTATTCCTTCTCGTTAATTATTTTATTTTAATTTAAATCTTCTTTTATACGCTGAGATTGATGCCCCCCGTGATTCCTTATTCCACAAAATCCACCGACTTAATGCCCCGGCCGTCATCGGTGACGCCCAGTTCTCCCTCCTTCGGTGCCTGTCTAGGTATCTTTTTCTTTGTTCTTTATTTTTCGTTTTTGTATAGTCGTCCATTCCTCGGGCTCCGAAGTGCGTTGTCCGCGAGCGTCCGTTATCTAACTGAAAGACGGCCATCAACTTCTTCTCTGGTTTCGTAGATTTAGATATTTTTACAGATATGGGTTTTGACATAATTATAAAAGATATCATATAAATAAAATATGCTGACTAATAAACAAAAGTATAATGCGAAGTATGGGTTTCCAAAAGATGAAGGACATAGTAAAGCAGACATTGTCAAGACTACAGGAATACCTAAGCGAATCCTTGATAAGGTATATTATCGTGGAACGGGTGCTAGAAAATCAAATCCACAATCGGTTAGATCTGCTTCTACGGGAAAAAAGGTTGGAGGTAAGAGTCTCCGGGGCAAGATGAGTGCATCGCAATGGGGTTACGGAAGAGTATATTCATTCGTGATGAAGCAGCCGGGGACCTGGAAAAAGGCAGATAAAGATTTAGCAGATGAAGTCAAGAAACTAAAAATTAAAGGTTTCACGAGATAAATTAAAATGTTTATTAGATTATAAAAATGGCGTATGGAACTACTAAGGAGAAAAAGGCACAGAAAAGACAGATGGCTAAAAAGCAGGCCGAAGGCACGAAGCAGGAGGTAGATGATGACCCACCTAGTCCGAAGGAAACTAAAGCACCGCCGAAACCCCGCAAGAAGACTGAAGGGAAGGCTCTTACGGAGTCACAGAAAGCAGATCTCAGGAAACATATGGCAGAGCATAGTGAGGTTAAGGATATGGATTCCGGTCAGAAAAAGTCACATCGTATGAAGATGATGGTTCGGATGAGAAAGGGAATGACTCTTTCTGAAGCACATAAAGATATAATGTAATCGTTTAATATTATTGAATAAAATATCATTGAAGGTATTATGAAAACTAATCAAGAAATTATTTTGGAACTCCCCGTGGAAGCAAGGCAAAGGATGTATCACGCCCAGTGGTACAAGAGATCTAAGATGTCTCCTGAACAAGCACACGGAATGAGCGTGCAAGATGTCCCTATCACTCCTCAAATGATTACAAGAGTTTTAAATAGTCAGTGGCAAAGAAGAAACTATTCTCCCGAAGGAACAGAAAAAGATAATTATCCTCGTCTAGAAAGACCTGTATCCGAAGGACCAGAAGATAAAGATAAAAAGAAATTAAGTGGAGGTCAGAAAGGAAATCAAAATGCTAGGAAATATTATGAAGTAGATGGATATCCTGTAAGACAGAATAATAAAGGGACTCATAGAAGGAGAAGTGGTGGTATATCTTTTAGAAATGAAAGGAAAAAGATTGAAATTACTTTTGACTGATAGACTGAATCGTTTTCAGTAGTATCTCTATCTGTTTATCTTTTTCATCTAATTGGTCTTTTAAGACATCTATTGCGTATTTTGTATTGGAAGCATTGGCTTCGGCGACTTCATCCATTCTAATTTTTTCAACTCTATCTCCAATTGTTTTGGATTTATTAACTTTATCTTTCTCTTGTTTTCGTGCTAACTCATAGTATCCACGATAAATAACTTTGTCCATATTTTCCTTCATCTTCTTTTTATGATTAGACTTGTTGCCGGAACTCTCTGAGCGATTTATGCGATTAAATATTTTGACGATATCGTCAATATTATCCTCAACCCACTCCTGATCAACTTTCATTATAATTATAATTAGATTTATTTTTAAGTGAATTAACCCATAGTGTCAAAACTCATCCCTGGTTAGATCCGATATTTATAAAGCATTATACTAATATTTTATCTCTAAGACACTTTTGAAAATCAATTCTAACTGATGGTTAGAAAAAACACTATTAGTTAGTTTTAAGGATTTTGATATCTTCTGTTTAAAAATCTAGAAAATTAAATATATCGCATAACCGATTCATAGGCATCCTGAAGAGCTTTAAAGTCTTCTTCATTCCCACCTTTATCAGGATGATATACCCTTGCTAATTTATAATATGCTTTCCTTATGATACTTTCATCATCAGTTTTATCTATTTCTAAAATCTTCCAAGGACTTGGCTTCCTGGTGCCTTCGGCATCTTCCTCGGCGGGGAATCCGTCTCGGCCAAAATGATAATCATCAAAGAAAGGATTTGACCTATATCTATCATATTCATAGTAATCATCTTCTGAACGATAATATTTCCTCCACTTAGATTCTTCTTTGTCCTTTCCTGGAGGATGAAATCCATTAGGATCCCAACCTGGATAAGGATCCGCTCCCATACTATTTTAATATCCAGATTTATTTTTAGGTGTTTCAAAAATATCTTTCTCTTTAACTTCCTTTGATTTTTTGATAGATTCTTCCACCCTCAAATCATTAAACTGATATAGGTGTTTTGGTAATGTCGCCATAGAAGTCATTGGTGTAGGATCTTTTACCTTTTGTTTCTTAGAACGTTTCGCCATTTTATAATTCAGTAGTTTTAATTTTTTTGTTAGTCTCTTTTATAAATATGAGTCTTTTGATCACATCATCTTCAAGTAAATCCTTAACTAATGAGATAGGGATAGAGGCACCCAATCAATTTACAAATCATTTGCGTAATCCCTTAGTTATTAAACCTAAGTCACAAATCGCCGTGGAGTCTGTCAAGATTAATCGTGCTCCAGTCGTTGCTTACGAGGATGGAGCGGTCTGCAATTTTTGGTTCGGTAAAAGGATAACTTCTGATGTAATAGAAGCATTAAACAAAAACTCCCAATTCCAAGGAATCACATCAGAAAACGAAAATGAAGAACTTAATGCGACAGTCGCAGCAATTAATGCCCAGAATAGATTAACTTCTTATCCTATCATTCAGGAAAACTTAATTGAATCATCTGTTGCCCCTTCGGAGTTTGTTCAAGGATTTGCTAAAATGCTCAGGGAGGCTTACTGCTATCATCCTGAGATTAATACGAGTTACACTCAGAATGGTTCCATTTGTGCTTTGGATTTTGCGAGTGATTCCCTTAAGTTTCAATTTCAACAAGAATTAACTACTCCCGCCAACGCCAATATTAATGCTTCAAGAGTTAAAACTATTTTCGGAGGTGTTTCATTTGATCCTGGAACAGGGAAATTTACTGCTACTGCTAATGATACTTGTATTCTCTATGCGGGAGAAGGGGCTGATGATGGTCCCATATCAAGTGTTTCTGGAACACTCACGTTCAATGTATCAGAAACCCGAGAGGTCGCTGGTGATGCCACTAGTCGTCGCTTCACAGTAGGATTGACGAGGGCGTATAATTACAATAATTATCTCAAATCGTGGCGTAATAAAAACCGATTGAATATGCCCCTGGGCAATGGAATGGGTGTGGATCAAGATACATTCTTTGACTATTGTGCTGAGGCCGACGGCGATGGATCCCTTAGATTATATCACGCAGTTTCTGAAGCGGATGGAAGTCGTGATATGCAAGAGATCATATATTACAATAAAGCAAATACTTCTATGACTGCGAACAACGACGTGAATAGTTGTTTTGCTTCGGGAAGTCCTCTTGGTGTGGATAAAGTTACAGAAATTAAGATATTAGTGAAAGGGGAAGTGGTTGTATTCAGTGATCAAAATGGTTCTGTGATTGCTAGTTCGGTGAGTGTTCCAAGTGCTTCTTACAAACAACAAGTTCCCAAACCCGTCAATCAAAATTGTTGGAAGATGTATCCACAATTATATCTATGGGGGTCAGGGGATGTTATATCAATTCCAGCGGGAAAAGCATATACTCCAAGGACAGCGACAACAATGGATTCAAACATCTTTTATGGAAAGGGTGACTGGCAAGCGAGATGTTATTATGATTATTTCACACAAACACAAGCAGAAGAAGCGGTGGGAAAGACAAGGGAAAAACAGAAAAGATGGCAGAATGCGAGATGGTGGCCGAAGCATCTAGATAAAAGACCTATCACACAAAAAGTTAAAGGGGGAGGAATCCTGGCAGATTTTATTATAGGAGATTATTTGGGATTGGAGGATCACGGCAGTTCTCGTGCGACTCAGAAGGATAAAGAAAATATTATAATCGCAGGTCCCAATCCATACTACCGAGGTAATTTCACGAATCACGCAATGTTCCGCCCCAGTGTCGCACGAACATTGGGAGCAGATTCTGCTGGTTCCAATATTATCCCTGTGGAAAAATCCCTGACTGCTGCTTTAGGAAGTTCTTACACCGCTCCGGAAGACCTACAAACCTCTGCGACAAATAGTGCATTCATTAGATTGCCTCAGCTCCCTCAAACAAGTTACAATGCTGGTAAAGGATCTATCTCTAAGATTGTTGGTACAATCCCTAGATTTGATAATGCTGGTTCGGAAAAGGGTTCATTATTCTTTGAAAAGAATGATCGCTTATATGTAGATTTCAATAATACTGAAGCAATTGAAATGACAGATTTAAAGGTTGAAATCGTAAGAGCAGATGAAACATTCGTAGAAGACCTAACTGGTAATACTGAAATTATGTTTCACATCCGTGAAACTCCCAAATAAGATAATAAAGATAGACTAAAGTAAAGTTCTATCTTTTCTATTTTTTTCTAAAGTCATTTATAAAGAATGTCTTCAAAACTTCCTGGAATTGAAATGCCTCCACCTGAACCTGAGCCTGAACCTATGACTCCCCGTGTATCACCTCCGGACGCCATAGATAATATTTTGGAAGAACTAGGGGATAAAGATATGCCGGAAGATGATGAGGCAGAAGGGGAAATCGTTCCCGTAGAACCCAAACCTTCTTTTGATGAAGAAGAAGTATTTAATGCTAAAGAATCTCCGCCACCTAAAGAAGAAGAAGTAATGAACTCAGAAACTGGGGAAGTTCCTGAGAAGAAGGGGAGAAGGAAATATAAGCGTAAGGGTGAGATGACTGAAAAGCAAAAGGCACACTTGGAAAGGATTCGTGCAAAAGCACTTGCGAATAAAAAGAAACGTAAGGAGGAGAAGGAACAATTAGCAAAGGAGAAGGAGAAGGAGATAGAGGAGTTACGTCAGGAGAAGAAGAATAAGGAATTAGAAAAACAAAAACAAAAGGAGATTGAAACTCAGGCAAAAGTGTCAGAAGATATAGCAAATAAAATTATGAAAGATTCATACAGCAAACAAGATTTAGAGGAAGCAGTTGTGAATGCTATCCATACTTATGATACTCATCGTAAGGAGCAGAAGGCTCTCAAGAAAAAGAAGCAGGCGGAAGAGGCTCAGCAGAATCGTCAGACAAGATTGATACAACAAGCAATTAATCCAGAACCTCCAAAGGATCCCTGGAGGCAATATTTCACTTAATAAAAATAAAATCTACGTCATTTGATAATGGAAGGAAAAGCTCCCCCCAGGATTCAAAAAGTTAAATCTCCACCCAGGGAAAAACCTAGGAAAGAATTACATCCGAACTTACCTCAGTTGCCGTGTATTATGACTATCATTGCTCCGACAAAATCAGGAAAAACTAATTTGCTCACGAACTTAATTCTTAGAGATGAGTTTTATAAAGACATACACGATAACGTCACAATTATGTCAAATACGATTGAGCAGGATGTCACGGGAAGATTTTTAAAACAAGCGTGTGATTGTTATACTGGATATTCTGATGAAGTGCTCGGAGGTCTTATAACCCAACAGAAATCTTTTTCTGATGATGACAGACCTTTCATAGGAATGATTTTTGATGATATTTTAGGATCAGTGAAACGTAATAGTTATTTGAACGCTTTAGTCACAAGATCTAGGCATTTTGGTATAGGTCTTTTAGCGATATCCGTGCAATCATTCAAAGCATTGGGACCGATAATTAGAAATAATACTAACGCCTTCATTTGCCTAAATTTACAGAATATGTCGGAATTAGAAAAGATATCAGCAGAATATTCGGGGATGTTTGGTGGAGATGATAATTTCAAAAAGATATATCACAAGGCAACAGAACAAAGATATGATTTTATGTATTTAGATCTTCAGAGTAATCCAGCAAGAGCATTTAGAAACTTTGAGGAACAATTAGCGGAAGGGGATAGATTATTATTTGGAGGTGAAGTGAAAAAAAATATTCCAGAAGATTAAAATAAAATAATTGGTTCTTTTATAAAATGGCTTCGGTATATGGATTTGCTCAGAACTTAAGTGAAGGTACTTCCTTCAATGCTCGGACTCTTGCACACAATGATTTAGTGAATGAACATAATAATAAAATCTTATCGGATTATGATACTGCTAAAAAGCAACAGACAAGAGATGCGGCAACCGATAGCACTCAGGTTGAAGAGGATGCTGCGATTCAAGGGACGGAAGATGGAAAAGGTCTTCTAGGTGTGGGAGTTGGTGCTTATGGTTTAGGACAAGATATTGCGGATGCTGGAGGGATTGGTGCTGGTCTCGCAAAACAAACGGCTGAAAGACAAGGAGCAATTGCTTCCACTTTTGAGAGATTAACTCAGGGTGAATCACTTGCTACTAATCCAGGAGTTCGTTTGGGTTCTACGGGGATTGGTGCTGCGACTGGTGCTGGGGATGCAGCTCGGGCCGCTGGTCAGGCGGCGGGGGGAGTAGAAGAGATTGGATCTTCAGGCGTAGGTTCTGCTATTATAAAGGCGGGATTAAAGATGGGTGGAGCGGGGAAAGTATTATCTGAAGCGGGTCTAACGACTGTTTCAGAGGTTGCTGGGAAAGCAGCGGGAGATTTTGGTGGAGCAGTTGATTTAGGAGAAGGATTAATAAATCTTGGTGAGGGTAAAAACTTCTTTGGGAATGATGATGCTGCTGAAAAGGTGGGTGATACCTTTCAAATGGCGGGAGCAGCGATGGATGTGGTTGGAACTGCTTTTCCTCCTCTAGAACTTTTGGGAGGTGCTGCTGGTCTTTTGGGCGGTGTAATTGATGGAATAGATAGTATTGGTAAAGATGAAGCGAAGAAACAATCTGATGCTGCTCCCATTGTAGATCCCAACAAAGATCCAGCGAAGGCGGGGATTATAAGCACAAAGGTCAGTCCAGCATTCCAGTCCTTAGGACTTGTAGCATCGGCCCCTGTATCGGCGAAAATGTCAATCACGGGATCATCGGGTGCTTTTTAAATATTTGAAAAATAAGATTTTTATTTTTTATGTTTGTTCCTTTTATAAAAATGTCACAATTCTTCGTATCATCGGATAAAGTTAAAACAGGACAAACCTTTGTCAGCGTTCCATCGGAAAATGGACTGGAATACAGACCGGGAGGTCGCATTGATTTATATATCCCACCGACTTCTAAGTTCGTAGATTTAAGTCAGACAAAATTAAAGTTTGAAGTTGATATCGCACTGCCGACGGGAGCTGTTGGTGCATCGTTAGCCGCAAGACTTCAGTTAGATGCTCAGACTGGATTACACTCATTAATCCGGTCAGTTCGCGTTTTTACTGGTCGCAAAACCGCATTATTGGAGGAGATAGAAGGGTATGATGTTTTGACTGCTCTCCGCTTTGATTATGAGACAAATCAAAATCTTGTGAATAAGCGTGTTCTGACGGATGGTGCTACGGGATATGACCCGGCGTGTCGTGGAACTTTAGGGACTACTAAAACTCCTGCGGCAAATTGTCTATCCAATCCTTACTTCACTCGCATTCAAGATAACACGAAGCTCAGCACTAGTTTCACTAGTGCTCCCGAAAATGATTTCCAGGGTGTTGTTGGAGAATTAGAATTAAACACGGGACTTTTCCGCAATGAGGCTGTATTCCCTGCTCTTCTAACGGATGGTCTATTCTTAGAGATTCTGCTTCAGGATCAGAAGAAGGTTTTCCGTCAGTTAGAAAGCACTATGAGAAACAAACGTCTTGGTCTCAATCCAATCTTCCATTCCACGAATGGTTCGGACAATGGGAGTTTCACGAATGGTTCGTGGAAAAATGGGACAGCTATCAGTTCTTTCTTTGTTGCTCGTGATCAGAATCAGACTTCTGTTCCAGTGTTCCCTTTTGTTGTTGGTCAGGAGATATCTTTTGTGACTTTGGATAATGCTTCTCTCAATGCTTCTACAGCGGCGATTAAAGATATAGAATATGTCACAGGTGGAACGGGAACAGCAGTAGGAACTTCAAAAATAAAGGTCACTCTGGATGGGAATGTTTCAAATACTATGGGAGAATCTTATCCGAATGATGGTGATATCCATATCATATCTCAATCGGTTGAGGATTTTGGTAATGCTCTTTTAGAGTATCAGCCGACCTACACTGTGAGCAATGTTGAGATGGTTGTTGCTCAGATATCTGTTCCAGAGGGATATGAAAGTTCTATGCTGGCGATGATGCGAGAAGGTGGTACAATGAACTATGATTATCGGACTTTCACTAACTATCGCTATTCACAAGTCAAGGATGATTTAGTTGCGAATATTCGTCTGCCTCTAATTGAATCTCGTGCTACTTCAATCCTCTGTGTCCCCACTGATGCAACAATCTATACCTCAGCTTCTTCCCTCGCTGCCGATGGAACTTATCAAATTGATTTTGATGAAGATGATGAAACTAGCTTCGCTACTCGCTCGGGTCTTGTAGGAATCCCTGATCAACTTCAAAACTATCAGTTAATCTATGATGGTAAGATTAATCCTTCAAGAAAGGTAGATACTGCCAAGATTTCAGGTGGTTACTCCATTTCTCAGCAATGGTGTATTGAAGCGGAGAAGGCATTAGCGATGGCGGATATTGAACCCTTATCTTTCAGAGCATTCCGTGAAAACTTCTTCATTGGTCGTGCCCTTGCTCTAGGTCGCAACGCAGTGTATGATGCTCGTGGAAAGGATTTCAATCTTCAGGTAGAATACACTGGAGCATCGGGTCCCGCTAAGAATCACCTCTGGATGAACTTTGTATCACACATCCGCCGTCTTGTAATCAAGCAGGGTGGTCTTGACGTTCAGGTATAAATTTGATAATTATATTCAACATAATCAAATAAATTATAGATGGACAAAGAAGAAGAAATTACATTAAGAATTAAGATATTAGAAGTATATGATAAACTGGTCGCAGATGGTATATGGACTGAAAAAATATATTTAGATAATGTGAATATCATTAAAGATATGAAAACAAAAGATTTGAAAGATATTCTTTGGTATTTAGAAACACAAGATGATTATTAAGATAGAACTTCCATAATTTTAAATTAAATAAAATATTTTTTTTTAAAGGTCATAACATAAAATATGGCGACACAACACAATTTAGAGATAGTCCCTTCTAATGTGACTTCAAATGCTAAGATCTCTTACCGCAATGGTAACCCCGTAATTCAATTCATCATAGGCGAACAAGATGCAATGCTTCTTGGAAACACTCTCCGATTTACGGGTCAGTTCAGAACTTATTTATCCAATGCTTCGGCTTCTGTATCCTCCACTTCTCCTCTAGCGATGAGTGAGAAGTTAGGTGTTTATTCTACAATTGATACTCTGACAATCAAATCTCAGAAGACTGGTCAAACTATTGAAACTATTCGTCATTACAATCGTTTCCTTAGTTCCTATCTTCCAGTAACTTCTTCTCAGCAAGATAATATGGGACATCTCTACAATTCTGCTTTAATCCTCCCTAATTACGAAGCACAGACCCAATCGGTTGTTAATATTCCTTCTTCATCTCTGACTGGGAATCACTTCTGCTGTGCTTTGCCGTGTGGTCTGTTCAATGGTCGCAACCCGATTCCATTGATGCGTGAGGCGATTGGTGGTCTTTTGGTGGAACTTCATCTTGCTCCGGACTCGCAGGTCTTCCACTCGGCCAGTGATTCATCTGCTTCTATCACTGATTCTTTCTATGAGTTTAAGGATATCTCTCTGGTTTGTGAGACTATGGAACCGGATAGTGCTACGCTTCAGAGGATGAAGTCACAGACATCTTCCACATTTGAATACAATTCTATCAATTCTTATTATCAGACAATTAATTCTGCGAATGGTATCATTAATTTCCAACTTGGTCTGTCAAGAGTATTGGGAGTTTTTGCGAACGTTGTTCCGGCAGCTCATATCAATAACTTACTCTATGATGGTCTTGCGACTCTCTATCCCACAAACTCCAATGGATCTTCTGCCAATATTACAGAATTATTTTTCACAAGGAACGGCACGAAGTTCCCGCTTGATTTCAATATTAATACAATTCAGCAAGGTGATGCTACTGATAAGACAATTGACCCTCAGCTAATCTATTACTATATGGATGCGATTACGAAGTTTGCCGATATCAAGAGGACTTCTCTAAATCAAGTCAATACACGTCTGTCAAATGCTACACGATTTGATAAAGACTTTGCTGATGGTGGTTGTGGATTTGGTGTGGGAGTTGCTTTTGATCGTGTCTCCGATCAGGGTGTAGATTTCTCAAGAGTCAATTTTGGTATCAATATGAGTTTAGCATTAACGGATGATTCTCCTCAGGCATTCTATGTCTTTGCTCACGCCAAAAATACTCTTGTATTTGGTCAGGGTGGTTTGAGTGTGATGTCGTAAAATAATTTTATTTTCTTTATTTTTTTTTATTTGGTTCATTTATAAAACAATGGATTCTTCAGATGATGCGAATATGATTGAAAGAGCTCCGGTTCCAAATGAAGCAATGGTTCCAGATTTACTACAGGTATCGCCTATGGATACTACTACTGCGACGGATGTAGAAACTTCTATCACTGATCCTGTAGTGATTTCTGATACTTTCTGTCGGTTTGTTCTGTTAAACAAGGGCATTCTCCACTCGCACAGCAAGGTCACACTGGCGGTTCAGGCACCCGATGGCTTAGATCGTTTCTTTCCTCCTAATGTCGGGATTGCTTCTTTGATTGAGCGATGTGCTCTCAAGGTTGGTACTAAGACTCTTCAGGAGATAGATGGATACAATTTCCTCACGGCATACAAGTCTATGTTTATTAACAATGAGCATCAGTTAGAGCGGGAACTTCCCCAAAGCGGCCGATGCATCGCACACGAGTTCCGCTACTCTGATGATAAATCAACTGCCGCTGGAGGTCCTTTGAATGATACTCGTGCATTCACTTATGGTCTTTCAACTGGTAAGGAATATAGTGATGGACTTGACTCTTCAGTTCCCGATGTACGACTCCCTGATTTTGCGAATATTAAGAATGAACCGGTCTTTCAGATTGCTTTATCTGAACTTTTCCCTATGTTGAAACAAACTCAGCTCCCTCTATATATGATGAAGGAACAAGTGTCTATTGAATTGACATTTGCTGGAGATGAAGAGCGTGCTTGTTCTGCCTCGGGTGTTGCTCAGGGAGTTTATAAAATAGATACGAATCAGGTTAAGTTCATTGCTGATTACATCTACTATCCTCAGAATATGATGGATTCGTATGCTGAGGCCAATCAGCAGATTACTATTAATCATTTTGATTATCGTCATTCTAAGTTCTCTGTTTCTTCTGTCACTGCTCAAAACACTCAGATAAGAAATCTTGGTGGTGCTGGTCGTATAGTCACTAAGGTCATTCAGGGTGTCCAGAGTGATAAAGCAGATGATCAATCTATTCTCAATAAGTTCCACGCGATGTCTCCAGAGGTCAGTTATGTTTTCGGTGGAAGTGCTGGTGATAACGGGTCTATTGTCACTAATATCAAATATAATGATAGATTCCTCTATCCGATTGATGTTTCTAATTCTGCCCGTCATTTCCACAATGTCGCACAGGCGGAGGGTGTTCCAGCATTCGTAACTCGTGAAGAATATAGTGCTGAAGGAACTGCTCTAACGAGTGATGAGTTTATGGGATATAAACAATCGGAGGGAACTCTGGCGGGAGCAACTACGGGCAGAGGTCTTATGGGTCGTTTCAATTGGCTGAGCAACAGACTTAATCGCAATGAAAGAATTAACAGCAGAGGTATTGAAAGTTATTTCAAATATGATTCATTAGATAATGGTGCTTCATATACTCAGCGTTCGTGGTTAGAACTTGTTAAGATTACTCAGTTGAATGGTGGATACATTTTCACTGCTCTCGCTTAAAAAATCAAATGTCTTAAAATAAAATAACTTCTCTTTTATAAATGTCGGGTTACACGCAGACGATACTTTTAGATTGTAATCGCTTGTCTTCTGAGGAATATAATGCCTCAAAACTTAGCGATTCCGATAAATCTTTATTTACAAATAAAGTCGCCAACGGATTAGAATTAGATGTTGGTGATCAAGTTTCAGTTAATTCTGCTTATATCTCTGAAAGAGGTGCGGGGTCTTCAGTGATAGAGTTTAAGGGGAAAGAGTTAGGGGATAATACAACTATTAAATATGTCAGTGCTTCTAATGTTTGTTTTGTAGGATTTGATGAGGATGGTCCTTTGCCTTTTAATTATCCTTTTCCTGAAGGATATGGAAGACAAACATTCACCGAAGTTGATGAAGAGATTCCTCTAAGAGATAATGAAGTATCAATGGTCGTTCAGTATTATAAAAATACAAATGGAGATATGAATATCACATTGCCTAGAAGATTTGGTTCTGCTTCTTCTACAAAAAAAGTTCCGACGAACGCATCACATTATTGGACTTTCCCTGATAATCAAGATACGGGATTAAATACTTTTAGTCAAAATGCATCGCATATCTATGAACCTGATTGGAATATTAATGCTTCAGGCGATTCATTGATGTATATTGGGACGGCTCATAATGCTCACGTAGCAGCACCCGAGTTTGATACGACTACAGGTCTTCCAACCGCTGGGAATAATGGTTCGGCAGTCATAAGGAAAATAAAACAAGATAATTCAAGATTTACTATTTTTGTTAAAGATCAGATTGTTTGGAATGGTTCATTTTTGGATACTACAGGATTTGCGAGTGCTTCGGCGGCGGCGACTGATTATTTAGAAGCGATAATTATAGAACCCTTCTCGGATCGTTCAGGAGAAAGTAAAGTCCATTTCCGAGATCCAGCATTAATGGACTATATTCCTTTTACACAAAAAGTAAAATTATCAGTGGATCCGGGATATGATACTCCCTCTAATGTTGCTGGTACAATCACAGATCAATTGATTCAAACCGATGATCCTATACCTCAGTCTTGGGATCACAGAAGAACTCAGCCAAATTATCCTGCTCCCAAAGAGAAATCAGTCTATTCAAATATAATTAATTCAACTATTTACAGGAGTTTTCCTGCAGCGAATTATACAACTTTCGGAAAAGATAAATGGGATGCTTATCAGGAAGGTTCTCAGTTTAATCCTATCGTTTCCCCATCTCCACCTGAAGACACATCAGATAATTCATTTGATTATCTGAATAATTATGCTTATGTTGGTTTCAAAAGACCTGAGTTTGTTGTCAAGGGACGTAAAGCATTTGAACAATTGTCATCATCTTCAACATCATTCACATCTGCGGCTGCGGGAGCGATGATAATAAAAGATATGCCGATTGCTGGTTCCGGAACCGCCGTGATTGAAACAAGTGTTTCTTGGACTGATGATAATCTTACAAAGATTAGAGATTTCTTTGATGTTCAGAGAAAATTATATCCAGAATTAATTTCAGGGAACCGTATATCAAATAGTAATTATACAGATGCTTTCCTTCAAACGAAGTTTCAAACAACAAGCGGTTCCCTGAATGCATCCTTTGAAGATACAGCGAGATTTCTACATATAAATCCTTATAGATTTTGGACGATATTTAATGATTTTTCTTTCAATGCTTCTCGGTTTTCGTATATAACAGAGATAAATTATAAGATGGCTGAACATGTCGTAGGGAACGATATGAGTCATATGCCAGCAAATCCATTAACGTGGTCAGGTTCAGGTGTGAACCAAACATTTTCAGTAACGGATCCGGCAAAATATAATGCTCTCGCTAAAGATTTATCAAGTTTGCCGATTTATGTTTATTATAATTCATCTTCTGCGAATATCAATGGTTCAGAATCTGAAGGAAACTCATATAGTAATTTAGTTTATGGATTTGCTCGGAAGACCGACAAGGGAACAATCGCCTTCACTACAGAAAATATAGGAGGTATTCCAAAGATGTTTTATTCTGATGGAACAAGGACAGCATTCGCAGGGGGAGAAGGAAGTAGTCCCGCCGCAGGATATCCACATATCCAAGGAAATAAGATAGAAGGAACCTCGGGGGATGGAAATGGTCGTAGGATAGGATATGATTTTCATTTCAATGCTTATGGAAATGCGGCGATTATGTTAAATACGGGATATAATTACGCGGGTTTTTATGGTCATCAACAATATGTCAATTCGTCAGGTGCTAGAAGAGCTATGTTAGGGGCAAATAATCCTTTATTAAACTTTAGTTCAGTAGATAACCGCTTTGAATGGAAGAATCTCCATACAGCAGAGAAAGTTGGTAATTACTTCAATGCTGGAGATCCAGACCCAGCCGACAATGAGATATCTCCTCCCACTGCTGGTGGAGCAGATGGAGATTGTTATAGGATTAATAAAACTTCTAATTATGTCACTTGGTCTCCTTCAATGATGCCTTATCCAGATATAACAGTCGTAAAGAAGCAAAATATAAGTCATACCTTTCCTCAACCGAATGTTAATATGTCAAGGCAAGTTATCATAGATAGTCAGTGCGGGATAACAATCTCAGATATGGGTGTCACAGAAGATTTATGGGATGAATCACTCTGGGGAATCTTAGGATTTAGTTATAGTCAATTTTATCCCAATGCTTCTGTTCTTGGGAATATAAATACAAGAATGAATAATGTCATAACAAATGTATCGGGTGCGACAACAAATGCTTATATTACTTCAGTTGATTCTGAAGAATATCGCGTCAATCCTTTTGGTGCGAATCTTTATTCAACACAAGCACCCTTATCAACTGATTATGGTGATAAGGCTAACTGGATGATATCGGGAACCGCACCTACTTTCAAGAATCTTAATAGTGTCACTGTGAATGCTGTTTCTACGGCAATAAGTGCTTCTCAGTTGCCTAGGAAACAATTAAGAGGATATTATTTATTAAGTTCAAATATTTTATCCGATGCTAATTATTATCGTGAAGCAAACCCGATGCAAGTCCTCGCAGTCGTAGATAAATATAATGCTGAAGGAGATTTTGTAAATTATTCTGGAGGAGGTCCTGTTTTCACTGTGACAAAACCTACAATTTTATCAGATGTTAAAACTGCGATATTAGATCCGGATGGTTCAGAAGCACAAGTAGATAGTTACTCAGGAGTAATTTACAGAGTTGATAAACAAATTAAAACAGATTTGAACTTCGCTGCGACAATAATGGCTCAGCAACAGAAGAAATAAACTAATAGTGTTATTTCTAACCCTCAGTGAGAATTGATTTTCAAAAGTCA
>Ga0181405_1000294_pt1 | contig 17658 bp, 17 predicted proteins | sample 28SPOviralmetaG_FD_130134 | JGI IMG/M metagenome (GOLD analysis project Ga0181405, IMG submission 130134) | Marine viral communities from the oligotrophic San Pedro Time Series (SPOT) site, San Pedro Channel, CA, USA - 28 SPOT_SRF_2011-11-29 | ecosystem: Environmental > Aquatic > Marine > Strait...
CCTTAGAAGAAATATGGTATTATATAGTTCAAAGTATTTTGCATGTAGAGATGGAATTTTCAAAGACTCTTCATGTAAGTTGTCTCTGTCAATATCAGAATCTTTTTTCCACATCTCTTGAATCGAATCAAGATCAAGACTCATAATTTGTTGCCAGACATATCTGTTATATTGTAGATAGTATACTTGAAAGTTGCCTCTGCTGTAAAGTATGCAACATCTTCACTTGTAGCATCAAAGTTAAGTGTAGACAGTTCTACAGGAAACATGTCTTGGAACACTATTTTGAAATTGGGATTATCGCTACTCGTTAGAATCTGTAAAGTGGCGTCAGAATATAAATTTAATTGCGATTGATCGGGTTGTGAAAAACTTTCAACACCACTTTGCCAATCGTATGTTTCTTTTAAACTTTCTGGAAATCCTAATCCTCTGATCCAATTATAAATCTCTAGATAGTTTTCTAGATTTTCATCTACAAGAAATCTAAAATTAAAATCTCCAAATTCAACCTTATCACCTGGTTGATCAATATCTTTAAGGTAAGATGGTTGAATAGCAGTTCCCATTGAAATTGCAGGTAAGTTCGCTGAATTTCCAAAGAAAGCAACTTTAGGTGCTCTCTTCAATACAAACTTAAAACCAGTGGGGGATAAGAAATTTCTATTACTTATCTGATTCTCAAAAGGATTGCCGTAAGACATCGTTTTCTAAGTATTTAGATAAAAAAAGGGGAACCTTGCGGTTCCCCTTGCACTTCCTTCACACGTAAGGAAATTATATCACATGAGGTTCTTAACAGCAACACGTCTGTAGTAACGGTTGGCGTTGATGTGAAGAGCGCCGAGTCCAGCGTCAGTTCCTTCTGCAAATGGGTTGGCAACCATACCGTAACGAGTCTTGAAGCCAATCTTGGGTTGGAAGGTATCCTGTCCAACGGCACGAACCATTTGAAGAGGAACGTATGGGCAGTAGAACAGTCCAGCGTCATAAGGTGAAGTACCCTTATAACCGACAACGTAATACTGGTTACCGGGAGTTCCGTTAGATGAAGTCAGGTTAGCAGCATAAGGATCAATGTATACACGATACTTACCTTGCAGAACACCAGCGAAGGTGTTACCTGTATCATCAACGTTCAGGTTAGCGTTCAGAGCAGGGGTGTAGTCAAGTACACCAGCCATGGTGAGAGCAGAAGCAACGTCAGCAGAGCAAAGGATAGTGTTGCCCTTTCCTCTACGAGTTCTTTGTGCAATCGCGTTGGCGTCTCTTTCGATCTGGAACAGCAGTCCCTTGAACTTCTCAACACTCCAGCGTCCGTTGGAGTCGATATCGAGATCGAACTCACCAGCGGTAGCGGTGTTCTGAACAGCACCTTGCTCAGCAACCTTGTAGATAGTACGGATAACTTCGCGGTTGATCTCAGCCAGAATCTCAGTAGAGAGAATGTTGGCGAGTTCAGCCTCGGCATTTAAACCGTGGATTGCTTTCAGATCCTGTGCCAGTTCCAGGGAATACTCAGCCTTGAGGGCGCGTGACTTAGCAGTTACGGTTACTTTCTCAATGCTGAATGCCATCTCATTGAAGGCATTTCCTGTTGTACCATCGCCGAGTGCTTCAGACTCAGCGGTTGTCATGCCTTGTCCAGCGTTATAGCCGATGGAAGAGGCAGAACCAACAGGGTTCAGAACAGAAGGATTAGTACCACCTTGTGAAGTAGTACCCATACCAGCGTTGGCATCGGAGAAACCACCAGTGAGGTTACGTCCGAAGTTCTGTCCGGAGAATGCAGAATCAGGCTCGTTGTAGAACGATTCGGTTCCAGACTGATTCTGATAACGTGAACGCATCGCGAAGATGAGTCCAGTAGGGCCGCTCATGGGTTGAACGCCAGCCAGATCATAAGCGATCAGGTTAGGCATGGAGCGTCTGATCAGTGAGATCAGTACGGGATCGAAGTTATCTACAGCCGATCCAGTTGAGTTAGTAGGCGCAGCCTCATTGAGGATAGATCCACTATTCTCAAAAGAGGAAGTCTCTCTAAGGAATTTTTCTTGGTTTTCGAGCAGGACAGCGGTTACAGCTCTACGATGAGAATCTTTAATTGATTCACAACCCTCAGCATTGAGGAGAGGTGCCCACTTTTCCTGCAACTGTTCGGAATGGAACATTGCGGTTTACCTATTAAAAGTTTAGTGTTTGTTTATGTTAAATTCAGGATTTGCTAAAAGTTCCCAGGGATCTGAGATAAGCGCTCATTTGATCAGAATACTGCTGATGGTTATGAGTTTCTCCTTCAGACAGGGTTTCGGTTTTAGCAGAAGGAGTGGACTTGGGGAAATATGATTCCTTCAGAGTCTCCAACTTTTCACGATAAGATTTTTCACTTTCAAACTCTACACTTTCGGAAAGTGAAGCGAGTTTCTCCTTCTGAGTGGATGCAAGTCCTTCAGAAATTTCATCGAGAATACCATCTGCAACAGACTCGTTAAGTCTGCCATTCAGAGCAATATTTTTCTCGATTTGCTCGTTGAGTTTTGTCTCCATATCATCAAGTTTTTCTACCATGCTCTCAAGCACATCGTATTTTTCTTCAGGGATTGATACATAATGTTCTTCAAAAAGTCCTCTCATTCCAGAAAGGAATGATTCAGTCATTTCATTCTTGAGTCCTGCTTCGACGGCGAGTGCATTTTCTGCAACCCACTCATCGGCAACATACTCAAGATAAGAATCAACACGCTCAGCGAGTGATTCCTTTGCTGCCTCAACTTCTTCTGCGAACTTGGCAGCATATGCTTCTTCCAGTTCTACCTTAATGGTAGAAACTTTGGAGTTGATGGCAGATTCAAAGATTGTCTTTGCTTTTTCTTTGAAATCTTCGGAGAGTTCTTCGCCACCGAGAAGAGCATTGACATCTTCTTCAATGTCATACTCAGCAACTACCTCTTCTTCGGTAGTTTCTTCTTCGGCAACAACTTCTTCAGTAGTAGTTTCTTCTTCAGCAACTACTTCGTCAGTGGTTTCTTCTTCGATCACTGGATCCTCTGCTTCAACTTCTTCAGCAGGTGCAGCCATTGCTGGTTTTGCTTTCGCATTCACAACATCCTTAACTTGCTTAAGGGTTGAACCAGGTGTCTTTAGTTTTGCTGAATCATCATCAGTCTTATAGTTCTCGGGAGTTGGGCCACCGAGATCCTCATAAGAGGCAGTTTGTCCGGGGGTTGTTCCAGACATAGAGGGCATAGGATCGCCAGGTTTGGCGTTAGCGTTAGCAGCAGTTTTAGACTGCTGTACATTGCCTACTTCCATTTCTTGTAAATTTTGTCCACTAGACATTTGAACAGCTCCGTATCCGTTTTTAAAAATACTATATTTATTTATAAATTAGAAAACTTTATCAATAAATCAGAGATTGTTGAGAAAGTCTTGGAAAAGATCTAATTTCTTTTCATCTAATTGCTTCTGGGTGGCAAGAGTGTTAATCTGCTTATATGTTTTTTCAGCATATCTTTCACGGAGGATTCCTCCTTCCCATATCCAATCTTTTCCTTCCATAATTCCTTCAACAAATGCATCAGGAGCAGAAGGATCAGCAACGATATCAGCAGCGGTTGCTAACATAAAATCATCACCGACAATATTAGTTCCCTCTTTTGTCATTTTAAGAGAACCAATACCCCTAGAAGAAACACCAAGTTTTACTCCTTCATCAATTAATGAAGAAGCAATCTTACCCATGGGTGTTCCCAGGATTTTTGCTTTACCAATAAAGTTAGAACCAGATTCTCTCAGAGAAACAATTTTGTGCGATACCCGATCTAAATTAACTGTGGGCCCGTCTGGATGTCCAAGTTCGCCAAGTGCTCTGCCTGCCTGAACATGGTTTTCGTTGTATCTTTCAACTTCACGGCGAAGTGTTTCCATAGGATACATTCTACCATTACGGTTTTTAATGTTTCCTTGAAGGAATACACCCTCGATGTAAAGTTGTTTCTTACCGCCTTTTGATTCGACAATGAATTCGACGGATTCGATTTCTTCTCTGATGAGTTTCATATGTTTTAACCGGTAAATCCTACTTTTGTTCCAAGAACACTTGCATCAGCAGCAAAAATTACATAACTAGATCTTTTTTCAACATATTCGACACTATTTGGAGGAAGTGTCATAGATCCAATTCCACTTCCACTTTGCTCTTCCAAAATGGTAATTTTATGAGCGTCTGTGCTGTCAGTATTTACAAGTCTAACTACAGTTGCTGCGCCAAAACTAGTGGCAGCACCTGCGTTTGTTGGACAAGCAATTTCAGCTCCAACTAGTAATGAACGAGCCATTTCAGACAGTCTCCTCTTCTGGTTCTTCTTCAGTTTCTAATTCGTCGGTGACTTCAAGAGTTTCCTCTTCATCTTCAACATCATTTTCACCAAATAAACTGTTTGCTACTAAAGGGCGAGCAGCATCAACCCTTTCAGCAGCTTTTCCAAACAAAATATCCTTGATTCTATCGCTAATTTGCGAGGGAGAATCATCGGATACAATCATATCCATAAGTTCATCCATGTTTTATAGTCAAATTTACTATAATTTATTTATATCTCCCCACCCTTGGGTAATTCTGGTGCTTCAGTAGAAGAACCATCAACTTCTGGTTCCATAACTGGTTGTCCCAAATCATTTCCACCAACTGCTCCTGTAATTGGTTGTCCAGTTTGAGGATCAATTTGCATTTCTGCAGGATCGGGAATAATACCTGCTTTGATTTCTTTTTCAATAAGTTTATCTTGTTCGATAATTTCTTCATCAGTCTGACGAAGAACTTTTCTTCTAATATAATCCTGGGAGTAATACTTACCAACATATGCTTCAGCAGTTTGAACCAAAGTAAGTCTTTCGTTCATCAGTTCTGCATCTTTCAGTTCAGCAAAATGATTATCATAAAGGAAATCATATTGGATATGCTCACTCATCAACTCCCAATCTTCAGGAGTGATAACATTCTTAAGAAGAAGTTGAGTTTTCAGCATGTCATTGAACATTCCTGAGAATCTCTTTCTCAGTCTTCCAACAAATTTACTGAATTTAACTTCATCTCTCAGGATTTCAGAAGATCTCCCCAGGTTAAACCCGCCATCTCCTTCAATTCTGGAGATAGGAACATTAAGTGACTTGTACAGTTTCTTTTTAAAATATTCAATATCAGTGATTTCGCCCAGGTTTTGTCCGCCAGGCAAAGTGGAGATTTCGGTGCCTCTTCCGCCCTCACGCCTGGGAAGCCAGAAATCTTCAAGCATTGACATGAATTTTTTGTCATCACGAATCTCACCTGTTTGTGCATTATATACAAGTTTATTGCGATATCTATTCATTACATCACGCAGGTACTGTTCTGCCTTTACTTTTGGCAGATTACCAACATCAATATAGAAAATTCTACGCTCAGGTGCTCTTGATAGTCTGTAAATAACAAGACTATCTTCAATCATTCTTAGTTGATTAAGAGACTTGATTGCTTTGTGAAGATAAGAAAGAGTTGATCCTTTGTTACGATCTACGAGTCCAGATGAACAATATGTGATTGAATCTTTAGAGAATTTTACTCCAGATTGTCCACCTTGTGCAGATCCAGGACTTGCACTAGGATATGTACTCTTTGGATTGTAAACAAAATACTCTTCAATCTCTGGAAATTCATATTCCATTGGATTGTCAGATGCTTTACCAATATTCGCTAAACGAATATTATTGCTATCTTTTTTCTTTTGTTGACGCACATAACGCATTTTCATTGCGTCAATATAGCGTAATTCTTGAATACCCTCATGAGGGTTCTTCATATCAATGACTTTATGATAGTAAAGTCGTCCGTCAATATACCAATTTCTATAGATTTCGTGTGCTTTTTTGTCAAAATCTAATAAACTGAGGATATATTTGAACTCATCTCTGATCTTTCTTTTAATACCATCACTGGCATTTAGGTTAGAAAGTTCTATTTCGACAGGAGAATCATTCGTATCAGCGACAATTGCTTCATTTACAACATCTTCGATGGCACTATCACACTCAGGATGAAGTGCCATCTCACGATAACGCTTGATTAAATCAAACTCTGTCTTGTAGACACCTTCAATATCAACATATTGTCCGAAAAATCCACTAGTTAAATAGTGATCTACCCCGTCCTCATTATTAGGAGGAACGGGGGAAACCACACTAGGTGGAGTTTTTTCGGTGTCCTCAATCGAGAACCCAAATAATTTAGACATGATTTATTTGTAGTCTTTTATTTGACTATTTATTGAAGTACATCATCAACCTGATCAGAGGCACCACCAGTCTGACTACCTGTTCCTGCAGTCCAATATTGAACTTGGAACGTTACAGTAAATTCTTCAATAGTGTCAGTAGTATCATAAGAAAGTGCAATTTCGGATACTTCAGTTGGGAAAATATCGCGGAACATATATGTTCTGAGTGGTTTTACACTATCATTTCCACCACTACCATCTCCATTCCCAGTATTATTAAATGAATGTTTTCCTTTATTAGCACCTTTTCCAAGTTGGTGAACGACAGCGTTGCCCATGTATGAAGCAGGATTAGTAGCACCAGAAGCATCAGATAATTTACTGATACCATTCATCCACTTTTCAAATTTCTTTCTCATTCTGAAGTTTTCATCATTGATAACAGTAATTGTCCAGGTATCAAAGGTTCTATCTCCAGCAACTTTAAGAGTTCTTCCTCTAAATGGAATTTCAATTGGAGTAATATTAGAGGAAGGTAAAGTAGCTGCTTTACAAAGAAACTGAAATTCTTCTTGAGCAGAAGCATTAAATGTACCCGTGCTGCTGGTTCCAGGCCACGATACCATATTTACTTCAAATAAATTAGGACGAGCACCGCCCCCCTGAAGGGCGGATTTAAATTGACTGATCGTTTTTAAACTTGACATTAGTTGATTCCTCCGTAATTAGTTTATTATTAAATCAAACTCTACCAGTTACTTCTTCAAAAGAAACACCTGTTCGTGTAGCAACGAACGTCAAGGTAACATAGTTAATAGTTTTGGTGGGTTTCAAGAAGATGTCTGCTCTGAATTCATTGTTGTCAACAATGTCAGGAGTGTTATTAGAGGAATCACAAATGACGCGGAAGTCATACAGTCCTCTCTTTGCTTGAACATCGCGAAGATACGGTTCTACAGCATTGGTGAATGAAGATCTTGTGTTCTCATCATTGAACTCAAATAGTTGATCGTTTGCAAGTCCTTCCAGTGCTTTTTCCACTGTAAGGAATAAGCGACGAACATTAATTCTGTCGAAGGCAGATGCAAAACCTAATCCGGTTTTATCTCCAAAGAGAACGGTTCCAGTGCCAGGTAATGTTACAATAGAGTTAACTCTTGCTTCATACAGAGAATCTCTTTGTGACTTATTGGGGTTAAATGCAAGTTTAATTGCATTATTGAGAACACCTCTTTGTTGTCCTGCAGGGGAATACCAGGGGAATTGATCAATTTCAGTTCTAACCATCAGTCCTGCAATATCACCATTTGTTGGGATATAACGGAATTGATTGTTAAATCTATCATAAGTATACTTATATCCACTATCAAAGAAGGCGAATGAAGAAGAAGATAGTGAACTGAAGAACTTAACAACATTGTTAGTTTGATCTGTGGTAGAAGAAACATCTACAATATTATTTCTGTGAGGTGAGATGCAAGCAATACAATCTTTCCTCTCATTAGCAATAGAAATCAGTTTGTTTGCTTTTGCTTGAGATTCTGTCTCAGTTGTGCATCCAGGCCCCATCAGTAAGAAGTTAACTTCAATTTCGTCCTTATTGGCAAACAGATCGTATCCATCAGCAACAGATCCAAGAGAGGCAGACATGCCAGCGTTGTCGGTTCCGCTATAGTCCTTACCATTTAAAAGTGAGTAAGTTTTATTACCAATGGCACTGAATGTCACACCTTGAGCATCTTGTCCAAATAGTCCTTGTGATGTTGTAAAAGGAGTAAAGGAAGCAGAGAATCCAGTTGCAACTGGTTTTGTTCCATGGAAACTATCTTCAGCAGAGGAAACATTTCCACCCCCATATAGATACTTAGAACCTTGTGCGAGATAATCCTTATAGTAAGTTCTTTCTGGTGATGCTAAAGCAGATACAGTATCAAGTGCTTTAGACATGAAAGTATTCTTTTCAAGAATATTTCCTTTAATTCCAGTTACAGAACCAGTATCATCTACGACAACAACGTGCATTCCATCACCTTTACCACTTCTATCGGTAACATACTTACTAGAAACGGGTTTAGGAGCGATCTCTTTCCAGAAGATGGTTGAATTGGAGAGTCCTAATGTCTGTCCATCATACCAATCAGTTACAGTGCCCGCAGCACCAGCAAATACTCCAATTCCTTTACCAGTGTTAATTCCTGAGTTGTTTACGGGAATAATTGTTGATCCACTCTGGAAAGATCTTAATGGATCTGACTGAACATAATCAATAGCAGTTTCAGTTCCTGCACCAGATACTCTTGATACAACCTTAACAACAATGTTACTTGCACTGTTAGTTGAGTCAGTTGTTACTCCAGTTATAATTCCTTTTAAGAATCCATCAACAGTTTTAGTTGTACCTACACCTGCCTCTGTTCCTGATAGTGCCATGGTAACACCAAAACCAACCGTGAAGTTGGATAATCCAGGATCATTAGTTGTAATACCAATGACTTGATCGCCGAAGTCATCAATAGTAGCAACTTTTAAGTCGTTGAGATAAGTTCCAGGATTCTTTGCAGAATAATAGAAATCTGTTGCAGAACTATAACTTGCGTTATAGTCATCGAAGTTCTTGATTTTAAGAGATGTGGAAGCAATTCCTACACCAGCGTTAGCATTGTTGAGGTTTGATCCATCAACTCTGACGACTTTTAATCTTCCGCCATAAGTGAGGAAGGATGAAGCAGTCATCCAGTATTCATAGTGCCTATCTGTTGAGATAGGTTGTCCGAATACTTCGATCAGTTCTGCTTCTGTAGTAATATCGATCGCTTCAGAAACAGGGCCCAGACTAAAGGGGCCGGCAATTGCGCCATTGTTCTGAAGAAGATTATCAGCTCTTCCTACAGTTACATCAACCTCCCTTACAAGTATCCCAGGAGATAATTGAGGAGTCGCCATGTTTTTCTCCGTTGTCTCAGTTTATCTAAGAATATTTAGAATTTTGACTATTTTCAGCGGGGAAACGAGACGCGAACTACCAATCTGGATAGTTCCAATCAATAAAAGGTGTTTGTTTCTTTCTTTTATCAAGTATTCTCTTAATGGTGCAGTCTTTACACTCATAAGAATATGATGATGCAACTGCTCCTCTATCTTTTCTTGTTCTGTAAAATCCTTCTATTAAGTTTTTAGTCTCGCCACACACTCTACACTTTCGATCATTTAGAAGCAGATGCCCCAATTTTATCTGCTTATCTAAATCCATTAGAACCATCTCCATGGAAGCATTGAATAACCTAACATGTTTAACACTGGTTCAAATGCTAATGCTAAAAGTGTGAACATCAACACTTCGATAAAGGTTTGTTTCCATAATGGTTGCTTTGACTTCCATTCTTTAAATTTATTTGGTTTACTTACTAAAGCATATAAACCAGATTTTTTACCAACAATTTCTGCCCACCAATTTGGATCAACAATATTACTCAATAAGTTTAAAAATCTAATCATTAGTACTTCCACATATAATCCATACCACCAGCAGTTTCTCCATATTCTGATGTATTAAACCATCTTTCACCTTCGTCATCAGTGAAACTTTCTTCACCAAGTCCGTCATCCATGAATCCAAAGGGTGCCATGTCTTGTTCTATTTGATTTTTTTGCTCTTCGTAAAGTCGTTTTCTAATATCTTGATCGGTAAGTTCTTTAAAATAGTCTTGAGCAACTAACCATGCATAGATGACAAGACACATTGCTAAGTCATCATGGCAACCATCTTCTGCTTCAAATGAATTGTTTTTTGAAATAAATGTGGTAAGTTCTGATATAATATCCAAGTCATTAAAAAGAAGTTTATTCTCTTCAATCATTGTCTTGAGATTGAGTGCTCCAACTTTCTTGACAGTCTTGGACATCTTAACTCCCAATTGAGTTTTCTTACCGGAGAAACCTTGTCCAACTACTTGTCCTGCTCTACCTCTCATAGAGCACATCAAAACATTCTGATACTCAAGATCATAGTGAAGTAGTGATGCTACCTGATCACCAACATCATTTACTTCACAAAGAATATATGCACTATTATAATTTTTTGCTACTTCATATATGATGTTAGGGAATAACATCGGTTTGATATCGTTATTTTTATACTTTGCAACTATTTTATGTGGGAAAGATGTAATATCAGCACAAATAAACGCAGAATAATCTTCACCCACACCTCTTGCTACATCAACTGTAATTAAATAATCATGATCTTTTTGTGGTTCCTCATATACATCTAATCCTGCATTAGATTTTAAAGGATTATCATAAACCAATGCTTTCAATTTACTTGCAGCGATTAGTGTATCAATAGATCCTAGGAACTCACACTCAAACTCAATCTTAAATTGTTGTTCTGAAGTGTTTGCAATGGTTTGTTCTTTCCATGCATCATCTCTTCCTGGAACTTCACTCCAATGAACATCAGTTGGAATATATTCATTCTTTCCTTTTTCAGAATCACTCCACATACGGTAGAAGTGATTCATACCATGTGGAGTAGATACAATAATTACTTTGGTGTTTTTACCAGAAGTAATAGTAGGATAAACAGAGGCAAAGAACGAGTCAGCAATGTGATTTGGGACAAACGCGAACTCGTCGAGAAAGAGGATGTTGAACGACATACCTCGGACAGCACTCGCAGACGTAGAAGCTGCCAATATCTTACTGCCATTCTCTAACTCCAAAGAACCTTTGTTCCATACCATTATACCCTGCTGCATCCATTTAGGCAGATTCTCATATGCAGTTTGTAATCTACCTAAAAGTTCCCTAGCTGTTGCTGCTTTGTTAGCAAGTATGCCAATGTTAACACTGTCATTGAAAATCGCATAATGAAGAAGATAAGAGACAACTGTAGTACTTTTGCCAGTCTGTCGCGGCATTTTGCAGATGTTAAATCTATTCTCATGAAAGTTGTTAATTAACTTTTCTTGAAAGCGATACGGTTTGAATGATACAAGTCCTTCATCCAAACTAACAATTTTTACATACTTATTAGCAAAATAAACCGGATCACGTTGACACTGAACAAACTCAATAATTTGTTCTTCAGTAAACTCAATTGGTGTATTTGCTTTTTTTAGATTAGGATTGCCAAGATATACATTATCAGACATTTTATCTCCTTAAGTACCAATACCAATTGATGCATTATCTGCAACCAATAAATCAAATGATGTAGATACAGTGCAGTTAGATCCAGTGTATGCTCTTACCTCAATATCAGTTTTTTCTGGAAAGAACACTGGATAACTATATTCTTTTACTAAGTTACTTCCATAAAGATTTATCTCAGTTACCAATCGGAATGGTTTAGTAACGCCTTCTTCATATTGTCTTTGAAACATTCTAACAGCATTCTCTTGATTCTTATTTTGAGTTGCTGTCATCTGCTTTAAGAAGGCAGATTTGTTTGCAGGAATGGTATAAAAAGCAACTTGAGATTGTCCCATATCTGCCGCAATGGCACAATATGCGGTGTTACCTATTGATATGGTAACATCTCCAGCATTTGTATTTCCGCTGTCAATAAATGCTCTATGAGTTCTATAAAATGTGACTATACCCGATACACTTCCAGTTCCATTGAGAGAAATAGTTTCTTGAATTTCATTATAATTAGCATCTAATCCCTGAACAACAATGTTAGACGCTCCAGTACCAACAGAACTATCCTGAGCACTTGAAGATACTATGGTTAAAGTTCCTGGATTATCGGGAAATTGATATATCCCAGTCTCAGTCCAAACAGTATCATAATCTGCTGAAGTCGAAACTACAGAACCAAACTTATGAACGTTTGCAATTTCAGTCATAATACCGGCAGAGACATTCAGTTCAAACTGAGTGTTGCCTCCACAAGCACCAATATTTCCAAATTGATCAGCACATATAAAAACCTCAAATAGGGTTCTACCATCATTGAGGTAATCTTGATTATTTTTATTCCACTGAGCCATAATTTACTGCCACTCTAATTTTCCTGGATGATATCTCTTAATATCTGCAATCTTAACTGTTGGTTTTTGTTCAACAGGATAAATTCTCTGAACTATCACTCCAGGATATTCATCTTGCAATTGTTCTCCTAATTCTTGAGTTGTGGGTAATCTTAAAGATTCCATTTTCTCAAGTTTCATCCTATATATGCTTCCCATCCAAACAACATCAGCAAAATATTCTTCTTGCTCCTGAACATCCCGATTAACGGAATCGCCGCTAACATTTAGAGTGCCATTGAAGTCGCCATTAATAGTGACACTCTCAGATAAAAATTGTTTAAATGATTTCATATCAGCAATTCCATGCTCTAAGTGACTTATTGATTCTGCTATCTGGATCATTAGCAGTTTTGGTAGAAGTAAGTTTCTTCTTCATACCTTTCATTCTTGCACAGAATGATGCTCTTCTCTTGTTACCAACTTTTTTAGAAGGTGCTTTTAGATCAGAACCTGGATTCTCTCTTTCATAGGACTTACGTCCTTTTTCGTTAAGTCCACCTTCTTTGCTCTTACCCGCTTTCCTTGTCCAAGCAGCAGATTTTTCTAGAATTGCTTCCTCTTTTGCTACTTCATCTTTTTTCATTTTATCAGCATCTTTTCTCAATGCTTGATTTCTCTTCTTAATAATCTGCATGTCGATTTGTCCCTTCTTCTTTTGAAGAGCAATCTCTTGAGGAGAAAGAGATGCCTCCACTTCATTTAGTGTCCCTTCGGTTTCCTCAGTGAATTCTCCTGGTGCTGCTGAGTCAACTGAAGAAGTTTCATTAATTGCTCCGACTTCTTCTTCTCTTTCTCTATGTTCTGTGACTTTGATGATTGGTTGTCCTGGTTCATAGTCTGAGACTCTGAAAAACGTTAATTTTGCGCCAGGATATACTTTTTCGATCTGATCCATAACATCAGATCTGCTGGGGATGCCAACCTTAGGGAAGAACATCTTGAGCATATAAGATCTGCCTCTGAAGACAAGATTTACATCAATAATATTACCAGTAGTAGCGGGGAGTCTCGTAGCTTCCTCAACCTGCTCCTTTCTGGATGCTTTCTTTTTGACACAGTTTGGATATCTTTTTCCAAACATAGTCTTCATACCTTTCTTTTCATAACCAGGCCAGCATTTCTCATCGAGTGATGTCTCTTCTTTAGCGAGATCACCAAATCTTTCGCGATGCTTTCTTAATGGCATTGATTTATCGCGAAACTCTTTGGGAGATTCATAACCTGTTGGTTTTGATCCATCTTTGGTAGAGGATTTTCTTCCAAGAGATTTACGTTCTGATGATTGTGACAGTTTAGTCTTATCACCATATTGTGTTCTAAATTTTTCAGTAAGTTCATCCCAGGAAAGTCCTTCGGACTTATTACCCCAGTTTGCTGCACCTACTTTACGGCATTTAACAAGTGCTCCTGACGCATATGCACTTGGCCAAACGCTGTAGCGTGATTTAACTTTATGGTAACAGGCATCTTTTGTGCCGCTACCTTTTCCTTTTTTGTCCTTTTCTTGAATGAGAGTTGTTTCTTCTTTCATTTTTCTAGGACTATCAGTTTTAACATATGTTGGTTTTGCAGCTCCTGATTTTTGTTGTTGTCCTGGATCTGCTTTTTTCTTTCTTCTAGCAGCAGAAAGTCTTTCTGCCTTAGTCATGCTTGCTCTCTTTGCAGAAGAAACACATTTTGGAGTTCCTTCACCTGGTTTATCACTGGCGCACGTTCCGCCAGTAACAACATTCACCCATCCACCTTTACCATCTTTAGATTTAGAACCTTTAAACCATTTGCGAAGAGTGCCTTCATGGACTACTTGTTCTCCCATGCCACCACCATTACCACCGCCGTTACCGTCGTTAGTACCATTACCGTTTCCATTACTGTTTCCATTACCATTTTCACTTTTATTTGTTTCACTTTCTTCGGTATCTTTTTCAAGCATACCTCTTCCACCCACATGGTATCCCATGGGAATCTTCTTACATTTTTTATCGGTGAAACAGTAATACTGCCCTACAGGACATTTTTTCATAAGAAACAAGAAGTCTCCTTTATATTTATCTCTTTAACTCGTCAACCTCAGATTTTAATTCTTTGACTGCTTCAATCAAGATACCAATAAGTCCATTGTAGTTGACTGACTTATGATTTCCATTAGAAACTAACTCTGGAGCAACTTCCTCTACATTCTGTGCGGTTACACCAAGAGATGGTTTAAGAGACTCTTTCCATTTCCAACTTACACCTTCAAGTTGACTGATCATTTCAAGTGCATTATCAATCACTGATACATCTTGCTTCAAAGTAACATCCGATGTGGAGTTAAAGTTGGTAGCAGAAACATCTCCAGTTGTGGTGATATTTGTATCGTTGGAATTAGATCCGCCAACAATAGCAGTTCCAGTGACTTTTGGTAGTGTGACAGTCACATTGCCACTGTAGTTAGCATGTGCTTGAGACTGCAGTCTTGTGTAATGAGCATTGCTAGACTCGCAGTAGAAATCAAGTCTTCCTGGAGTAGAATCATCACTTTGAATTTGAATATTATTATTTGCTGTTGTTACGCCCGATATAGTAACACCATCTAAGAAATTAGCTACGGTATTGGTAGAGATGTTATCAGTAGAAGCAACACCAGTTAATCCAGATCCATCGCCTGAGAATGAGGATGCGGTTATGATACCAGAACTATTGATATGTGACGAAGTTACAGCATTAACAGTAATGCTAGGCGATCCAGAAAGTCCTGTGGAAGTGCCGGTAACATTACCTGTGAATGAAGTTGCTTCAAATGTTTTATTGGATACAAATTTTGTTCCAGAGTGAGAATATAAAATTGTTGCACTTGCACCATCAATACTAATACCTGCACCATCTGCAGCACTTGAATCTGCGGCACCAGATGCGATTACGATTGTCTTATCGTCAACAGTTAGTGTAGTTGAATTAATTGTCGTAGTTGTTCCATCAACAGTCAAATTACCAGAAACTGTTAATGCTTGACAGGTTGTTATTCCTGCAATGTTGACGTTGCTTAGAAAATTTGCTGACGTTGCTGTCTGAATGTTGTCTGTTGATGCAACTCCCGTTAAACCTGATCCGTTACCAGAAAAAGAAGATGCAGTAACAACACCTGAAAGATTTAAATGAGTAGCAGAAATTGACTCGGCATTTACGATACCACTGTTTGTTAAATCAATATTATCAGATGCTTCTAATTCTTTGATTTGATTGGATGACGAATCTACAATCAGTGGAAATCTATTTGCCATTTTTTGTAGTACTATATGTCTTATTTATTAAAATGCTACTGATACTTCAGTGTCAGACGATCTACCGAATACCGTTACAATACCAGCAGCAACTGAAACATTTACACCACCAGAACGAGATGCAACTGATAAAGTGGCACTACTTACACTAATATTAGTGAGAGATGAACCATCTCCAGAAAATGACGCTGCAGTTACAACTCCAGTTACCGATAGATTACTAGAAATGCCTATACTACCGCCAACACTCATATCGGTGCTAATCGCGACATTAACTGCATTAATGTTAATGTTATTGGGTGACTCGATAGTTGGAGTACCAGAGGCACCGATTAAATTAACCTGTTTTACTCCAAAATTCTTTGCTGCCATTTTTTTAAATTTTATTTAAGATTGCGAGAAAGTGATGCCTGTTATATTTACCCCACTAATACTCGGAACAGTATTATTAGCAAAAGGATTATAAAGAACTCTCGGAGTAGCTCCCTTTAATCCATATGAATCACTCCAGTAATTTACAGAAGTTCCTGCACCAACTGGATCTGTATCTCCATATCTATCATATAATAATTCACCCACTAGAACAGATCCATGATTAAACAACCAATCACGAGTATTTACTCTTGTTGCTGATGGATTTGATTCCAAGAAACAAGCAAGAACGCCACTTACATTAGGTGCTGCCATGCTTGTTCCATTTAAAAATCCATTATTAAAATCACTATTTCTAGGATCAGAGTGTCCAGTATTATAGGGACTCAAGATTGTGGATCCAGCAGCCCATACATCAATTGCTGGGCCAGTATTTGAAAAATTAGATTTTCTCTCGGAAGATATTCCTGTTGTATAAACAAAAGAATCTAAAGATCCCACTATTATGGGTGCATCAGATTGTCCTTGATGAGCTAGTTGTGGTGTACCCGATCGATTAAAATATTCATCAACAGATCCAAATGATTCGGAAAATTGATTTCCGTAGAATGTATATCCAGATGTAAATTCATTGTTATAGTCAACTCCTCCCGGTAAGTCCTGCTTTCCATTACTATTTCCAGAATTTCCAGCAGAAAGCACTACAATTATATCATCACAATCCGAGTCATCAAATAACTCATCAGTTGTTGATTGTGCTGTTGCGTGTTTGGATGTAAAATCAAACCACTGAACAGGATTACCGTTGTCATAAGTTAGATATTGGAGAAGATCCATGTAATAAACTGCTGGAAGAAAACTATTACTGGATAAAATGTCAGTTCCAGGATGTGATGTTCCTCTAAAAGTTGCATTATATGCATAAGTTGTAGGATTGTTTCCTATAACGAATTGCCGATATCCCCAACTACCATTAACAATGGTTGGATTTTTTCTCCCTGTTACTGGATTTACTGGTTTATTCTTATGCCATACTCTTATATAATCAAATCCATCAGCAGCATTCGAGAATCCCACATCACTGCGATCAATACACGCTATACTCCATATATTTGCCTGAAATGCTGCACCGAATTGATTACCTGCTGCTGTTCCAGCAACATGACTACCATGCCATGATCCATTAAATGAAGAAGATCCAAGAACATTATCAATCGTATAATTTGTTAACGTACCAGATCCGGGAGCAACTAGTCCATGAGACGCCCAATTAATTCCATAATTATCTTGTCCGTGAATTAATATATCTCTTACTCTACTGACAGATTCTGTAGATACTCCAACAGGAACTGATGTGTATTGTGATAATAAAAAGTCTGGGTGATCCCAACGAACACCAGTATCCATTATGACAACATCTACATTCTTACCTGATAGTGAATATGAAATATCCTCACTTAACGATGATGTATTAACTCCTACAAATTCATTTGAAGATTTGGAGTGGCGTGACAATCCCCATTGAGTAAAATTTAATGTTGATCCGGGATCTGAATTTGTTCTCAAGTTTGATATATTTTCTTTAAATCTATTAGTATCGATAAGTCTGTCAAACTCTTCATCATATTTTCTCTGCTCAAGGACAATTGGATTATGCATTGATGATAAAACAACCCAATCCACCTTTTCATTCTGTCTTAGAATCTCAGATTCCTCCTGAGACATCTCATATAC
>Ga0181405_1000298_pt1 | contig 17599 bp, 20 predicted proteins | sample 28SPOviralmetaG_FD_130134 | JGI IMG/M metagenome (GOLD analysis project Ga0181405, IMG submission 130134) | Marine viral communities from the oligotrophic San Pedro Time Series (SPOT) site, San Pedro Channel, CA, USA - 28 SPOT_SRF_2011-11-29 | ecosystem: Environmental > Aquatic > Marine > Strait...
CCAGCAAATGGTTCATTTTCTATTTCTTCTCAAGTTTCTGGATTTGAGAGTGGAGCTATGACAGGTGTCTTAGATTCAGACCAGTTATATCAATTCGATCTTACTCTTGAAGCTAGTGGTAAAACTATGATATACAGAATAGAAGACGCTAAATTAGCATCTTATAATTACTCTATGGGTATAAATGGGAGAATGAATTTTGATGCAAGTTACACTTTCGAAGTTACTCAAGATAAAGGATTAAAAATGAGTGGTACTTACTATTAATCGTAATCCACTTTGACATCTTTACTCTCGTAACCCTTTTCTTTAATCCTATTTGGATGCTCTGTCCCATTACGCTCTTTAGCGTAATTATTATAGAATTTTTCCTTAACAGGGTCTAGACCCCCAGCTTTCTCTGCCCTTTGTGCGCTGAGTTCTGCTGAGTAGTCCATCATATTACCCACAGTGCCTTTCTTTTTATAAGTAGCGTCGATGTATTGCTGCTTACTAAAAGGGTCTATACAGCTATCTATGGAGGCGTGAGGGACGGTCCAAACCCTCCCCCACTGTAAACCAAATTCGTCTATATATATATGTTCGTCATTCATCCCTTGAATTACCTCGCGGTGTTCATCTGTATCAGGATGTTTGTAAACATATATCGCCATTATTTTATCTCTATTTTTTTAGCTCCTTTAACAGCTTTCTTAGGTAAGGTCAAATGAAGCATCCCATTCTTCAGAGAAGCTGAAATGTGTTCTTCAGATACTAAATCATATAAATATAATTCATAGTTTCTAGATCTATCTTCATTCTTAGCTGATACAGTTAGGACATTATCGATAACACTAAGAGTTACATCTTTTTTAGAAAAGCCAGCCAATTCAAATTCTGCAGAATAAACATCTCCAGAGTCTTTAATTCTGTCATAAGCTTTCTGTTGGGGGTAACTAGTAATGTCGTTAAGTAGGTTGTTAATTAATGTATTCATAATCACAATATATATAACACTACTTGTGCCAAATCATTTTCCCTTGTAGATAAGGGATAAAATAGCTTCAGTAGTCTTCTTGTAAGTCATAGTGTCTCCCAATTTGACTCCCTCTGCGTTAATTTGTCCCACTTTAGTTTCAGCTTCTTCCATAGCTTTGATGACGGTTTCTTCATCCCAGTCATAGAAGTTACCTTGATTATAATCAGAACCTTTATTAAAAAACACCCCATCTGCACTAGGAATAGTTCTACCTGTAGATTCAACTAAAATACAATTGTCTTTTGTAGCCCAATCTTTATGAGAAGTTTCATTTAGGACTATACTCCATTTACCAAGACAAGTAGCATTGAATGCAGGTAAGTTCCAACCTTCTCCACCAGACAAACCAGTGAGGTCGATATCTATAGCGTTAAGGAGTTCGTTTACTTCTGCATTCTTTGCAAGGTGGGGTATAATGTTAAGGTTATTATAGTTTTCACCTTTAGTAATATCCTGCCAAACACCATGCATTTGTTCTGGTTTGAAGAATGGATTGTTTATACAACAAGACAATTGATACTTAGGATCATTACCATATTTAGACAACCAAGTTTGGATGATTTTTTTGGTATGCTTCCTGTTTTCGAATTTGCCCATTAGACCAAAATGGACAATATCTTTCAAGTATTCCCTGTCAGTCCTTTTAAACTCCTCATCAAAACCTAAAGGTATGAAATGGGTGTTATTACAACCTTCTTCCTCAAACATATCTTTTGCATATGTAGAGGAAAAAATTGTAGAATCTTGAACCGCGCAAGTAGCCTTCTCAATCTTAGTAGGCTCACTACACTCATAGAAAGTAAACAGGTGTTGATCTTTATTCTTTCTATTTTCAGACCCATTAAAATGCCAAAGCCTTAAAGATGGAATCTCTTTATCAACAAAACTCCATCTTTCGTTTACAGCATTCTGAATATATTCTTTTAAATCTTCACCAACATCGAATGCATCGAGGTCTACTTTACCCCCCGTAGGGAATAAACCTATCTCAACATCTAACCTTTGTAATTCCTTAATAATGTTATAAGAAACATTACCGAAACTAAGGCTATTCAGAGGTGCTTCTAAAAGAAGTTTCATTTAAAATGGAACGTCATCACTATCGCCACCACCTGATCCTGAATTAGAATCACCATCTTCAGACTTCTTTGAGCCTAGAAACTGGAGGTCTTTACCGCGAATAAAGTATTTGCTAAATTGCTTACCATCTTTTTCCCAAGATGACATACAAAGCTCTCCATTTACAATAAATTCTCTACCCTTGGAGAGATATTTCTCAGCGATTTCTGCTGTTTTATCCCAATACTCGATATCTACGAAACACTTAGTCTTGGCGTTTGATGTTGAGATTCCAGCACGAAGGCTGACTACTTTTTTACCATTGCTGGTATTACGAACTACTGGATCTTTTACCAAATAGGCTGCTGCTGTTACTGAATTATACATAATTTATTTCGCTCTTTACTTTGTTTATAAACTTATTGTGAATGTTTATACATCCTTGAATGCTAAGGTCAAGACTATTTGCGATAGCTCTCCAAGGAGTGAGCTTATTATTAGGTGAACCGTATCGCATGTCAACTATTTTTTTTACTCTATCGTCAGATTCTTTTTTTAAGCACTCTTCAAATAGGACCATAGCCTCGTCTTTGTTGATATCTGGAATAAAAGATTCGCAGGAAGGCTCTACATAGCTATTCTCATCGTCAATAAAATATTCTTTACATTTCCGCTTTTTGTTTAGCGCATTTAGGCATTTCCATTTAGTCTGATTAGCCAAGTGCGTAGAAAATTTAGTGTTACGATCAGGATCGTAGTTCAGGGCAGAATCGTAAATTGTTAAATCTTTCTCTCCCACTATCTGGTTTTTATCCAATGTGAAACTTGGATGAGACATGTAGTGATTTACCATTGTGTGGAATATCCCAGAGTGCCTGTCTATCAACGCTATAAGGCTATCTTCATCCCGATGGTCCTCTTGGATTTTAGAAATTAATGTCAGGTCGCTATCCACTTCCACCATTCTATGTTCTCAAGTTGATTTTTCTACTTTTTTTTCAAAAAAAAATCGGTTTATATTTATAATATATTTATAAAACGTAATCAATATAGGATAACGTATACTTAATCTATAACGTAAAAGGTATAAATTACGTGTAGCCCGTTTCACGGTAATTATGAAAACAAAATCAGTCTTGTCAAGAAAAAAAAATTGTGAAAATACTCTTGCCTCTCAGCGGTGCTGAGTGTAAAATTCTTTAACATGATTGCTGAAGAAAAAACAGATGAGATAGCTATGGGGAATACGGGTAAAAAACTGATTTTTGAAGAGCAATTATCCAGAAAACCTGATCAATTTCCTTGGGCGCAAGATTTTATTGAAGCCATGCATCAAGGTTTTTGGACAGACAAGGAATTTAGCTTCAGCAGTGATATACAGGACTTCAATGTGAATTTGAATCCCACAGAAAAAGAAATTATTGTGAGGACTCTTTCGGCGATAGGTCAGATCGAAGTTGCGGTTAAAAAGTTCTGGAGTAAACTGGGGGACAATTTGCCTCACCCTAGCCTTACTGATCTTGGCTATGTTATGGCAAACACCGAGGTTATTCATAACAATGCATACGAGAGATTATTGACTGTTTTAGGTCTGGAGGAAGTATTTGAAGAGAATCTCAAACTAGACTTTATTGAAGGTCGTGTAAAATATCTCAGAAAATACAATCACAAGTTCTACAAAGATTCTAAAAAGCAATATGTATACGCGCTAACGCTTTTTACCCTTTTTGTCGAGAACGTGTCTCTTTTCTCTCAATTCTACATCATTAATTGGTTCAATAGGAATCAAAACGTCTTAAAGGATACTGGTCAACAAGTGAAGTATACCCGTAATGAGGAGAACATCCATGCTTTAGCTGGAATCAAAATCATTAATACTATTCGTAGCCAATATCCTGATCTGTTTGATGATGAGCTTGAAGAGCGTATTCTTTCTGAAGCTCAAGCTGCCTTTGTCGCAGAAAGTCATATTGTAGACTGGATGATCAATGGATTTAATAAAAAAGGTCTAAATGCTGATATCCTAAAGGAATTCATCAAAAATAGGATTAATGATTCCTTGGAAAAAATCGGTTTCCACTCTGCGTTTGAAGTTGACACTTCTTTGCTTAAAGATACAATGTGGTTCGAAGAAGAATTGATTGGCAATAATGCTACCGATTTCTTTCATTCGCGCCCTGTGGAATACTCTAAAAATTCACAGATCTTTAACGCAGACGAATTGTTTTAATGACTGACTACTATTGGCTAAATGAGGACTCAAGAATTTTTCTTGAGAGGGGTTACTTAAAAGGAGAGTCCCCAGAACAGAGGGTAAAAGATATAGCGGATACCGCTGAAGGTTATTTAGGTATATCTGGTTTCTCAGATAAATTTGTAGGTTATATGAAGCAGGGTTTTTACTCTCTGGCTTCTCCTGTATGGTCTAATTTTGGTCGGAAGAGAGGTCTGCCAATTTCTTGTAATGGGGTTTATGTCCCTGATAGGATGGATGGAATCCTTGCAAAACAAAGCGAGGTGGGGATGCAAACAAAGCATGGTTCTGGGACTTCGGCTTATTTTGGAGAATTACGAGGTAGAGGAGCTAAAATTAATTCAGGTGGTGAGTCTTCTGGGGCTGTCCATTTTATGGAGCTTTTCGATAAAGTAGCTTCTGTTGTTTCTCAAGGTAATGTCAGAAGAGGGTCTTTTGCAGCATACTTGCCTATTGAACATCCTGATGTAAAAGAGTTTTTGCGTATTCGTAGTGAGGGTAATGCTATTCAAGAAATGTCGTTTGCAGTTACTGTGACTGATTCTTGGATGCAGGGGATGATTGATGGAGACAAAGATAAACGGCAACTCTGGATGAATGTTATCAAGAAGAGGTATGAGACTGGATACCCCTACATTTTTTTCCAAGATAACGCTAACAATCAAGCTCCAGATTGCTATAAAGATAAAGAGATGAAGATCTATGCTTCTAATCTTTGCAATGAAATCAGCTTGCCGTCTAAAGAAGATGAATCTTTTGTTTGTTGTCTGTCATCTCTAAATCTAGTCCAGTGGGACGAGATAGTAAAAACGGATGCTATAGAAACCCTTACGATGTTTCTCGATGCCGTTATGGAGGAATATATTCAGAAGACTCAATCTATTCCATTTATGGAAGCTTCCCATAATTTTGCTAAACGTCATAGAGCTATTGGTATGGGTGTTTTGGGTTGGCATTCTTATCTTCAGAGTAACATGATTAGTTTTGAAAGCATGGAGGCTAAACTACTGAATAGTTCTATCTTTAAGAGGATAAGGAAATCTAGTGATAAGGCTACAGAAGATTTAGCTAATCTCTTAGGTGAGCCATTACATTGTCAAGGTTATGGCCGCAGAAACACGACGACTCTAGCTATAGCTCCTACGACAAGTAGTTCATTTATCCTTGGTCAAGCTTCTCCCTCTATTGAGCCTCTAAATGGTAATTATTTTACTAAAGATTTGGCCAAAGGAAAATTCCCCTACAGAAATCCTTACTTAAAGTCCTTACTAGCGGAGAAAGGTAAAGATACAGATGATGTTTGGATTAGTATTTTGAATTCTGGGGGTTCAGTCCAAAAATTACCCTTTTTAAGTCAAGAAGAAAAAGATGTATTTAAAACCTTCGGAGAAATCTCCCAAAAAGAAATAGTTATCCAAGCTGCCCAAAGGCAGAAATTCATTGATCAGGGGCAATCTCTTAACATCATGGTCCCACCAGAGACTCCTTTTAAAGAGGTTAATCAGTTAATGATTTATGCTTGGGAGAATGGTGTCAAAGGTCTCTATTATCAAAGGAGTGCTAATCCTAGTCAAGAATTAGCTAGATCTATACTAAATTGCTCATCTTGTGAGGGTTGATTGTTCATTTTTGATACTTAAGAGTGTAAAAGTTTTCTAGATGGAATACGATTTTTCAGATAAAGCAAAGGATTTTTTAGAGAGCCAAAGCGCAAAACGCTCTGGTCCAAAAGGATCGGCTCAAACACCAGCCAAGCCTTCTGAGAGAAAGAAAGGGTCTTCGAAAAATAAAAAAGGATCTGCTGGTGGAGATAAAAAAGCTCCAGCTATTACTTTTTCAGATAAGGTTATAACCTCTCTAAAGAATAAAGTAAAAGAGCATAACGAAAAATCTTCAAAAAAAGTAAGCTTAAGTCAGCTAAAAAAAGTCTATCGTAGAGGTTCAGGAGCCTTTTCAAGTAGCCACCGTCCTGGAAAAAGCAGGGGCCAGTGGGCTATGGCTCGCGTCAATACATTTCTTAAGATGGTTCGTGGGGGGAAAGTTAAAGAATCTTATCGCGCTGCAGACGGAGATATCGCTAGAGGTAGCGAAGACTACTACGTAGAAAAGGTAGGGGATGCTTTTGTCGATTTCGACGAATTGGAATTTGGTCTGGCTAAAATTGATCTCTTAAAAGCTGGTGTTTCTGAATTGGATATGGATCAAGATATCGAAGATATTGATTATTCAGAAGCGGAAAAAAAAACTCTTAATAAGCCTTTTAGACTAAAAGGTGGTAAAAAGAAATTTGGAGTATATGTGAAAAGCCCAAAAACTGGGAATACTATCATGGTTAAATTTGGTGACCCTAATATGGAAATCAAAAGAGACGATCCTGACAGAAGGCGTAGTTTTAGAGCTAGGCACAAATGCGATACAGCTAAGGACAAAACTACACCTCGTTATTGGAGTTGTAGGTTCTGGTCGAAGAAACCTGTAAGTTCAATGGCTTCTGAAGAAGCTATAGAATGGGATGATGAAGAAATTTTGAGTGAGTGGGCTTGGGATGATGAGGGGTTTGCTGAGCATCAAGATTTACTAAACGCTTACCCGTTTCTTACTGAGATTAAGTTAGTGGTTGAAGAAGAGGAATTATAGGTTATAATAACCTCACTAGATGAGGGTATTATTCATTTCTGACTTTACGCTGGAAGATAATTCTGGTGGCGCACAAGTAAGTAATAAAATTATAATAGATAAAGGTCGAGAGCTTGGCTATGAGATTAAGGAGCATAGCTATAGATCATCAGCTACAGATTTTCTTTCTTCTTATGATTTAGTCGTCAACTCTAATCTGGAGGTAATAAGCAGGATTACTCCAGAAAAAATTCCCTTGATATTAAGGATGCCTAACTCAGTCAGGCTTGAGCATGACTCCTGTAGTTATCTAACTGATAGTCTTAGAGAACACTTGTTTAGTAAAGCTGAGAAAAATTTCTTTCTAAGCGATTATCATTTAGAGTTTTTTCAAGAAATGTATGGGGACTATTTTCATGATGTAGAGATCAATTATGACCCTATTGATACTTCATTGTTTACTAAATCTGAAGACTCGAAAGAGTATGATGTAGTTTATTGTGGTTATCTGCACCCGCTAAAAGGATTTAATAAATTACTGGAATTTGCTAAAATAAATCCTGACAGACAAGTAGATGTATTCGGATGGGGCGAATCTTCTTCTGATCATTTTTTTAAAGACATTAAAAACATTAAATATCACGGTCTGCTATCTCACGATGAAGTAGCGGCAGTCTTCAAAAAATCTAAGGCTTTATTTCATTCCCCTATAGTAAAAGAGCCTTTTTGTCGAATGGTCGGCGAAGCTTTATTATGCGGTGTTGATGAGATTATAGGTGACACATCGAAAATAGGGGCTTATAAAGAATTTAACAAAGTCGGTTACGGCAAATTCAAAGAGGGTTGTGAAAATGCAGCTTCAAAATTCTGGGAGAAAATAAAATGAATTTTCTATGTGGGACATATTTTAAGCACCAATGCGGTTTACAGTTGACAGACTACAAAAACGCTAGAGATTCAGTTTTTGTAAATTTTAAAGATGAATCTTTAGATAACAATCTAGTATTTTGTAAACCTGAGTACTTAAGTCTATTAAGTACTTACGTAAAAATAGGTTCTGTAAGACTTCCTGATGAGTTTGATTTAGTCACTCATAATTCAGATATTAATTTTGACGCTCAACAAATAGACTATGTATTGGATTTATTCCCTAATATCAATAATTGGTATACACAAAACTTAGTATTTGAACATCCTAAAGTAAAGCCTATTCCTATTGGTATAGCTAACCCTAAATGGTCGCATGGTAATCAATCAAGATTTCTTGAGATTATGGGTGAGAGTCAAGAAAAAACTAATAAAGTTTACGTTAACTTTAATGTATCTACTAACCCTTCAGCGAGATATGATTGATTAAATAAAATATCCGATCAATATCCTTTGCAGAATAAAAGCAATTACCCAAATGCTGCTTCGATACAAGATCATGATGATTTTGTTGGCTCTACTCAAAAAGATTATTTAAGAGATATTGCAAAATCGTATTTTACAGTTTCCCCTGTAGGCAATGGCTTGGATTGTCACAAAACTTGGGAGTCTATTTATATGAAAAGTATCCCTATAGTTACTAGATGGCATGGGGTAGAGAAGTTTCAAGAGATGGGGATACCGATGATCATTATAGATGATTGGTCTGAATTAAAAGAGTTAGATCTTACTGCTGATCTTTATAAAAATATTTGGGACGATTTCGATATTGAGACTCTAAACTTTAATTTATTTAAATAATATGGATGATCTAAAAATAAACTTTGTAGATTATTGGCCTGGGTATGATAAAAGAAATAATTATTTCTACCACCTACTCTGCACAAAGTATAATATCATTATAGATGAAGAAGATCCTGACCTATTATTTTTTTCTGTGGATTATAGTAATATAGGAGAGAGAAATAAATATAAAAATCACAGATGTAAAAAGGTTTTTTTTACGGGGGAAAGTGTCTCCCCAAATTTTGATTCGGATGAGCCTATAAGAATAACTAATCATCAAGCTCACTACAATATAGGAAAGTGTGACTTTGCTTTTACTTTTGATTTTTCTGACGATCCCCGTCATTACAGATTACCTCTCTGGGTTCTACAAATTGACTGGTTTGATAAAGGCGGTTATGGAAATCCTGAATTCATACTAAGACCTGAATTAATAGGGCAAAATGAATTTATTTCTTCAGAAAAAAATAAATTTTGTGCAATGATTTTTAATAATCCTACAAAGGAAAGAGTGGAAACGTATAATTTATTTTCTACTTACAAAAGAGTAGACGGATTTGGTCATCCTTTTGGTAATTGGAGTAATGGAGAAATAAAAAAATATAATAACCTTAAAAATTATAAATTTTCTGTTTGTTATGAAAATCGTTTATATTCTGGGTATTACACAGAAAAACTCTTCCATGCTAAAACAGCTGGGAATATACCTATATACTATTGTGATGACGAAGCGTCCAACGATTTTAACGAGAAGTGTTTTATTAATCTAAACAATTATGAATCCTTAGAATCTCTTTTTCAACATATCAAAGAAGTGGACCAAGATGATGATTTGTATAACTCATATCTTAGAGAGCCTCTATTTAAAGATAACTTGATAAAGAAAGAGTTCTTGCCAAAATCTATTTTGCAATTTATAACCGATACTATACTAAAATGATAAACGCTGAAAAAACATATTTGGTCCACTATACTAAACTAGAAGATCGAAAAAAACATACAGATGAACAATTTAAGAATCTTGGTATAGATATCGAGTATATTACTGAATATGATCAAGAGGATTTAACTGATGAATTAATTGATAAGCATTATGACTCATCTGAAGAATCTTACAATTCTAAAATCCACCCAACTTATGGTAATAGGTCAACACCTCATCGTATATTAAACAAGGGGGAAATTTCTTGCGTTTTTAAACATAAATTAGCTATCGAAAAAATATCTAAAGAATGTGATAATTATGGTGTTGTTTTTGAGGATGACGTTGTTTTTGTAGAGGATTTTATTGAAAAATTTAATAAGTTTTTAGATTTAACTCCCGACGATTGGGATGCTATATTTATAGGGAGTTGTGCTGGACTAAGAGTAAATCCTCAATTCGTTAAAGAAGATGTTTTTACTTACAAAGTAGATCATCCAGCCTCAAAAGGTGGAGATTCTTATTTATTAAAAAGGGATTTAGCTGAAAAGATATCTGGCACAATGGATAAGTTTGTTACTGCTGCTGATTGGGAATTAAGTTATCAATTTAAATTACATAATGCCAACGTATATTGGTGGGAACCTCCATTAGTAGTTCAAGGTTCAGAGATTGGTCTTTACAAATCAACATTAAGGTAACCATATATTATCTAGTCATGAACAATAGTAAAACAATAGCTTTTTATCTTCCCCACCTTGACATTCAAGGGACTGGTGTAAGCAATTATGATTATGCATATTTTAATCAGACTATTCTCGGCAATAAATCATATATGATTTGTGATAAACAACATGCAGGTACTCACCCCTTAGCTATGGAAAAATTCAAAAACTCTATGGAAGTGATTGAATTAGATGGGAGTGAAGATATGGTGGCTTTAGAAGATGTTCTTGAGAGAATTCAAGCTGACGCAATTTATATTCAAAAATGTGGGAAAAAACATGATGGGCGCTTAGTAAAAAATACCCCTATGCTTACGCATGTTGTAGGATGCGAAAACGAACCTCATGGAAGTGTGTATGCTTATGTTTCTGAATGGCTTTCCAACCACTGCTCTAATGGTGAGCATCCATTTGTTCCTTATATTGTTCATCTTCCTGAGTACTCAGAAGATTATAGAGATGACTTAAAAATACCTAAGTCTGCTACTGTTTTTTCTCGTTTGGGCGGGTTTTATGGTTGGGATATCCCTTTTGTGAATGATGCGATCATCAAACTTCTTAGCTTAAGAGAAGATGTCTATTTCGTCTTTGCTCAGACACACCCGTTTATTGATCATGAAAGAGTTATTCACGTTGAAGCTTTCGCTGACCTAGAAACAAAAAGGAAATTTATAAATACCTCAGATGCTATGATTCACGCGAGGACAATAGGGGAGTCTTTTGGGATGGCATGTGCGGAATATTCTTTTTGCAACAAACCTGTCATAACCTTTGAAAATTCTCCAGAAAGAAATCATATTAGCACCCTTGGTAAAAAGGGTCTCTATTATAAAGATGGAGAAACTGTTTTGGAAATTATGAAAAGTTTTGAAAAAAAACCTAACGAAGATTGGAATGCTTACTCTGATTTGACTCCTGAAAAAGTCATGAAAAAATTTGATGAAGTTTTTCTGTCTAAAATATAAAATGAAAAAAATAATTATTACAGGTGTCACAGGTCAAGATGGCAGTTTTATGGCTGACTATCTTTTGAAGAATACTGACCATACTATTGTAGCTGGGGTTCGAAGGTTGAGTGTCAAAAATCATGATAATATTCAGCATCTTCTCAATAATCCTAGATTCCAATTAATTGATTTAGACGTTGCTGATCAAGCGAATACAGAGCTTGTGATCTCAGAGGAGAAACCTGATTATTTTATTAATTTTGCCGCCAATTCTTTCGTTGGGGTCAGCTGGAAGATGCCAGTTAATCATATGGAGACTAATGCTATGGCTGTTCTATATCAGCTAGAGGCAATCAGGAAACATTCTCCTAATTGTAGATATTACAACGCTGGCTCCTCAGAGGAGTTTGGGGATGTTTTATACTCTCCTCAATCAGAACTTCACCCTATACGCCCAAGAAGTCCTTATGGCGTTTCTAAGGCTAGTGCGAGACATATGGTAAAAGTTTGGAGGGACTCTTATGATCTTTACGCTATCCAAGGTTGGCTATTCAATCACGAAGGGACTCGCCGTGGAGAAGAGTTTGTGACTCGTAAAATAACCAAAAACGTAGCCAGAATTAAGAATGAATATCATCTGGATAACTTTAAGCCTCTTGAATTGGGTAATGTAGACTCTAAAAGAGATTGGAGCGATGCGGAAGATTTTGTTGATGGTGTTTGGTTGATGCTTAATCAAGAAGAGCCTAGAGAGTACGTCCTTTCTTCCAATGAAACCCATACTATTAGAGAATTTGTCGCAGAAGCTTTCAACTTCGCTGGTTTTGCCATAGATAAATGTGAGTGGATTGGTAAAGGGGTTGAAGAGGAATATGTTCATGAGGGCAAAGTTTTATTGCGTATCAATCCAGATTTCTATAGACCCGCAGAAGTAGAAGTTTTATGGGGAGACTCTTCAGACGCTAGGAGAGATCTAGGATGGGAGCCTAAGAGTAGTTTTTTAGATTTGATTAAAAAAATGGTTGACCATGATTTAGCGAATAGCTAGACTTCGGCGTGAGTAAGCCGAAGCCTCTTAACAAAAGGGAGATAATCTTCCGATTAATAGAAGTCCCTGATAAGGGGAGGAGGGTCTTTTTTGCTAGGGAGATGAAAATGCTTAACGACTTATGTAGTCGTTACTCTCAGGAATTTATGTCCATTGTCTCTTTCGGCAAGAAGTTTGATTCTCTAGCTTACTTAGTCAGCGATAAACTAAAAGAGACTCTAGACGAAAAGTTTAGGGCTTTTAATTTTAAAGTTGACTTATCGAAGTATAAGACCTATGATATAGGTGATAAAGTGGGACCAGATGGAGATGTGTCCCGCATCAAGCGAACCATAAAAGATTTTTTAAATGAGTGATAGCATAAACCCAGCAGGAATCCTTAACAACTTTCTTAAGGCGAACAAGAGTGATCATTACAACTTTGAAGAGACTATAGATTATAAAGTATCTAGCGGCTCCCTGCAATTTGACATGCATCTGGGAGGAGGCTTCGGTCCTGGATTACATCGCTTCACAGGAATCAACGAGGGAGGTAAGACATCAGAGTCTCTGGAGCTTATGAAAAATTTCTTGAAGACAATACCTAAAGCTAGAGGTGTTTACATTAAAGCTGAAGGAAGGTTGAGTCCAGAGATGAAAAAGAGGAGTGGAGTTAAATTCGTTGATCAGGACGAATGGAAAGAGGGGACTTGCTTCGTGTATGAGAGTAATATTTATGAATCAGCGATGAGTCTAATTAAGGAGCTTATCACAAATAATGAGGATAAGAATCTCTATTGTTTCATCGTCGATTCCATTGATGGTTTGATCAGGAGAGACGATAACAGTAAGAGTTTTGAGGACGCTAGTAAAGTTGCAGGGGGTGCATTAATCGCATCAGATTTTTGTAAAAAGACTAGTGTAGCTTTAGGTAAGCGTGGTCACATGGCCATCTTTATTAGTCAGGTTAGAGCGGATATCAAAATCGACCCATACTCGAAAAGCCCAATTCGACAAACTACTGCTACAGGTGGTAATGCGCTACTACACTTTGCTAACAACATCCTAGAGTTTGAGCCTAGATTCAAAGGGGATCTCATTTTGCAGAACCCTTCTATCAAGACTCCAGATGTTAAGAAAAACCCCATCATTGGTCATTTTGCTAAAGTAACCATCAAAAAATCTGCCAACGAAAAGACCAATACGACAATACCTTACCCAATTAGGTATGGTCGTACAGGAGGCACATCGATTTGGGTAGAGAAAGAAATTATAGATATGCTCTATGGATGGGAGTTTATCACTAAAGCTGGCGCTTGGTTGAAAGCTACAGATGATTTTATGGAGCTTCTAACTTCTAAAGGTTTTACTTTTCCAGAAAAAATCCAAGGTGAGGCTAAACTGTTCAAGCATATAGAGGAAGACAAGGATCTCAGTGCATTTTTAATCGAGTATTTTAGAGAACAGGTTGCAGCTGTTGAGGCATGAAGTTCTTTGATGTAAATGGTAAAGAGCGCAATCTTAAAAACGCAAAGAAGTATTTAATTGATTGGGAAAAGCCTAGCCGTAGTAAATTCCAAACTACTGTAAAACAATTTCTTTACGACTATTGGAAGAATGATATAGTCTTCGAAGAGTTTAGGGTTGTTGGTAGTAGATTGTCTCTAGATTTCTATAACGCTAATAAAAAAATTGCTGTAGAAGTTCAAGGCGCACAACACACAAAGTTTGTGAAATTCTTCCACAAGAATCGCTTCAAGTATGCAGAGCAGTTAAAGAGAGACATGCAGAAGTTCGATTTCTGCAAAGCTAACGAAATTAAACTAGCAGAGATCTATCCTCAAGACGAGATACAAGCTTCAGTATTCAACGACCAAGATATCTATTTATGAATTTACCAGATGGTAGCGAAAATCCAGAGTTTTGTATCCCCATTGAAATGGTGGAAAAAATTTATGAATTGTCTGGTGGTGCTGATAAATATAAAGGTGTAATCATGGCAGTCTCTTCGGAAAATGGAAAACCTCTGGTTTATTGCAAATTTGATTGCAGTATGACGGAGTTTGCCTTAACAAAGGCTTTAGAGAATCATTTGGAGAGTCCCCCTAAAGAACTAATTGAAGAAGACATATAGAGATGATATACAATTTTGAATTAGAAAAGCAACTGTTAGCAGGTTTACTCAAAGAGCCAGAAAGCTTGGCTGAGATATCTAACTTTATCAGTATCTCAGACTTTTATTCTAAGCAGAGTTCTCTTCATTCTGCTATCTTCCGTATTATACAACAAGCTATTGACGCTGGAGATGAGATAGATGAGATTATCGTAGCTCAAAGAGTTAATGATTTAGGATTATCCTTTGAAGACAATCTTAAACCTTCTGATTATATTAAGTCTTTGTCGCTCAGGAAGGTCCCAGAGGGGAATATTTTAAAAACAGCAAAAGAATTAAAGAAATACTCTATACGCAGAGAGATACTTGAGTCTTCCCAAGAGATAGCTAAGAAGATGAAGAACATCTCACCAGAATCCTCTTACAGAGAGATTATAGAGCTGGCTGACAATGTATACAATTCTCGCATTAACCTTTATGAGATTGGCAATGATACGCCAGAAAACATATATGAAGAGATGGAGGCTCTTGTAGAGGAAAGAGGCAACAACCCAGTCACAGAATTCGGAATGATGGGGCCGCATGAAAAGATTAATGATATTTATGGCTCTCTATTGAGAGCTGGTAATATAACTGTTATCGTAGCGAGGTCTGGTGTAGGTAAGACGCAGTTTTGCATGCATTATTCCACTAAAGTTAGTTTGAAATATGATGTGCCAGTTCTCCACTTCGACAATGGGGAGATGAGTAAAGAGGAATTAATTATGCGACAGTGCGCGGCTTTGTCTGGAGTTTCGATGCATTTACTTGAGAGTGGTAAATGGAGAAAAGCTGGTCAAGATGTGGTTGATAAAGTTAGGTCTGTATGGCCTAAAATTGATAAGTTAAAGTTTTTTTACTACAACGTCGGGGGTATGGATGTTGACTCTATGGTGAATACATTGAAACGTTTTTATTACTCCAAAGTGGGTAGGGGTAATCAAATGGTCTTTTCTTTTGATTATATTAAAACGACCTCAGAGAGCAATGGTAACAAATCAGAGTGGCAAGTTGTCGGGGAAATGGTCGATAAGTTTAAAAAATGTGTGCAGAAAGAAATTCTACACGATGGTAATCCTATGATTCCCATGATAACATCTGTGCAATCTAATAGATACGGGATCACTAATAATCGAAACTCTCAGAATGTAGTTGATGATGAGTCTATCGTTTCTTTATCGGACCGTATTACTCAGTTCTGTTCTCATATGTTTATTCTTAGAAGTAAGACGGGTGATGAGGTAGAGAGCGAAGGGGAACGATTCGGTACACACAAGCTTATTAATGTTAAAGCTAGACACTTAGGTAGCGATATAGCTGGAGCTGTAGAACCAGTAAGTATTGGAGACACTCTGAGAAAAAATGCTATTAATTTAAATTTTAATAATTTTAATATCACAGAGAGAGGCGATTTAAGAGATATCGCTAGAGCGTTGAACGGAGAAGAGGAATTGCAACAAAATGAACATCAAGAAGAAATCCCAGACTTCGATCAATTCTGAAGACTTTCAAGGAATCTTAGAGTCGATAGGTTACACTTTAATTGATTGTGGTGACCATTGGAGAACTCAAGCTCTATATCGAGATGGAGATAACAAAACTGCGCTTAAGATTTACAAAAATACTGGCGTTTGGATGGACTTTGTCCAAAACAGGGGTAGTAAACCTTTTGAGGCTCTTATAGAACTCACGACTAAAGACAAAAAAGAAACAGAAGCCATCCTAGCTAACTCATATACAGATGAGGTTTCGACATATCAACCTAATGAAAAGATCCAGATGGAAAGAATATATCCAGACTCGTCCTTAGACAAGCTATTCCCTAATTATCACTTTTATCAGGGTAAGAATATATCAGAGGAAACCCAAAAAGCTTTTCAAGTAGGATTGGCGGGGGTTGGCAAAATGTATAGGCGTATGGTTTTCCCCGTTTATAACGAACATAATCAAATTATAGGATTCTCTGGTAGACATGTGGATTCTAATAATGAAAAGTGGAAGCATCTTCCTAAATGGAAACATGTAGGGAAGAGAAACAACTGGGTTTATCCAGCTTTTAACACTGTGACAGGTGTCGATGAAGAGATAGAGTTGAAAAAAGAAGTAATTTTAGTAGAAAGTATAGGTGATGCGCTGGGTCTTTATGAACAAGGAATTAAAAACGTTCTGGTCATTTTTGGCTTGTCCGTTAATAGTAATATTGTCAATTATCTTAGCGGCAGGGCTGTTGTCAATATATGCATTGCTACAAATAACGACTCTGGCAGCAGTGAAAATAGAGGGCTTATTGCAGCGGTAAAAAGTTATTTGAAATTGTCTAGTTATTTTGACTTGGGTAGTTTAAGTGTAAAATTTCCTCCTAAGCCATATAATGATTTTGGTGATGCACATTTGAATGGTTGCGACATTAAGAAAGACTGGTTGGACAAGCCAGTAGATCAAGATGCCCAATTAAAATATGTTTGTAATTTTGTAAAAAATAACCCCTCTAGGTTCACTAAAAAAGAATTTAAAACAGCCTCGTTGCTAAGTAATGACTGAACCTCAAACGCCCTTATCTGCGAGCCGAATTAAAACTGCTCAATCCTGCTCTTGGCTTTATTGGTGTAAGTATAAATTAGGTCTTCCAGAGAAGAGTAATGATGGTGCGAGAAGAGGTTCTATATGTCACTTAGTCTTTGAAGTTCTTGGTGTTCCAAAGAGAAAAAAGTATTTTGATAAAATAATTAAGACTCAAGATGTTTTTTCAGTTCCTTCCATCAAACGTTTAATTTTCAAACATGCTGAGAAAGAGGGTGTAGATGATACTGAGAATATAGAAATGATGAAAGAGATGATCTTTAATGGTCTCTCTTATGATTTCTTCGGAGGTGATCTTTCTGAACCGACTGAAGAGTATTCAGAGAAAGACTTTGATATTATCAAGAACGACGGTGAGATCAGTTACAAAATTAGAGGGTTTATAGATAAGCTCTTTCTTTATAAGGACCAAAAGTTTGCTCTGATTAGAGATTTTAAGACTAGTAAAGATGTATTCAAGGGCAAAGACCATACTGATAATTTACAGGACTTAATGTATAGCTTAGCTGTAAGAGATCTGTTCCCAGAATACGCTAATAGAGTTAGTGAGTTTCTTTTCTTAAAGTTCGATTTAGACTTGAAAGCA
>Ga0181405_1000305_pt1 | contig 17406 bp, 6 predicted proteins | sample 28SPOviralmetaG_FD_130134 | JGI IMG/M metagenome (GOLD analysis project Ga0181405, IMG submission 130134) | Marine viral communities from the oligotrophic San Pedro Time Series (SPOT) site, San Pedro Channel, CA, USA - 28 SPOT_SRF_2011-11-29 | ecosystem: Environmental > Aquatic > Marine > Strait...
CCACCTTGAGCTGTAATGATTCCTGAAATACTAGCATCTGTTGCGGACATAATTCCTTGTGAATCAACTGAGAATTTAGGGTCTTTAGCATCAGGTACAAATAATGCTCCTCCTACTAAATCAGCTCCAGTAATAGTACCTGCTTCTACTATTGCTCCTCTAATTAAACTACCTGTAATACCGGCTGATGCATTAACAACACCTCCAAATTCAACAGCTCCTGAAGCTGAGATATAAAGTTTTGGTGCTGAAAGAGATCCGTCGCTAAGGTTAAATTTAGTACCTGCTGTAGAGAAGTCAGAACCATCTCCTGTACCGGAATGGTTAGTTGATGATATAGAACCTCCTTGTAGTTTATCTGCTGATAATGTATTTGTAATACTTACATCACCGTTGATAATAAGGTTAGTTCCATCAAATGATAGTTTGTCTCCTAGAGAGAAGCTACCAGTATCGTCTGCATAGAATTGGGTATTAGCACTTTTCCAGGTACCAGTTCCTACATATATTTTATCTTCTGTTAATGTTAGTGCTCCTACTTTACCTGCAGTTGCTGTAATTGATCCTCCTTTTGTTACAGTAAATGGAGCTGATGCAAAATTTGCATGTCCTATATGCAAGTTACCGTTTGTATCTACTTTTAATATACCGTTACCGGAACCAACTGCTAAAGAACCTTCAAAAGATCCTCCTGCTGCTGATAAGTTACCTGAGAATGTAGCATTACCTGAACTGTTTATACTAATGTTATTCCCCATGGTAAGTCCAGTGGAGTCCATTGATAGTCTAGTGGTAGTACCGTCTTTAAGTTTAAGAGTAGTAGAAGTTATTTCAACATGTTCAGTTGCTGTAGCTCCTATTGTAGTAGTTGCACCAAATGAAGCTTGAGTTACATCAGTCCCTCCGGAGTCTACTATTAAGTCTACAGAATCAGTGTCAATATAAATTCTTGATTCATCGTCAGCATCTTTACCAATAGTGGTAGTAGTCCCGTAACTTGCTAAAGTATTATTATTCTCATCTCTTAACTCCATTCCGTCTGAGGAAAGTACGAGTTGAGTTTCTATAACATCTACAGCTGATTGAGCTGCTGCAGCTGAGCCGGTTGCTGCATTCGCAGTACCTTGAGCATTATTTGCTGCTGTTTGTGCGGCTGCTGCGCTTCCTGTTGCAGCGTTTGCAGTACCTTGAGCTGCATTAGCTACAGCTGTTGCGGCTGTTTGAGCTGCACTTGCACTAGTTGAAGCTACTGTATTAGCAAAAGTTTGTAATGCACTAGATGATGCATTTAAGTTTGCTGTTGAAGCATTTACTGCAGCGGTCTGTGCTGCCGATGCACTAGTTGACGCAACTGCTATCGCTGCTGCTTGAGCTGCAGAGGCAGATGTTGAGGCTACTGCTATAGCTGCTGCTTGAGCTGCACTTGCACTAGTTGATGCAACTGCTATTGCAGCCGATTGTGCAGCAGTTGCTTCGGCAGAGGCTGTTGCTGCTGCTTGTGATAGTTCGGTAGTTGTAGCGTATGTTGCATTTGTAATTGTTATGCTACCCTCTATACTAAGGTTGGTACCGTCCCATGTTAATTTATCTCCTAAAGAGAATTTACCACTTGAACTTATAAAGAATGGAGTATTAACGTTATCAAAAACTCCTCCACTTATATACATTTTTTCGGCACCTATTTCTATTCCTCCAATAGAACCAGCAGCTGTTACAATAGTACCATCGATACTTAAGTCTGAGCCATCCCAAGATAATCCGTTATTGCCTGAACCTGCTAAATAGAAGTCTCCAGAAGAAGACATGTAAGTCTTCCAAGTATCTGTATCGTAGTATCCTAAATTATCAGCACTCATAAATAATCCAGTCCCTGTAGGAGTAGGATTAAATCCTATCTTACCACTAGCATCTACTGATCTAGTTACGGCTGTATTCGCAGTAGCTTGTGCTGCTGCTGCACTACCTGTTGCTAGATTTGCTGTATTTTGTGCTGCGTTTGCTACTGCTGTAGCTGCTGTTTGAGCTGCACTTGCACTAGTTGACGCAACTGCTATAGCTGCTGCTTGAGCTGCAGAGGCAGAGGTTGAAGCGACTGCTATTGCAGCCGATTGTGCAGCACTTGCTTGTGCACTGGCTGTTGCTGCAGTATTACTTATACTAGTTTGTAGTGAACCTGTTGCAGTATTTAAATTAGTCTGTACTGTGTTAGCTGCTGTTGTTGCTGTTGCAGCTGCGGCAGAAGCGGTTGCTGCTGCTTGTGATGCTTGAGTAGCTGTTCCTGCTGCTGTGGTAGCATCTGATTGTGCTTGAGTAATTGAACCTGTTAGACTAGATGAAGCTGCATTGGCTGCATTTGTTGCAAAGGTTTGTGCTGCTGTTTGTGCATCAGATACGTTTGTTGTTGTTGCAGCATTTCCTCCTACTATATTTATAGTACCAGCTATAGTTAACGATGTTCCATCCCATGCTAAATAGTTACTAGAACTTCCTGTTAAGAAGAAGTTACCGTTATTAGCCATGTAAGTTTTCCATTCACTACCAGAATAATAACCTAAGTTAGTTTGATCCATGAATAGACCTTCACCTGATAGAGTAGCTGGTTTTTGTATTTTACCTGTACTGTCTGTAAATATATCTAATGCTAAAGAAGCAGAAGTGTTTGTAATTGCTTGAGATTGATCGTAAGTTGTATCTGCTGAAGCAGTCCATGCATTACCAGCTCCCCAAACATATACTTTATTTCCATCATCATTATCAATCCAAATATCACCTTCTGTTCTACCTGATGCTCCTGGAGCACTTGCTTGTCTGAATATAGAGTTTTTACCAGCAACAACTCCTTGTAATCCTTCATTTACTGAAGCTTGAGAAGCAGATACACTATTTAAATCTCCTGATACAGAAGCTACTGATGAAGATAACTCAGCATTTGAAGCTGAAATACCTGTTGCTAAAGAACCAGATAAAGAGCTTGTAGCAGAGTTAGTAAACGTATTAGCATTTGCTTCTGCAGTATTAGCTGCATTTTGTGCATGTGTTTGTAATGCACTAGATGATGTATTTAATTGTGCTTGTGTGGTAGCATTACCACCTGTAATATTGATTGCTCCTGCAATAGTTAATGAAGTTCCATCCCAAGCTAAATAATTAGAATCACTTCCAGTTAAGTAGAAGTTTCCATTATTAGCCATGTATGTTTTCCAACCACTACCAGAATAGAATCCTAAATTAGTATCTCCTAAATATAGTCCAGCACTTGATGTATTTGGTGTTTTAACTAATTTACCACTTGAGTCTGTAAATATATCTAATGCTACTGAGCTTGATAAAGAAGCAGAAGTTGTATTAATTAATGCTGCTTGATCATAAGTACCATCTGAAGAAGGACTAAATTGTGTACCGTCCCAGATGTACATTTTATTTTGTTGACCTGTATGTATCCAAACATCTCCTACTGTTCTATTAGAAGTAGCAGGAGAAGTACCCTGTCTAAATATAGCTGCTTTACCTGAAGCAACTGCATCTAAATCTGATAAGTTAGATGCTAATGAGCTAGAAGTACTTGTTATACTATTTGATAATGAAGCGTTAGAAGCCGATATGCTGGTTGCTAAAGAACCAGATAAGGTACCTACACTACCTGTTACATAATCTTGTGTAGCAGCATTACCACCTGTGATTGTTATAGCACCTTTTATTTCTAAGGTACCAGTTCCTGCATCCCAGGCTAATTTATTTCCTGCTGATCCTGTTAAGAAGAAATCACCAGTATTGTCCATATAGGTTTTCCACTTACCTGATTCGTAGAATCCTAAGTTAGTAGAAGTTAAATATAAACCTGTTGCAGATGCTGTTGGCGGTCTAACTGCTCTACCTGAGCTATCTGTAAATATTTTTCCATCTAAAGTACTAGTTACTGTTGCTACAGATCCTGATAGAGATGCTGTTGAAGCATTTGTGAATGCATTAGCTGAATCAATTGAACCAGATGCTGCTGTATTTACATAAGCTTCTGATGCTGCTGTACCTCCTGATATGTCTACACTACCTTTAATATTTAATGTACTACCGTCCCAGTATATGTAATTGTCTCCAGATGTTGCAGTACCTACTCTAAACTTACCAGTACCGTCCATATAAATTCCATCACCTGCTGTGTTTGTTATTGCACTAGCGCTAACTCCTGCTTTTAAAGCTCCGTTATTAAGTGAACTTGAAATTATAAATGTTGGAGTCTCTAAACTAAATGTTTGAGTCTTTATATTTAAATTACCGTCTGTAAAGTTGTCTAAAGATATAAAGTTATTTGTTCCACCTACTTTCCATGCACCATCTGTATACCAATAGTTATTATTGTTTACATAGATACCGTCATTAGTACCTTGAACATCTCTACCTATAGAAATCTTTTGACCAGTTTCTAAACCTCCTTGAACAGTTGCAACGTGAAGTATACCTGCAATAGATCCGGTTTGTGCTGTTATTGCTCCTTTAAAGTATCCATTTTCAGTATAGATACCAAAACCTGGTTCATCATCTCCATATAAGTATGCAGAAGATAATCCTGATAGATCTCCTAGTCTAGTTCTTAATTCTAAATCATAAACTCCTGATCCTGTTCTTTCTACTATATCCATATAAGGAGTAGAAATATCTCTAGGATTAGCATTCATAATCATATAACCAGAAGTAATATCTTTTGCTGGATTATATACTCCGGTTGAAACTAATACTTGACCTTCATTATAAGGTTGAGCAGAAGAAACTAATCCTGCTAAAAATTCTTTATCTGTATCAATTAAGAAAACAGTGTCGCCGTTAGTATGTGAATCGGCAACTGTATCATGGTAGTCTCTAATTACTGTTAATACATTACCTGAAGTAGAAATAGATGTGATTTTAAATCTTTCATCATCTATTTTAATAATATTTTGAACTTCTAAACTTGCAGTGCTTGCAACAGTAATGTCTGTTTCTACATCATCTAAATCTTCTACTATTGTAGTAACTGAGGAAGATATAGCAGGTACACCTCCAAATGCTCTTTGAACATATATCTCTCCTGCTAATCCATCTGGATCAATTGAACCTGTGTTATAAGATAAACTGCTATCTTGAGAGTATCTTTTAGAACCAGAAAGATATAAGTACTCTACTGAGAATCCTGTATCATCTACTGATTTAACTTTTAATATTTCTCCTTCTTCAAATCCAGAAACGTTTGCTACTGAGAATGTAACAGCATTAGCAGCATATGAAGAAGAACCGGCTATAATAGCTCCTGCTTCACTTCTTAAAGGTTGAATGGTTGTAGCATTAGCTACCATTAACTGACCACCAACTACGTTAACACTCTCTTTTTCAAATACAGTAGTCTTTAAAGTACCACGTATTCTCATATTTTCAAACTCAGCAGAACCGTTTCCTAATGTATCTATTCTCCAACCTTTTACGTTGCTCGCAAAGTTAGAAGATTCTAATCTACCATCTGAATGTATTATAAGTCCTGTTTCACCTTCTGCGTAAGCTCCTCCAAATCCAGAAGCAGGTATAGATCTAATTTGAGAATCGGTTACTTCCCATCCTCCGATCTTATTACCTTGCTGGCCAAACATTGCAATTGTATCAGCACTACCTGTGCCAGAACCATCATATATTTTAATACCATATAAATCGGAAGCATCGTCTGAGATTTCTCCTAATCTTATAATTTCTTTTGAACCAGTATCAAAAATATTAAGTCTTTGAGTTGTAGTATCTATATCGAAATAAGTCGTGTCTAACTTAAAGGTTTCTGTCCTAATATCAACACCAGTGGTTGTATTGAACCTAAAGTAGTTACTAGCATTCTTAGTTAGATCTAATGTTGCTACAGTAGAGTCCATACCGATTATAACACCGGCATCATTATTACCAAAAGTTGTTTTGGCTCCCGCTACTAAAAATGCATCATTAGCATTTCCTTCTAATCTTACTTTATTTGAAGTACCAGCTGTTATCTTTCCTTGTGCACCTAAGAGTTCAACTTTACCGTCTCCAAGTGACATAGAAGCTTCAGTAGAAGATATTTCTAAATTAGAAGCTGATATTTCTAGTAATCTTGTAGAGACTGATACGTCTGTACCGTCAAACTTTACATAACTTGTTGATCCGTTACCTACATGAAATCTTGGGGTACCTCCGTTATATTGTAATTGTATACCCTTATTACCGTAGGTCGCACTATTAATAGAGAAACTATTATCACTTGCATCTAATATTATATTAGTTGACTTTCTTATCTGTGTATTAGTAATATCCCATCCTGCTATTTTACCACCGGTAAATAGAACATCTGAACCTGTTATCTCTCCGGTGCCTTTTACATTAAAAGCAGAAGATGATATAAAGAATCCTGTATTAGCAGCTGAGCCTGATATATAGAAAGAAGGTACACCTAAAGTTTCTGGGCCTACAATTGCATCTGGTGTGATATTAAACCCACCAATAAGACCTGCTGATGCAGTTATATTACCTTCAATTACTGCTCCTGATGCATATAAATACCCGCTTGAAGATATAGCAAAATTAGAACCGAAGTGTACGTAGTAAGGAGCAGAGGTTTGAGGATCAAAATTTATATACCACTCATCAGCATCTAAATCACCTCCATCACTTCCAGGGGCTTTTGTTTTATCGTAGAATGAACCTGAGAATAGGTTGATAATCATTCTACTACCTGTAACCTGGCTATCGGCTATATATACATCTCCAATAGATCCACCGTTAGCTTGAAAGTTGGCAAATGCTTCACCTCCAATAGGTACGGTTAGAGACGTTCCGTCTTTTCTTTGTAACAATAGTTGGTTTGCACCGAACGAAGCTGTAAAGAAAAACGATCTAAAATTTGCATCTAATTCCTCATGAGTTAGAGGAGCGCCTTTTTCGTCTCTGAAAGTTATAGCCATTCTGTCTGTCCTTTATTATAAATACGCTCTGATTTGCTTATTACATTGTGTATCCTGTAAACATAATATAAGCTAGAGCAAAATAAGGAGGTACGTGATTATCTGTTGGTACAGGGTGACTATGACCGCCTCCGGTACCTGTTGAATTAGTAGTTCCGTTTCTCCAATAAACGTATTTGTTATCGTTATCACTGTCACCACTACCTTTATATTTAGTAGGTCCTACATAATCAGCTCCTCCAAGAGTACCGCTTGCTCCAGTACCTGGGTTGTTGATTTCAATATAGTAACTGTCTTTGTATGTATGATTGTGTGAAGGTATTTGTCCTGCTGTTAATGTATGAGCAGTTGTGTTACCTCCATGGTTGTGAGAAATATCACCACCTGATTGGTTGTAGGAACCTTCTACGTTAGATTTAGCAGTACCGCTTAAATCTGAGTGAGCTCCAACTACAAATTTATCTCTTAAGTCAGGTGTTCCATTTGCACCGTTACATAGTTTCCAACCTGATGGTATCGAAGCGATTGTACCTGACCACATTATAATACCTCCTACAGGTATAGGAGCTGCATTAACTTGCTTTACTACTTTATTGGATTCTCGAACTAAAAAGTGATAATTCGAAGCTGATGATGCAGTTGGTATACTGTTTATAGTTACTGAACCGGATAAAGTTGAAGTACCGTTTACAAGTAAATTAGCATTTGATGTTATAGAACCTGTTACTACTGTATTACCGGCTATATTTAATCCTGCTGAGCCTGATATACTTCCTTTTACTACTAATTGGTATCCAGATACTTTAGTTGAAGTACCTATACCAACATCTCCATCTGAATGGAATGATGCTACTGATCTATTATAAGAAGCAGAAACTGAAGAAGTAACCGGTCCAGATAAAATATGGAAGCCTTCATTACCGGCTGATTGTAATCCTACTAGTACATGACCTGCATGTGGTCCTTCTAAAATTACACCTCTAGTGTTACCCGGTAGTAAGTTATTACCTAAATTGTTTTCAATACGAGAATCTGCAGAGTCCCAAGTAAATAGTTTTGTTCTATATGAATCTTCTAATGTTTTTCCAAATACTATACTACCACTTATTACATTATCATCAGAAGGATAATTTCCTCCTGCCCCTCTAGTCTGAAAAGATCCATCTCCTTTTATTACAAAAGAAGGAGTTCCTCCTGTATGTATTACTACATCTGCATCTGCATTCTCATATAAATTCTTTACTATAAGATCTTTTCCTGATCCGTCGTACTGTAAGCTTGCTGAAAAAGCACCTGCTGCTATATGAAGCTGTCCTCCATCTACAACAGCGTTTCCACTTTGTACTCTAAATTTTTCACCAGTATTTAAAGAAGTAACTCCTATACCTATCCCCTCTTTAGCACTGTCGTATACTACTTTAGTTGCTCCACCGAATGCTGTTCCAGAACTTTTATATTGTAATTCCTTAACATTACCAGCTACTTGAACTGATCCTGTGAATGTGTTTAAAGGTATACTTACAACTCCTGCTCCTTGCAGACCACTACCTGTGTAGTGTAGCTGTAAAGAAGAGGTATCTGCAGGTACAGAGGCAGAGTAGAAAAAACTTTGAAAGTTTATATCCAACTCTTGATAGGAAAGTGCAGTTCCTTTATTTGTTCTTAACGTTATTGCCATGGTTACATATCTAATTTAACTAGTACTGTTGTTTCATTGTTGTCTGATACAGGAATTGGTTGAGCCATTTTAGCTACAGCTATTAATTCACTTGCATCGTTATATAAACCTACCGTTGTAAAATACGGATTAAAAAAGCTTCCGGTTACATCATTTATAAGTGAACCAGATGTTCCATTTGCGATTGCAGATGGATGTTGAGTAAAATTAAACTCATCTTCTTTTACCTCACAATGGTAGTTATATGTATAAATAGGATGAGATGATTGCCAAGTTAAACTACCACTAAAATAGTTCTGGTAGTATCCACCTACTACAGGGTTACTTATTACAAGCAGTCCGTGAGAATAAACTACATTACCCACAATTCTTTGAGGAGATGACGCAGATAGTATTAAATTACCGTTTCCGTCATCTACGACAGTTGTTTTCCATTCATCTGGAGCAGCTTTTACAAATTCAGCTTCTCCTTCATTTATATATTCTTCTTCGTTTTCAATATAATCTCCATCTCCTAGTTGTTCAGAAGCTCCATACATAGTATCAACTTCTTCTGCAAAACTTTCACTTGCATAATTACCTGTTGCATCACTGCCGGTAAAGACATAATTAGAACCAGAGCCTGCTAGGTCTGGTGAAAGTCTAATACTTCCTGGTCTAATATAACATCCGAAAAGGTTTTGAGGTACTGATATTACTGTAAACTCTGATTGAGCTCTTCTTTGGTTTGCAGTATATGAACTTTGTAGATAGTTATCATATGCAGAACCAGACATTTCATTTGAACTAGTTGTAGGTAACCCTAAACTATCATAACCGGAATAATAAAGATGGTGTATACTGTTATATACTAGTCTTGTGTGATGTTCATAATTAGTTCCAGCTAGATTGACATCGCTACCACTAGGTAGCCAATCTCCAGAACCAGAAACACCGTGATATGTTTCTATACCATAACTATCGTGTTGATTTCCACTTGCTGTGAAAGTCTTATGTGCTACATACTCTGTAGTGTAGTGGTCTTCTTGTTTGAATTTTTTGAAGGCAGCCATTCATTAATAATCAAGTTTAATTCTTATTAACGCTTCTTTAGTAAAGTCTTTTAATAGAGGTCTTGATAATTTAGCTACTCCTAATAAATCGTTATTATTATTATATAGTCCAACTGAAGTTATGTATGCTTGAGGGTTATTAACCATAGCATCATGTCTTAATTCACCAGACCCTGTAATGTTAGATGGATTGTTTGAATAGTTAAATTCGCTATTTCTTACTCTAACGAATACGTAATTAGAAGATATTGTTTCTTCAGAATTAAGTTTAAAAGAATTTCCTCTGTCTATAAGGTTATAAAGTACTGTATTATTAGCTCCATTATTAACAGCCGACCCTGTACTTGGATTAGCTACTGTTGAGCCATCTCCGAAGTTATGTGTTATAGCTTTAGCGTTTAGTAGAATTAATCCTACATCTGGTAAGAATTTACCGTAAGAAGCTTGATAGTTACCTGTAGTGTACCCTGTACCTCCATCATGTGATGTACCGTTTGTTCCTTTAATAATTTCATATACTCTACCTGCATCACAGTATGTAACAGTCGTTGCTAATCCACTATTATCAGTTAAATCTAAAGAAGAAGTAGAGTCGTTTAGTTTTAAATTAAAAGTACCCGGTAAGAGTTTTTCTTTATATCTTGCTCTATCTACTGATATAGCCCATATACCTTTATCTCCTTCATTTTCTCCTCCGAAGTTAAAAGCAGCTTCTTCATCTCCTAATATTAATGATCTATACTGTCCATAAATTGTAGATGAAGGTGATTTACCTGTTACGTTAGTATTATATACTGTTGATCCGTTTCCGTTTCTTTCTCCGTATGCTATAGAATACTGTACTGCTGCATCAGCTACTGCTGAACCTGTATGAAATACATCTAAGTAATAGTCCCCACTTGTTGCTGCTTCTTGAGTAGAAGAAGTATGGGTAGCTGTCATTTCATAAGCATCTGTACTCCATACGGTAGATGATATAGAATCAGCACTTACTATTACGTCCTCGTTGTCGAATTTTTTAAATGACATATCTTATTATACTTTAGTTACGTTAATTGGAATTGTTATTCTAGCCCCACTGTCTCTACCTATTACAGTGATTGTACTTGTAAGTACTGTGTTAGAAGTTCCATACAACGTGTTAATTGTTGTTCCTGTTATGTTTATTGATGTTCCTATTACTGTTTTAGATACATTAGTACCTAGAGTTGTAATGTTATTTAATCTTTCAGATTCTGCGGTGTTAATACCTACTCCTGTAAAATTAGAAAGTAGTCTTACATCTGCTATCATTACCGTATACCCACTTGTTTCGAAAGCTTGTGAAGCTCCTAAAAAGTTTAAAGTCTGAGGAGTAATTGTTAAAGAGGAACCTTGCTTTAAGGTTATAGATGCATACCCTGCTTCTATGATTGGTAACTTTGCAGTACCTCTAGGAAGAGTTGCTAGTTTGTATTTCATTACTTGAGTTTCATCTGGAAATGCTTCTAGTAATGGCATGTTTTCAATTGCTTCACCGTAAAATGCAGAACCGGATGGGTGTAGTGTATTATACAGAGTATAATCAATCTCATCATCGGCTAGTGCAAACTGGGTGATTCGGAATGAGCCATCTCCTCTTGCTAATAGCTCTCTCCCTTTTTTGGTTAAGATTGCGTCGACTGTTACGACTGAGTTATTTAAGTATCCCATTTTTCTAACTTTGTTTATATATTATAAATATGTCTCTTTAGTCTTTTTACACCGTACAGCTAATACTTACTGCGGTGACAAAGCCTCTTTCGTTTGTTTCTACTATGTTTCTAGTTTCTTTTACCCAAATTTTATGACGTCCTACCGGGATTAGTCTATTACCTTTAGGTTGGAAAATTCTTGTACCATGTAATAAAGTAACTGTTGAACCGGCTGCGAATCCGGCTTGTACACCAGCACCGTCATAATTTCTAGTTACTGTTAATGTAACTAAGACGGAACCGTTTTGAAGTGTTCCAAACTCTTGTGAAGAAAGTACTTGCATTACCTCTGTATTGCTGCCATTCTTGAATAAGAGCACGTCTCCAACTATTACAGTTTCCCCTTTTGCTATCTCTACTGCAACTGATTTATCGTTCGATGCAACAATAGCATTAGATCCAAAAACTGTACCTAGTGCAAAAGAACCTGTATTAGGAAAATTGTCGGTACCTTCAAATAAAAAGTCTTCTATCTTTCTATCTGAAAGAGATTGAGAACAGATAAAGTTATTATCTTCTGTGTTTAAATAAGTTGCTCCTGTAAATTGTGTGGCAGCAACTGCAGCTCCTATACCTGAAAAGTCATTTTCGGATGTTTTAGTCCCATTATATCTAGCGTTAGTATGTCCGGTATGTGTATAATTAGAGTCTTGTACGGGAGCAAAAGGTGCGTAAGGTATTTGATTACTGTAATATAAACTAACCGGAAGGTTATTTTCAGTATTAGGGGTTGCAAATAGAAATGATTTTAATGTGTATTCTACATTAGCTTCGTTATTATGGCTTACATATATACCACCATTACTTAGTACTTTATTCTCTTGCTTAAATCTTACAAAAAGATCCCCATTAAGAGAACCGCTGTTCATAGAGCCACTAGCTATAGTAGCTGAAAAAGGATATATGGTTGTTTCATGCTCTGCACTAGAGTTGTTTCCTGATAGACTGCTTGTCTGTTGTGCTAGTACAGCTGATTGGTATTTACCTCCGGAGGTATTAAATACAGAGCCACTATCTATTTCTATAATTAGTTTACTTTCTACAACTATATAAGCATTTGGATTACTATAAAAATGTGATGGAAAATTATCTATTAATCTAGATGGAACTGAACCTATAGCGTTTGTAATATCGTTTCTACCTACTCTTACGTCTATATCTTGATCGTTTAGAACTGATGCAAAAGAAGTTGTACTTCCTGATATGTTGTATGAACTAAGCGGTGCTCCTCCTTGAATAGTTTCTTCTAATGTCCTAACACCGCCGGTACCATCGTACTTTAAATCTGTAAAGTCTAATTTACCTATACCTGCTATAGCGTTAAAGTTAGAGGGGTAAACGTACCCGGATACTCTGTCTACATCGTACCTCTTAGTAGAGGGTCTAGTTATTTCTGCATTACTTATTAATGCGTTATAGTCGTTATTAAAAAAAGGTTCTGTAAGATACGGCTGTATGTTTATAATTGACGAGGTTGAGCCGCTTATTGTATTACCGGCGACGCTTAAAAACAAATCGTCTACATCTAGGTAGTAAAAGCTAATGTTACCAGCTCTAGGGTGTGAGGCTCTAGTTAGAACTGTTAATTTCTCTCTAGTTGGAATATGTGAACCGCCCAAAAATACTTTTAATACTTCAATAGCATCTAGAGATAATGATATATCGTTTCCATCTAGATCTACATTAGAGATAGTTATTGCTCTAATATTATCTACTCCACCTTGAGTTTTGTATAATACTCTTATAGACCCTGCTGGTGGAGCGGTTGTTGCAAAATTACCTAAAGTTACTGGAATTGACATCTATTATCTTTTATATAAATATTACTATTCTAATTTAATTTAAAACGTCTTCTAACCGTCTTTTTGTGTTCTCGTAAATACCTTTATTATACATTTCTTGCCAGTATGTATAAGAGCTAGGTTGAGTATTGTTAAGTATCTTATATAGACCCGGTATTACTTCTTCCTCAAAAGAGTACTCTTCATCTAATACAGTTACTCCATTCACAATTTTCTTCACTCCTTTCCAAGTCCTAAGTTTAAAATAAGGTTGAAAGCCTTCTTCCCAAGTAAACATATTTGAACACCAAAAAATATCTACTAACTGTTTATGTTTAAAGCCTAATATTTTAGCTTGTTCTAATAGGTTTTTTAACTCTATGTAGTCATCTATCTCCCCTAAAACAAATATATCTACATCCCAAGTTTCTTTAACCTTTAATAAACTATCACCGGCATAGTACTCGTATTTACTGAACCCTGGTGTTTCTTTGAATTCAGAAAACCAATCCTTTAGTAAGTCTTTATTAGGTCGAGTCCAACTTTGAGTTGTCTCTATGTCTCCTGATATGTATTTAAAGCTCATAACTTAATTATTCTTGGCTTTCTTGTCCACCGCTAAAGCTTGATGGAAGTTGAGTTACTGTTATAAAGTCTAAAGATGCTCCTCCAGTAGTTGATAAAAATATAGTACCGGTTCTAGAATTACTATTACTACCATTTACAGAGGCGAAACCATTTATAACACTATCGTCTCCCACTCCGCTTGCTCCACTTATAGTTATCCAACTAGGTTTAGTTATAACCCAGCTAAGTGTATTAGGTGTTACGTTAACGCCCAAAGTAAATCCTTCTCCATCTCCATCTAGATTACTTATTCCAGACGGTGTGATAACGCCAGTTTGAGGTGCATAAGTAACTGTGTCTGTAACGTTTGAACCTTGATTATTAAAACCGTCTTTTGCATACACGGTTGCAGTTACTGTACCTGTGCCCATACTATGTGAATTTACAGGTATCGAAATATTTTTAAATGTTGCATAAGCACTATTAAAAGCTGTTTGACCACTTACATTACCTCCTCCTGTTGAAGCGAGAGAGTAGTATACAGTTCCTGCACCACTCAGGCTTTCAATTTTGATGTAAAAGTGCCCGGATGTATTATTAGTTTGATCAGCAGAATATAAGGCGTTCATAAACCTTACTGTATATCCAGAAGGTATAGAAGTATCTTTTGATTGTGTTAATGTATCTCCAGATCCGTTTGAAACTGTTGCTAAAGAGCCTGAGTTTCCTGCTGCATCTACAAGTCTAACGTTCAATACTATGTTACTACCGTCTGCAAGATCCCCAACGTTTAGAGCAACTGACTGAGTAGCAGATGTTATCGTACCGGTTGCTGTGTTAGCACTTAAAGTACTCCCGTTAGAAGCTGATGCAAAGAAGGTAGCTCCTATCTCGCCGTTATATATCTCAGCTGTAATTGCTGTAGTGTTAGAAGCGTTAATATATCTTGGTACATTTGTCCATGTTGCAGTATACCCGGATGGTGCTGTACTGTCATATGCGCTACAGTCTTGTACGAAGGCTACAATACCTCTATGAGCCGGCGTGGTTGAGCCAGATACTAATAAAACCTTACCGGTTCCTGGTACACTCCACCAATCATCTTTCCCGTCTAAGTAACTACCACCTATCGAATCAGTATATATTATATCTCCTGCAGCAGGTATTGTACCTGTTCCGTTGTGGTAGTAGCTTATTATTGATCCTTGACCTGGGGTTATTGCACAGGCTAGCTGTGGTGTTGCTTTTTCAACGTTGTACATTGAATACTGCGTTAGGGATTCTACATCTAATGGTGTTGCTATGATTTGGTACCTTAACTGAGGTGGATTTTCTTTTTTAAATACATTTCCATCGTTAAGTTCTCCGGTTGAAACGGTAATAAAGCTACCTGATAGTTCTCCGTTATATTGAGGATCTTCTGCACCTATAGGTTTTAATGTAGTTCCTAGGAGTGTAGGAAACTCTAATTCATGTGCTGTGCTAGCTTCCAGTGTATGTCCTGGGGATACTTTTTGAGTTATGTAATATGCTCCTCCATGTGAACCTGTAAAAAATGCTGTATCGATACTAGCAGAGTAATTAGGCTCTGTAGCTGTTATTGTTGGTGATTTTATTTTAGATCTGTCTAAAATATGAGGTTTAATTATTATACCTGCATCTACTGTTGCTTTAGCGGGTACAAAGTCTCTAACCATCTTAAATAAAACATTATCGTAAAATTTTAATATTCTTACAAAATCGTTTAATTGAAATCTACCTACAGAGCTAAGTAATACTCGTTCAGCTTCTTTATTAAGTGAAAAGTAAGAACTATTATTTAATTCTCTTGGATCTCCAATATAGTCGTCTATATTAAAGCTCGTTGGTAGCTGAGAAAGAATATACTTATTAATGCTGTCAGAAGGTGAAAAACCTACCTCTAATCTATTAACATCTTTAATTCTATCTACTTCTTTCTTTTGTATGGATTTATCTTGTGTTAATACCTTCCCAACTGATCCGCTTGCTCTAGATTCTATTCTAATTTTACCTAAAGAACTAGTAACCTCATTTTCATAACCTACAAACTTAGAAGCACCCACTACCTGACCGCCGTATTGCTTAATAGTAAGAAAATCAGACGGTATACCAAAGCAGTTTATTAGAGCTCGTAAACCTCTTTCAGTTCCCTTAGTTTTCATTAAGAAAGGCATATTATGGTAAAGTCTTTTATAAACTTCACCTTCATAGTTTTTTCTAGAAACTGGTTGAGCATCTACGGGTAAATCGCTTACTTCTATGTAATTATTAATTACTTCGTTGTAACTTCCACTATCGTATGTATTACCTATTAGGTACTTGAATAAATTATCTGAGCTTTCTATAGAGTTATAGAGTTTTACTCCAAAACTTTTTAAAGTTTCTTGTACTAAATCTTTAGATATACCTACATCTAGTCTGTTATCTGCATCGTACTTATTACTAACTGCTTTAGTGTATATCCACAAGTTGTCAAAGTGTTGACCTATCATATGAATAAACAGAACTCCGTTACTATTATTAGAATCTTCTGCTAAAAACGATGGTAAAGTATTACTCAACATATCGTAATTAGAGGTATCGTAATTAGAAGCACTTGTCAATTGCTGTGCATACCATGCTACTGCTTCAGAAGAAGTTGAATGTAAGTTAGTATGGGGTTTGTTTGTAGTGGTTTTAGGCCAAGAAGTAGATCCACTTTCGTAATATAGGTGTCTTTCGTAATGATCAAAGTTATTTACTACCCCTTCTATTAGGTTTTCGTAATAGGATACACTACCTGCTTTGGTAGATGAGGTACCTGAATACGGTACTGCTAACTCTGCAATACCGCTTAAAGAGGTACCTGATGTAATACTATTTACTGAGTCTAGACTAGATTGGTATGTTTCTAGTAATCTAACTTTATATCTAAAGTTTTTTATTCTTTCGTTAGCAGAAGAAAAATTAATAAAGTTATCATAGTCTGAATAGTCAATATTAATTTCAACGCTGTCTTCTTTTATAAAGGAGTATATTTCCCTATTGCTGTTGTTGTTTTCAAAACTAAATAATTCGTTATAGTTAAAATACTCTGTAGGGGCGATATTTTTCCCTTCTACTTCTACATCAAAATTAGCTTGTCTAAGTTTAGAAAATACCTCTATATCATCATCTTCAACTTCTGTATCAATAGTAACTGCGATAGAGTTGCTAACTTTCTCTACTACATGTACAACTGCTTTTTTACTATACTTAGAAGGTAAAGGTTCATAAAGCTTTACTGCTATTCCAGTCTTCCCGTTTATCTCTAAACTATCTATATTCGTAACTATATAGAGATCATTATCTCCAAAGTTTAGCCAAAGTTCTTCAAAGTAACCTTCTTCGGTTAAATCTTCTTTTAGATCTTTTGTTATACTGACTATTTCATTTTTATCTAGGTTATTAGAGGATAGAAATAGTTCTGTTCTATCACCGGCTATATCTTGAATAAAGAAAGTCTCTTTGTTTTTATCTGCACTATATACATCATCTAAGAAATGGAATACCATTTTTAGATCCACATTAGAGAATCCTTCTTTAACAGCTAGCTCGTCTGGTTTAATGTAAATCTCACCTGCGCTTCCGTCTTCTAGATCTAAATTA
>Ga0181405_1000306_pt1 | contig 17367 bp, 19 predicted proteins | sample 28SPOviralmetaG_FD_130134 | JGI IMG/M metagenome (GOLD analysis project Ga0181405, IMG submission 130134) | Marine viral communities from the oligotrophic San Pedro Time Series (SPOT) site, San Pedro Channel, CA, USA - 28 SPOT_SRF_2011-11-29 | ecosystem: Environmental > Aquatic > Marine > Strait...
CAGAGGCCGAGCATTTTCCGCTAGGGATTTAGCAAGTTTAGCTGTAGGAAGCAGTGTTGATCCAATGGCTGCTATCGCACAAAAGATGGCTGCATACGTCAACAACCAGAAACAGAAGGATTTGTATTCTTGCTTAACTGGTGCTTTTGGTTCAATAAATGCAAACTCAAGCAGTTCAGCTTTATTTGAATTATCTATTGACTCTGAGTCTGGTGATACACCAACAGCATTAAGTCCTAGACACGTTGCAAAAGCTCAGTCATTACTTGGCGATCAAGGTGGCAAGCTTACAACAATCGCAATGCACTCTCGTGTTTATTACGATCTTGTTGAAAGAAGAGCGGTTGATTTTGTACTAGCTACAGACATCAATGGTGGCGGTGCAACAGCTTCTGGTGGTTCTATACAGGGAGCATTTGGCAACCCAACAGTCCCAACATTTATGGGATTAAGAGTTATCGTTTCTGACGATATTCCAACAACAGGGTCTGGAAGTTCCACTGAGTACAGTGTGTTCTTTTTTGAAAATGGGGCAGTCGTAACAGGGGAGCAAGCTCCTATCAGAACACAAACTGACAGAGATATACTTGCTTTGGAAGAAGCAATGGCAGTTGATCTGCACTACATATATCATCCAGTAGGTTTGAAATATGCTGTATCAACAGTTAATCCTTCAAGATCAGTTCTTGAGACAGTAGGTTCTTGGTCGAAAACCTATGAATTAAAAAATATCGGTATCGTAAGAGCTACTGTTATTTCCAATAACGACTAAAGGTAACTAAAAAATGGCTACTCTTTTTGAACTCCAGAGTCCTTCATTTGGTACTCTTACCAAAACTAAGGCTCTTAAAACTGAGAATGGTGCACATACTCTCACAACTGCTGAGATTATTGAAGGCATTGTTCAAGGAACTCCAACTGGTGCAAGAAACATCACAACTCCAACCGCTGCTGAGATAATCACTGCTCTTGGAACACAAGGTGATGCTGTAGGTATGACTTTTGAACTAACTATAGTAAATAAAGCTAGTTCTACTCATGCTTTCACATTAGTTGGCGGAACAAGTGTCACTGTAAATGGTGTTGCTGCTGTTAGTGCTTTATCATCTGGAACATTTATTTTCAGAGTTGAAAGTACAACAACTGTTCACGCTTACAGGAAGTAAATGGGAATCGCAACTTTTAGGCGATTAAGAGAAAGGGAGGCTGCTAAACAAAAGGCAGCCCCTCTGACTCCCACTAAAAAAATAAAGCCAAAATCAAAGAAAAATGGCAATCTCAATAGTAGCAACAGTCGGTAGTGCTTCAGCAAATAGTTATGTCACATTGACTGAGGCTCAAGATTTTATTGATGGGCTAACTGAGTCTGATGACGTAACCGCATGGGCGAGTAGTACCACTGACCAAAAAAATCGAGCATTATTTAGTTCAACGCAAAGAATAGATCGTGAGAAGTTCTTGGGTGCTAGATCTTCAAGCACACAGGCAAGACAATGGCCACGCAGCGGTGTTCGTGTTCCAGATCAATATACAAACCTTTACGGCATATCTTTCCCTAACAGGATTATGGCCGATTATTACACAGATACTGAAATACCAGATCATGTTCAACACGCACAAATCGTATTGGCTGTTTATCTAAATAACAACAAAGATGGAATCGGGTTGAGTGGTCTTGAGGACTTTACAGCTATGAGTATCGGAAATATAAACGTAACTCCAAATTTTTATGGAAGAACTGGGATAGATCGCATCCCCCCTATCGTTGACCATTATTTGAATGGGCTTAGAATAGGTGGAAGTGCTAATCTAACAATCAAGAGGTCTTAATTATGTATTATTCAAAAGCCAAAATCATCACAAACACTTCTGTACATTCTGGAAGATTTGTTAAGTTAACAGCATTAGTTGACACTGTAATCAATACGCTTGGATCTGAAATTTTAACAGGAACCAGTACTTCTATAACTTTGAAGCATAATGTATCTTTAGAGTTTGATATGACATCAATTAAGTTGGATAGTGGTGCTGTTATCGCATACGAAATCTGATGAGTATTGCTTCAGCACTTAAAAAGGCAGCTTCAGCAGCTATTAAGGCCACAGGTGGAGACATAACTTATAGAAGAGTGACGACTGGAATATATAACCCTACTAGCGGATCAATGAGTGAAGTAAAAACAGATGTCAGTATTAAGGGTGTACTTAGTAATGTAATAAGGTCTGAGGTGACTGACTTAGTTTCTAGTCAAGACAAACGACTTACTATATCTGCTGGTGATATAACTTTTACTCCTACAACATTTGATCGGGTTGCAATTAGCGGAACAGAATATAAAGTAGTTCAAATCAATACAAATGAGCAGGGTAATACAGCTATAAGCTTTGATATTTTTCTGAGGTAACTATGGCCAGACAGATAAGAGTTGACCAAATAGATGATGTAATGAGAGAAGCTGTTGAAAATCTTGTTCATGCGACTACGTTTCAATGGACCAGAAAAGTAAAAAGAGCAACTCCAGTTGACACTGGCAGACTTAGATCAGCTTGGCAGACTGATGTTAAGCCTTTTAAAGGAACAATAATCAATAACGTTGAATATGCTGAACCTGTTTGTTTTGGTATAAATAAACCGCCATCATGGGGTGGGACTTATAGAACAAGGCAGGGAACTGTTGAAGGATTTCCAGCACTAATAGGAAAAGAATTAGAACAATATGCCAGAAGAGAATATGAAAAAATTAAAAGAGGTATCTAATGGCTGCAACAGATTTAAATACAGTAAGAGCAACTATTGAAAAACGTCTTAATGATGAGTTTAGAATAGGGCCATCAATACCTTTAGTTTTTAATAACATTCCTTTTGATGCCTCTTCTGTCGATCAATATATACAGTGTGTTACTAGCTTTGGCGAAAGTGAATACCTTACTCAGCAAGCACCAAATTCCAGTACAACTGCAACAAACCTTGTTGTGGGCCTTACTACTTTTAATATATATACAGAGCAGGGATTAGGGGCAGGGGCTAATTTTGCCATTTGCAAAAGGTTAAGAAATTTATTTAACAGGATTACAGTTTCTGATGTTCGATTTGACCCCCCTGTTGGGCCAGAAGTTTCTGTATCAAATCCAGAAGGCAAATTTCAAACACAGGTTAGAATAACATTTGAATTGTATGAAACACTTACACCATGATTGAAATTACTGAAGAAATGCTTGACGCTATTGAAGCTGTCAAAGGAAGAAGGGATCCAAAATATTGGGATAATCAATGTCGAAGATATATGGAAAAAACAAGAGCCGAAACTTGTAACTTTTCTATAAATAAAAACCTTACCAAAGATGAACTTGAAGCAAAGGGCAGAGAATTAGGTGTTGAGTTAGATAAACGCAAAACAAAAGACAAACTAATTGCAGAGATAGATTATTTACTAAAAAAAGGTTAGTATAATTATAAATATCTTTTTTTATTGTTATGGCTGCTGTTAAAGGTGATGTAGGCCAAGTCAAATTTGATGATGCTGGCTCTTCGGTTAACCCTGTATTAGGTACAAGATCATGGTCTATGTCTATTACTAAAGACACACAAGAAACAACTGTTCAAGGTGACACTTTTAAATCTTTTGTTGGTGGTCTTATTGAAGGTGAAGGTACTGCTGAATTAGTTTATGATGCTGCTGCTTCTGGTGAGACTGCTACATTTGTTGATGCTGCATTAGTAACTGGTGACGCTGCAACAGCAGCTTTTGAGCTTTTTCCAGATAATGGAAGTGGAGCAACTGCAAAAAAAATTAGTTTTACTGGCTTAGTTACAAACTTTGAGCAAAGTTCATCTATGGGTGATGTAAACACTATTAGCATCACATTCAAACCATCTGGCACAATTACGTCAGCAATCTAACTGTAAAATTCTTCGCACTTATTTATGGCAACTGAAAGAACCGCAGACCTTCTTCTTGGGGCTTTTCAAGATGAAATGGTCAATAGAAAAAAGTATGAAATCAAAGATTCAAACGGCAAAATAATAACAACTGTATATTTTAAGCCAATAACTAGATTTGCTAGGGTCAAAGCACAACAGTTGGCTGGATCAGATGAAGCTTTAGTTATTTCAACTCAACTACTTTGTCAGATGGCCGAGAAAGAAGATGGAACTCCAGCTTTTGATATGTCAGATGCACCAATATTGCAAAGACAGCTACCAGAAAAAGTTTTAAATGAAATAGAGCTTTTCTTGAATGATATTAAGTTAGATATTGATACAGCAAAAAAAGAATAAAAGGGGACAGTTGGCTTAGATTTGAGCTATTCCTAGCAACAGAACTCGGTAAAACATTAGATGAACTCAGAAAGGGCATGACTGAGGCAGAGCTTATTTATTGGGCTGGATATTATGAGATTAAGCATGACGAAGAAAAAAGAGCATTGCAACGACAAAAACACAATTCAAGGTAATATATAATAAAGGCTTTTTTTATAAGTGGCACAGGCTAATGTAAAACTTACAGTTGATGCCAGTGGTGCGACTAGGGCATTAAATGGTGTACAGAAACAAACTAATGTCTTACAGAAGTCTTTTGGCGGTCTTAGAAATGCTATTGGTGGCATAGGTTTAACTTTAGTAGCAAGGCAAGCGGTTAAAGCATCATCTAATTTTGATAAATTAAACGTAAGGCTAGGACTATTAACAAAAGCAAATGGCACTTTTGCTAAGTCTCAAAAAATAGCGGCTGATGCTCAAAAGGCTTTTGGTCTAAGTTCGACAGAAGCACTTGAAGGAATTACAGATATAACGGCAAGACTAGCTCCTTTGGGTGTCGGGGTTGAAGATATTAAAAGTACTTTTTTTGGATTTAATACCGCTGCCAAGTTAGCTGGTGCATCTACTATGGAGGCATCAAACGCATTTAGACAATTAGCTCAGGCTCTTGGCTCAGGAAGGCTGGCTGGTGATGAATTTAGAAGTATATCTGAACAGATCCCGACATTACTCCAACCGATAGCAGATGAATTAAATGTTCCTATTGGAAAACTTAAAGAGTTAGCTGCTGAAGGCAAGTTGACCAGTGATGTTGTATTAAGAGCATTAAGAAAGATTGAAACAGACGGAGCGGCTTCATTAAAAGAATTAGTTGCTAATGATCCAACTCAAATATTTAAAGATTTTAGTAATGCAACGCATGATCTTTCAAAGGCATTTGGTAAAGAATTAAGGCCAGCAGTAGAAGGTGTGACAAAACAATTGACCCAACTAATTAATTCAATTACTGAATTTGTCGAAACTGATGCTGGTCAGGCTGCAATACTAATTACAAAAATAGCTGTTGCAGTGAAGCTTTTGTCTATTGCTATACCTTTGGCCACCGCTGCGTTTTCAGCCTTGCTTGTAAAAGTTAACATGGTTGGGGTCGCAAGTCTTATCACATCAGGAGGCTTGACTGGACTACAGGTTTCTGGATTACTTGCAGCGAAAGGAATTGCAAGCACAACCTTGGCTCTTGGAGCTTTAAAAATTGCTATGGCTACAACTGGAATTGGCCTTTTAGTTCTTGCTGTTGGTGGTCTTGCAACTGCATTTATGAAAGCAAGGAGAAAAGCAAAAGAGTTTCAAGATTTAATTAAAGAAGGAGGAGGAGAAGATGTAAAAGATGCTTTTAGAGAAAATGCAAAGCTTATAGGTGAATTAGAAAAAAAATTAGAAAAAGCAAGAGGTAACGCAAAAAGAGGTATTCAAAGACAGATTGAAGAAGCCGAGGCACAAGGCAGAATGTTAGAGGGAAGATTACAAACACTTAATTCAGAAGAAAAAATTACTGAAGCAAAAGAAAAACAAAATGTAGAAAATAAAAAAGCAGAAGAATCTTTAAAAGTTCAACAAACAGAAACAGATAAATTAAAAGAAAAAATGACTGCTGTAGGTGAAGAGATCGAAAGCAGTATTAAAAATAATCTTAGGGATGCTATAACTGGCGCACAATCATTTGGTGAAGCAATGGCAGGGGTTCTTAATAAGATAAGAGATAAAATTATAGATGCTCAATTAGATAAATTATTTGGCAATTTTGGTGAAAACTTTGGTAAAGGTAAGGACGGAGGTAAAGGACTCGGAGGATTGCTTGGTGGATTATTAGGAGGATTGTTTGCAAATGGTGGTCAACCACCTGTTAACAAAATCTCAGTTGTAGGTGAAAGAGGTCCAGAACTTTTTGTTCCACGTTCTGCTGGGACTGTTATACCTAATAGTGATATTGGTGGCTCTTCTATTACAAATAATATTAGTATTAGTGTAGATGCTACAAATACAGATGTTCAATCAGATGGTGATGGTCAGGCTTTGGGTCAGGCAATTGCTAATGCTGTTCAATTTGAAATAGCACGACAAAAACGAAGTGGAGGCATGTTAACTTAATGGCGACTTTTAATGATGCAACTTTAAGTACAACAGCAGGTGCTACAACACCAACATATAGCTCTGTAGAAAGTGCTAATCCAAAAATTATCACAGTACAATTTGGGGATGGCTTCAAGTCACGCAACACCTTTGGCCTGAATCAAAATCCTAAATCTTACAATTTAACTTTTAATGTTTCTCTTGCTGATGGTGATAAAATTTTAGCTTTCTTTGATGAAAGAGCAAAAGATACAACCAGCTTTACATTTACCCCGCCAGCCACAAGTACAGCTAAAGAATTTATTTGCGATAAATATAGAAGAACAAATACATATTTAAACAGAGTTACGATACAAGCAACATTCGATGAGGTGTTCCAACCATGACAATACCAGTTGATGTTTTACAACAATTACAAGATATTTCAATTATTGAAATGTTTCAATTAGACCTTTTTGCACCTATACATTACTCTGCACAAGATACAACAGCAACGACTTTATATAGATTTCATAATGGAACTAATGGCCTAAATCAAGATTTAATTTGGCAAGGTCTAACTTATAACGCCATAGCTTGCAAAGCTGAAGGTTTTGAAACTGGTGAAAATTCTGTTATGGCAAGACCTACTTTAACTTTTGCTAATACTGGCGGTACTTTTTCTACAATTTTAGCTTTAGTAAATCAAGTAACACCAAGAAATGATTTACAAAAAGCTAGAATAACCAGAAAAAGAACACTGGCACAATTCTTAGATCAAGAAAATTTTCCTAGTCAAACTAATCCTTTTGGTACTCCAGATTCAACCAAAAAATTAGATGACCAAATTTTTGATATTAATAAAAAAGTTATTGAAAATAATCAAATTTGTAGTTTTGAACTTGTTAAAAGTATTGACTTTGAAACACTATTTCTACCAAGAAGACAAATAACAAAAGATAGATTTCCATCTTGTGGTACTTTTGTTTATATATGACTTGGAAAAAAGAAGCAGAAAAACATTTTAAAAACTGTAAACCTGTAGAGGGTTGCGGTTTATTGTATGAAAAAGGTGGTGATGAATTTTTCTGGCCTTGTAAAAATATTGCATCTTATAAAGATGAGGATGTTAGTTTTACTTTAGATCCCAATGACTTTGCAGATTGTGAAGATAGTGGCGCAGATATATTAGCTGTTTTACATTCTCACGTTAACGGCAGTGCTGAACCATCTGAAGCTGATATTAAGAATTTTAATGTATATGGATATGATTGGTACATATATTCTGTTTGTGATGATAGTTGGCATTATTTGGAGACAAAAGAATGACAAGCACTATAAAAATTTATGGAACTCTTAAAAAAATCTGTGGTGTAAAAGAATTTGAAGCGGATGTATCTAATGTAGATCAAGTTTTTAGTTTTTTAAAAGTAAATTACCCACAATGCAAACAACATTTGACAGATGCCTTTTATAGTGTACAGATAGACCAAAAAGATGTAACTTTTTTAGGTTTGGTCTTTGATGGTAATCAGGAAATAAAAGTAATTCCTGTTATTAGTGGTAATTTTTGGTTCTTTGGTGCTGTAGCAACTTGGTTTACTTCCTCTGCGGTTACTTCAGCATTAATAACAATTGCAGCTACTGTCGGACTTAATTATTTAGCGTCACTTTTTGCCCCAGTACCTATAGAGCCAGCTTCAGATCCACAAATTGCATCTTTTTTAAGCAATCAAACAGCTAATACTACAAAAGCTGGAGGTGCTGCCCCTTTAGTTTTTGGTGAATGTATAGTTGGGTCAGTGGTTATAAGTGCCGCTTCTGATACAGTAAAAATAGCAGATAACACACCTTAATATGGGCAGAGAAATAAGCAATAAAGATTTTCAAATATCAGAAAATCTACCAAATTCTTTTTTAAAAGCAGAACAATTTTTTACCTTTGCTGATCTTGTTTCTGATGGCGCAGAAACTGAAGGTTTTGCAACACCTTCTAGAAATAGCATTCCTATACCTTCAAGTTTAATACATCCAACTTCTGAAAATAATCAGTTATTGCAAACGCCTGATGAAATACTATATATACAACTAGCACAAAGAGATATATTTTTAGATGGTCGTGCAATTCGTGATCTTGCAGGGGCTGAAAATATTACTAAGACATCTATGGCAATAAGGGTTGGAAAAGATAATCAACCAATAATGTCTGGTATAAATGAATTTAAGTCATCAGGAAATTTAAGTCCAGCAAAAGTTTTAAATAATAATGATGCTGAAGGTAACAAGGTTACAGGAACAGTAGATGTAGGTACAGGTATTAATGACACGCCAAGAGCTGTAATTGTCACATTAACTTGGCAAAGTTTACGACAACTTGGTGCTGATGATGGCGCATCAGTGGCATTAGGAATACAGCCAAACTCTACTTTCCCAAACGGTTTGTCTGGTAATGTTGATATTGTTATCAGATTAAGAGGTAATAATAATCAAGAGATTGGTAGGAGAACTATTGAAGTTAATGGTGTTTCAGTTGGTCAATATAGTGCTGATTACAGAGTAGATATTCCTGATTTTGCTTTTTTAACTCAAGCAGCAAGAAACCTGTATTACCCGATAAGTGTTGATGTATTAAGAACAGACTTAGAATTTAGAGAAGTAGGTGGTAAGCATCCTTTTAGTGATAAAGGCAGAAATCTATATGAAGAAGGCTCTAGAAGATTTACTGAATTTTTCTTTACAAAATTACAAGCTGTAAATCCACAAATAACAACTATTACTGAATTTCCAAAGTCAGCATATATTGGAATTAGATATTCTGCTGAACAATTCCCTAATATACCTCAAAGAAAATATTTATATAGAGGAATTAAAGTAAAAGTCCCATCAGGTATAACAATAGATGTTGCAGGTACTGGTCGAATTGTTTACCCGTCTGGGTATAATTTTGCGGCTTTGGATTCAACAAAAAAATGGACTAATGATCCAGCTTGGATTTTATATGCACTTTTAACTGAAGATTATGGTTTGAATTTAGATGAAAGTTCGATTGATAAAGCTTCTTTTTATGAAGCAAGTTTATATTGCTCTACCTTTGTTGGAAATACAGGTTTACCTAGATATTCATTTAATGGTGTTATTAACGTAAGGAAAAAAGCTATTGATGTTATAAGAGAAGTTGCGGGATTAATGCGAGCTACAATTTTTTATAAAAATGGAAATTTAAAAATTGTATTAGATAAACAAGAAACAATTACCTCTTACTTATTTACAAATGCAAATGTAGTAGATGGTCAGTTTAATTATGTTGGAAGTGATAAAGATAAAAAATACAGTCAAATTAATGTTGCTTATTACAACAATGATCTACAAGAAATGGATCAAGTGACTGTTCTTGATACAACAGTAGAAACTAAATACGGTATAAATCAACAGAATGTTCGAGCATTATTTACCACAGATAAAAATCAGGCGGTGCGATTTGGTAGGTCAATTTTATATAGTTCAAATTTTGAATCTGAAGTTGTCTCATTTGAGTGCGGAATAGAAGCTGCCTGTAAATTAGAACCCCTTATGGTAATTAAAATTGCAGATAGGTTGAAAGAAGCTATAAGAGCAAGCGGAAGAATAAAAAGCGTTACAAGTGCAACTGTTTATGTTCTTGATGACAGTACAAATACCAGCGTAGGGTTTGTAAATGATACTTTTTTAATTATAGATACATCTGGCAATGTACAAGAAAGAACAATAACGGCTGTAAATGGTAGCACTGTTACATTATCAAGTGCATTAAATGCAAATGCTGGAACAGTTTGGGCTGTTAAAACAGGTAATGTACAACATAGAAAATTTAGAATAAGCAATATTAAACAGAAAAATGATTTTGTTTTTAGTATTACTGCACTAACATATACTGATGAAAAATTTTCATATATTGATGGGAATATTGGAAGTTTTGGAGTAGGTGAATCTCCCTCTACATTATTGGACGTTATTGACCCCCCCAATATATATGAATTAAAAGAAGAAACTATTGTGGTAAATAATAGGGCAACTTCAAGAATTGTTTTAAATTTTGGTCATGTTGCTGGTGCCAAACAATACCAAGTCGCTTACAGATTAGAAGAAGGTGATCCAGTTGTTCAAAATGTTACAGATAACGAATTTGTGATACCTAATAATGTTGCTGGTTTATATAAATTTTCAATAAGATCAATTAATTCAGCCTTTCAAGTAAGCAAAGAAGTAAATGCTCAAAATATTCAAGCTTTAGGACTATCAGCAGACCCTTCTAATGTTAGTAATTTAAGATTTGAAGAAAGTGGCGATGATTTAATTTTAAAATGGGACAAAGCAGATCCCTTAACAGATATTGATGTTTTATTTGGAGGGCAAGTTATTATACAATTTGCAGCGATAACAGACGGAAGTGCTGAATATGGCAATTCTTCACCACTAAGGGCAATAAGCGGTGACTCAAACGAAATAACAATAACTAGTTTTTTAAGTGGTGAGTATTTTGTAAAATTTAAAGATGTGGCTGGTAATGAATCTTCTTCAGCAACTTCTGTTGTTGTTAATAGACTTGTAACATCCCCGAACCTAAAAGCACAAGAAATAAGAGAAAGTACGAGTAATTTTGCAGGGGCAAAATCTAGTCTTGAATATGATAGTTCAATAGCTGGCTTAACTTTGACTTCAGCGATAAGCCTTGATAATATTTCGGATTTTGATACGCTTGCACACTCAGGTGGTAATTTTGCAACACTTGATTTAGTAACTGGTGGAACTGGTGCTGGTATTCCAGATTCAGGAAATTATACTTTTGAAAATACTATTGATTTAGGTGCTGTTTTTAGATTTCGTGTTGAAACTGTAGAAAAAAAACAAGGATATAATACTGTTACTCAGTGGGATTCTTATACAGATAAAATGGATACTTGGCCAGATATTTTTACAGGGTCAACAGTTCAATTTGATAAGACTGCTGATTTGACTTTTCAAGTGGCAAAAAGTTCAACAGCAACTCCTAGTACAAGTTTTGCTACCTTTACAAATACAGATATGACTACGAGAACTATAGCTTTTAAAGTGCTAGTTAATAACGATAGTGCTTATGAAAATGTAGATATTGAAGAATTAGGTGTAAATATAATATTTAGACCAAGAACTGAAAGAAGTATTGATAATACAAGTGCAACTAACGGTATTCTTTCAAGTTCTTCTAGCGGTGCAACTACAGTGACATTTGCAAAAAAATTCTTTTTAGGAACATCTGCTGTTGGTGGTGGTACAGAAAAATTTAAGCCAGTAATAGCAATAAACATAAATAATATGCAGTCAGGTGATTTCTTTACTATTGATAGCGTTTCAACAAGTAATTTTGTAGTTAGTATAAAAAATGGTTCTAGTTTTGTAGCAAGACAATTCACGTATAGTGCTTTCGGTTATGGTGAAGGGTAGTATAATAGGAAAAACGTAGAAAACAATGCCATCAAAACCAGCCAATTTTGAAGTAGCAAACGCATCTGGCGCAACTGTAAGAGGCGATATAAATGATATTTTTGATGCTATCGGTAGAAATAATGGGTATGGAAGTGTCCCGACAACACCACTGCCCTATATGTGGTACGCAAATACCTCAACGGGTAGATTAGGTTTTTATAAGGCTGTTACATCTAGCGGTAGACATGAATTTATAAGTTTGGCAGATGGCAACTTCTATGGACCAGATGGAAGTGCTGGTTCCCCAAGTTATACTTTTTCAAATAGTGCAAGTACAGGTTTTTATAGAAGTGCATCAAACCAAATAGGAGTATCTGTTAATGGTTCAATGGTTACTGAATTTAAAGCTGACGTTGTTGAATTTGCTGAAAATATAACAGTTACAAATAGTGGTGCTGATTCTCAGTTTCAAGTTAGTACTGGTGTAAACGATCAAGATGCAATTATTGATTTAGCGGCAGATACAACATACCCAGATTATGGTCTTAGACTGAGGAGAATTGGTGGTGCAACTAGTATTTCAGAAATGGTACATAGGGGTACTGGTTATTTACAAATCACAACACAAGAAGCCGCACCTATTGTTTTTAGCACAACAAGTGCAAATAGATTTGAAATAAAATCAGGTGGTTCTTTTTGTGCAATTGGGGCATCTTTTGCTAATGCAACTCTGACAAATGGTGGTATATGTGGTAAAGGGTTTGGAACAAGAACTGGTGCGGACACTGATTCTGGAAATAATAACGCAGCAAGTGCAAGTACAGGTAACTTATTTAACTTTTATTGGGATGGAAATAATGCTCATTTTTATATTGATAACACAAGGCTTGGTGCTATTAATTCTTCAACAACCAGTGACTATAGAATCAAGAGAGATATTACAACTTTAGCTGTAGATGGTATTGAAAGAGTAAAAAAATTAAGGCCAGTAACTTTTAAATATAGAGATTATGACATTTATAAACAGTCAGAGGCAGTCCACGAAGGATTTATTGCACATGAAGTTGGTGAGGTTATACCAGATGCTTGTAAAGGTACAAAAGATGAAGGTTTGCAACTCTTAGAAATTGCTCCAATAGTATCGACTTTAACAAAAGCATTACAGGAAGCAGTTGCTAAGATAGAGACATTGGAAACTAAAGTCGCTGCATTGGAGGCTGGTTAATGGCTATTATTGCTGGAGTTGCAGATTTTGATGTCACAAGACGTAATGATTTTCCTATCAAACTTACTTTTAGAGATGGCAATAGCAATTTAATTGATTTAACAGGTTATACCGTTGACGCAGAAGTTTATAGTATTACCTCTGATGGCTTTAGAGATACAAAATATGCAGATTGGTCTATTACTTATACAAGCAGAACAGGCGGTGTTGTAGATATTGCTTTGACAGATACACAGACTGCAACTTTTAATAAACATGAATTAAAATATGATGTTCAATTAACTGAACCTAGTGGTAAAAAATTTCAATACATAAGAGGTACACTATATATAAATGAGGGCTATTCAGAATGAGTACACCAAACAAAGTTGAAATTAGTCAGGTTAATGAAGTTACTACTGTTGAAATTACAACAGTAGGACCTCAAGGACCAGCCGGACCAGCGGGTTCTACTGGTGGATTACAGGTTGATGAAACTAACAAAATTGATGGATCTGTTGTTTATTATGATGCGAGTTCTGCTACATTTAAGGCAGACGCAACAACAACAAAACTTACTTTAGTCTTTGGGGGCAGTTTTTAAATGACAAACACAATCAGAATTAAAAAAAGAGCATCTACTGGTAGTGCTGGCGCACCTACTACACTTGCCCCTTCAGAATTAGCTTTTAATGAAAATGTAAGTGATTTAAAATTATATTATGGATTTGGAGATACTGGCAATGGGCAAGCATCTTCAATTATTGCTATTGGTGGTTCTGGAGCGTTTTTTAATAAAACTGATACAAGAACACCAAATACTATTTTAAGTGGACCTACGAGTGGAAGTGCTGCTGCGCCTACATTTAGGTCACTCGTTGCGGCAGATATTCCTTCGATAACTGCGGATAAAGTCAGTAACTTCTCAGACACAGTTACAGCATTTAGACTAGATCAGTTAGCAAGTGCAGACAACCCAGTTTCAGGAGTTGTTCCGACTGCTGATGCTCATTTTGCTACTAAAGGATATGTAGATAGTCAAAGTGAGGGTTTAGATGTAAAACAATCTTGTAAAGTAGGTACGACAGCAAATATTACAATAGCTACTGCTTTAAATAATAATGATACTTTAGATGGGATAACTCTTTTAACAGGTGATCGTGTTCTTGTTAAAAATCAAAGCACAGCATCAGAAAATGGAATTTATATAGTAGGGGCTACACCAGCAAGATCAGATGATTTGGCTGCTGGTTCAAACGCTGCTGGAGCTTTTACCTTTGTAGAACAAGGAACTAACGCTGATATTGGATTTGTCTGTACAAGTGATGTTGCAACAGTTGGTACAAATAATTTAGCTTTTAGTACTTTCTCATCCAGTGGAAACGTTACTGCTGGTAATGGATTAGATAAGTCGGGAAACACATTATCTGTTGATTTAAAAGCTAATGGTGGTCTTGTTATTGAATCAACTGAAGTAGCTGTTGATTTAGCTGCAAGTTCAATTACAGGTACTCTTGCAGTTGGAGATGGGGGTACAGGATCAACCTCTGCTTCGGCTGCTAGAACTGCTTTAGGTTTAGCTATTGGTACGAATGTTCAAGCCTATGATGCTGATTTAGATAATTTATCTGGTTGTCAATCAGGTGCTTCTGCTGCTTTAGCTTTACTTACTTCAACAGAAGTGGGAATCCTTGACGGTGCAACTTTAAATACTACAGAACTGAATTATGTAGATGGTGTTACATCAGCAATTCAAACTCAATTAGATGCAAAACAAGCTTCAGATGCTGACTTAACTGCATTATCTAGTTGTCAAACCGGTGCTGCTGCTGCATTGGCATTATTAACTTCTACTGAAGTTGCAATATTAGATGGAGCGACTTTAAGTACAACTGAATTAAATTATGTAGACGGTGTTACTTCTGCCATCCAGACTCAGTTAGATACTAAATTAACGGCAAATTCCACTCTTGATGGAGGTACTTTCTAATTTATGGCAAATGTAATCAAACTTAAAAGAGGGACAAGCACTCCTACCACTAGCAATATTGTTGATGGTGAAGTTGCTGTTGATACTTCTGCCAAAAAACTGTATGTAAATGATGGCAGTACTATCAAAGAAATTGGTGGAGGACTTCAAAATGTTGTTGAAGATACAACACCACAGTTAGGCGGTAATTTAGATGTTCAAAGCAGTGAAATAACTACAAGTACAAGTAATGGAAATATAAAACTAAACCCTAATGGTACAGGTGTTGTTGAGGTTAAAGGTGATGGCAGTAGTGCTGATGGAACATTACAGCTTAACTGTTCACAGAATAGTCATGGAATAAAACTAAAATCTCCACCACATTCTGCTGGTGCTAGTTATACTCTTACATTTCCTAATACTGATGGATCTTCAAATCAGGTATTAAAAACTGATGGGTCGGGTGGATTGGATTGGGTAGATCAATCTGGTGGAGGTTTATCTTCAGACGCAGCATATAACACCGTAGGTGGCACAAACGCTGGAGATTCATTTACAGGAACAGACGCTGAAAATAATACACTTATTGGATATAACGCTGGTACTGCAATAACTACTGGAGATAGGAATACTTTTATTGGATCATATTGTGGGGATTCGGCAACAACAACAGGTTATAACACTGCTTCGGGTTACTTAGCTTTAGGGGCATTAACAACTGGAACTCTTCATGTTGCTATTGGAGATATGGCAAGTAGAAGTATTGTTACTGGTAATTATTCAACTGCGGTAGGAGCTAGAAGTTTATATAATGCCACTGCTGGATCCAATTCTGCTTTTGGTGAAAATTCATTATACGCTTGTACTTCTGGTGATATAAATACTGCCATTGGTCAAAGTTCATTAAAAAGTCTTACGACAGGAGCTAGAAACAATGCATTAGGTTATAACTCTGGTGAAAATGTTACAACAGGCCAAAGAAATACTTATCTTGGAGAATACGCTGGTACAACAGCCACTACAGGAAGTAGAAATATCTGTATTGGGTCTTATGCACAACCAAGTTCTGCGACAGTAAGCAATGAAGTTACTATCGGTGATAGCAATATAGACAAGTTTAGAGTACCTGGCATTAACTTTACAGTTAAAGATTCTACAGCCACGGAAGATTATGTTTTAACCGTAGATGCTAATGGAGAGTGTGGATGGGAAGCGGCTGCTGGAGGAGGACTAAGTTCCGATGCACAATACAACACCGTAGGAGGCACAAACGCTGGAGATAGCTTTACTGGTACTGATGCAACCGAGAACACTCTTATTGGTTATAACGCTGGAACTGCAATAACATCAGGAGATAATAACGTAGCGATAGGTAGTAATTCTTTAAAGACTTGCACAACTGGAAATTCTAATGTATTCTCTGGTCAAAATTCGGGATACAGTCTAACAACAGGAGTCGGTAACACAGGTTTTGGGCATCAATGTTTATATAGCGTGACTACAGCTTCTAATAACATGGCGTTTGGAAGATGGGCTTTATTTTCTAATAGTTCTGGGACTGCGAACATAGCAATAGGATATTCTGCTGGATACGGACTAACAACTGGAAATTACAACATAGCTATTGGTTATCAAACACTAGATGCAGCCGTTACAGGAGATTCTAATACTGCTGTTGGTAGCTTTGCTCTGAGTGCTAACACAAGTGGAAATAATAATGTAGCTATAGGCCGTGATGCTGGTAAATCTATTACTACAGGTAGACAATCAGTAATAATTGGCTCTTTGTGCGGTGATGCAATCACAACAGGTCATTATAATACTTTTATGGGTCATGGTGCTGGAGGTGCACTAACTACAGGACAAAGAAATACATTTTTAGGATATTACGTTGGTTCTGCTGCAACCACTGCTGGATATAACGTAGGTATTGGAAGCAATGCTTTTGAACAGCTAAGTACTGGTGAGTTTAATATTGGTATAGGTTATCAGGCAGCAGATAATATCACTTCTGGCGGTTCAAATACCTGTGTAGGACAGTATTCTGGAAACACACTAACCACTGGATCGAATAATACTTGTCTAGGAAATAACGCCGAACCTAGTGCAGTAGATGTATCTAACGAGATCACATTAGGAAATAGCTCTGTTACCAAATTCAGAATCCCTGGTCTTAACTTTGTAGTTAAGGATTCTACAGCTACTAATGGACACGTACTGACAGTAGATGCAAACGGAGAGGCTGGATTCGCAGCAGCCGGTGGTGGTGGTGGTTTAAGTTCTGATGCACAATTCAATACTGTCGGTGGTACTAACGCTGGTGATAGTTTTTCTGGTACAAGTGCTACTTACAATACTTTAATTGGATATGACGCTGGAACTG
>Ga0181405_1000307_pt1 | contig 17357 bp, 26 predicted proteins | sample 28SPOviralmetaG_FD_130134 | JGI IMG/M metagenome (GOLD analysis project Ga0181405, IMG submission 130134) | Marine viral communities from the oligotrophic San Pedro Time Series (SPOT) site, San Pedro Channel, CA, USA - 28 SPOT_SRF_2011-11-29 | ecosystem: Environmental > Aquatic > Marine > Strait...
GATGAAAATGTAGCAAAACAAATCGTTACAAAAGAAAACGGTTTTGTTACTTTCAAGGTGTCTGATCAGTTGCTCAAGTCTATTATATATGAGGTTAGTATGTGTGATTTAGAAAGTCCGCCTGTTAATAAAGCTCGTAAAATAATATTTAATTGGAACTGTGGTTTATCTGCAGAAGAAAAATTAAGTATTGTAGGTCAAATGGTTGGCCGATCTAAAAAGATTAATCCTGATGACGTCTACAGCGTTATGCTACAATTACATGACGATAATAAAAAGATTACAATAGGATCGATCTCTACAGCTTTAAACGTGTCTACGCGTACTGTACATCGTAACATGCCTAATGAACTAAAAAAAGAAAAAGAACTTTTAAACCAACAATTATAATGAAGAACTACGATAACTATAATTACTCTAGATATAAAGCTGATATTAAAGCTAACATGCCTGAAGGTAAGTTTTGGGACGAATATACTAGAGATGAACTTATAATTAAGTTTCTACCCCTTGTAGAAAACATTGCAAGAAAGTTTTCAACTTCAGATTCAGCAATCGGAGTAATGAACATAACTGATTTAATAGCTATGGGTCACGTTGGTTTAATACAAGCTGTAGATAAAATACAATGGAAACAAATATTTGATTCAAAAGATCCTGAGCGAACGCTTAAATCTTACTTAGCTAAACGTATACGTGGTGCTATTAGAAGATCAACTGACACAAACAGATCTCCAATGCGTATACCTGAACATAAGTTAAATGATATACGTAAAGGCTTTGAAGATGACCTTGACAAGCAAGCTATGTTTTATAACTCTATGTTTCAAAGTATTGACGAACCAGTTCAAGAAGATATGTTTGTTCAGCTTGAAGACGAATCAAAAGATCCTTTGTTAAAAGAAAAATTAGCTTATAAAATTAGAGATTTAATGCTAAAGCATTTGACAGACAGAGAATACAACGTATTAAAACTTAGCTTTGGGCTCGACTGTGACAAGCTTTCTGCTAAACAAATTGCTGAAAAACTAAACATGAAAGGCTCTAGCTCTTACGTTAGAGTTTCACAGCTAAAAAGACAAGCAATAAACAAACTAAAAAATGTAATGAACTACTCGCAAGTGGTTGATTACCTGTAGGTTAGAACTTAAATTACACAAAAGTCGTGTGATTATATATATAACTAAACCATATACCAGATGACAGAATTAACTAAAAAACTAGCTGATGTTCAGACTAAGTTAAAAGCAAAAAAGTCTTCGTATAATAGCTTTGGTAAATACTATTTTCGTAAAGCTGAAGACATTCTTGAAGGTGTAAAACCTTTTTTATTACAACACAATATTTACGTTACAGTATCAGAAGAGCTAATTGCTACAGATCCAGTTCCAATGATAAAAACTACCGCTACAATTAGTGACGGTAAAGATCATATTCACGCAACCGCAGTTGTTGGTGTTGATATGCAACAAAAAGGTATGCAGACCGCTCAACAGTTTGGCGCAGCCTCTACTTACGCTAAAAAGTATGCTCTTGGTAATTTATTTTTAATTGATGATACTGAAGACGCTGACGCTACAAATCAGCACGGTAAAGGCCCTGCCGCCAAAGCTACAGCTAAACCTAAAGCTAAAATAACAAAAGAACAGATGGCTAAAGCTATTGAGTTTGTTAAAGGCGGCGGATCAGTCGACGCTATTAAAAAGAAATACACATTAACTGATGCTCAAATAAAACAATTAGCATAATGAAAGAAATCCTAGAAAAACTAAGAGACGACGAGCACTATTACGGTAAGTTTGGTCAACAGTTCTTAAGCAACTCTGACATATCGACTCTGTTAAAAAATCCTAAAGACCTGCATAAACCTAAGCCTAATAGTCCGGCGTTCTTAGTTGGAGGATATTTTCACACTGCAATATTAGAGCCTGACAAGCTAAAGAGTTTTAAAATAGTTGAAGCCTCAACTCGTAACACAAAAGCCTATAAAGAAATATCTAACGGCGAGTTGTGCTTACTAAAACACGAGGTTGATCAAATAGAGCTAATGACTCAAGCTGTCATGGACAACGATGTTTGTAGAGACTTGATTAAACCTATATTAGGTCAAGTTGAATACGAAGAGCCACGAGTCGCAAAGATATGCGATCAAATGTGGAAAGGTAAAGCTGATATAATTAACCACGAAGACAAACTTGTAATTGATCTTAAAACTACTAGTGATATAGATAAGTTTCAATGGTCTGCTAGCAAGTATAATTATGATAGCCAAGCCTATATCTACAGCACCTTATTTGGTTACGAGATGTTATTTATGGTAATAGATAAAACAACTCATCAAATAGGTCTGTTTGATTGCTCGCCTGAGTTTTATAAACGCGGCGAAGATAAAGTACGTAAAGCTTGTGATGCGTACGAACTGTTTTACAATACAGAAAACTTTGACCACAAGCAACATTTATTAACTAAAACCTTATAAACCTATGCCTAGAGCAAAAATGAAAACCTGTTCAATATCAGGTAAGAAATTTAAAGCAAACAATGATAACTTTTATCACAGCAGCACATCTGCTGACAGTTTACACCCTTATCACAAATCTTTTGATAACTTCAGAAGAACAACTGGTGCTACTGTAGAACAATGTAGAAATTTAGTTAACCTAATAAATTCCTAAACTATGGCAAGTATTATTAAAACGTCCATAAATCTCAATGAGATACCAAAGGACAAAATTATTAACGGTAAAAAAGGTAAATACTTACCTATATCAATTACCATTAACGATGAACCAGATCAGTTTGGCAATCAAGGTCCAGTGATTGTAGAGCAAACTAAAGAAGAGCGTGACGCTAAAACAGCTAAAACATACCTTGGTAATGTTAAGGTTGTATGGACAAACGGCAACAACGTCGATCCAGCACCACGTGATAACATGCAAGCGGCACCAGCTCCAGCAGCTGTTGACGACGGCGACTTACCATTTTAATGAATGAATGTAGAAGACAGAGAGATCAATGGATTTGCGATTGACCAGTTCAATCAGTATGGCTTAGAAGTTGGGAAGACACAGGGCGTTTGCCCTTTGTGTTCTCACGATAGGAAACCCGGTAACAAGAAAGCTAAGTGCTCGTCTTACGACTGGGAACGTGGTCTTGGCACCTGTCATAATTGTAACACTAGTTTTCAACTACATACTTACCAACGTAAAGGTGCTAGTGAGAAAGTTTATACTCGACCACAAGTTGAGTTTAATCCTACTGGCACTAAAGTTGAAGAGTGGTTTGAAACAAGAGGCATAACAAAACAAACCTTGGCTGACCTACGTGTAGGTGAAGGCCAAGAGTTTATGCCACAGACAGGTAAATCTGAGAATACAATTCAGTTCAATTATTACATAGGTGATCAACTCATAAATGTTAAATACAGAGATGGTCGTAAAAACTTTAAGCTGTACAAAGGTGCAGAAAAAATATTTTACAACATCAACAGTATTATCGGTTATGATACTTGTGTTATAGTTGAAGGTGAAATGGATGTGCTTGCAATGCACGAAGCGGGAGTTAAAAACGTTATATCAGTACCTAACGGCGCTACGTTAAACTCAAACAATCTCGATTATTTAGATAATTGCATAGACTATTTTGATGACAAAGAAAAGGTTATATTAGCAGTTGATGCTGACGAGCCTGGCCAAGCATTGAGACAAGAATTTATTCGTCGTCTTGGTGCTGAGGTTTGTTATCTAGTCGATTTCGATGATTGTAAAGACGCGAACGATTATTTAGTTAAGTATGGAAAGTCTGCGCTCAGACACGTTATTGATAACGTTAGACCTGTACCTCTCGAGGGTGTGTCTACATTAAAAGATATTGAAGATGAGCTTAAAGACTTTGTTAAAAACGGTTTCAAACCAGGCTTTCAAATCGGCCTTAGTAACTTTGATAAAATATTCAGCACATACACTGGTCAGTTTATTACTGTTACTGGCGTGCCTAGTTCTGGTAAGTCTGACTTTGTTGATCAAATGGTTGTGGGCTACAATCAACTATACGGTTGGAAGACTGCTTATGCTAGTCCAGAAAATCAACCAGTGTATTTACACGCACACAAACTAATGCGTAAGCACTGGCAAGACATGCCGGCGGTTGGTGATATTGGTGGCAGTAAATGGGATCAAGTTACTGAACATGTTAATGACAACTACTTCTTTATTGATATGGATAAATATAATTTAGAAGCAGTATTACGTAAAGGCGCTGAGCTTGTTAAACGTAAAGGTATCAAATGTTTAGTTCTCGATCCATTTAATAAAATCAGAGACGTTAATGCGCACTCGGATGATGTTAACCGTTACACGATGGATTATCTAGCTAAGATAGAAACGTTCTGTAAAAAGTATGATGTGTTAACTTTTATCGTAGCACACCCAACTAAAATGTACAAAGGCCAAGACGGTAAAATGGAAGAGCCAACAATGTACAATATTAAAGGCGGTGGTGAATGGTACGATGCTAGTTATCACGGCTTATTAGTTCACAGAGATTATGAGGCTAAAACAACTAAGGTTAAAGTCCTTAAAGTTAAGTTTCAAAACCTTGGTGAAAACGGAGCTGAGTCTTTCTTTACGTGGGAACCTAGGTCAGGCTGCTTTGTACCACACGTTGGCACCGAAGCTGAGACCGAACCAATGCCCTGGGAATAATGGCTAAACGTCGGCCGTTCAAACCAGGATTTCGACCTCTTTCAAAATTAGAATCTAAAATGATACAATGGTGTATTGACCACGGTATAGCTTGCTGTGTCGTGTGGGCTCAAGGCCACACAGGACCTGGTGAAGAGTTCTGTGTTGAAATCATTATCAAAGGCAAATCAAACTTTAGCCCTAATTTTAAAAAGCAAGAGGTTATGGACAAACAAGTTGAATATTATAAATACTACTATGACAAATACAATAAAAGTTCTTGATCACAAAACGATCGCAATGACCAAAGACGGTCAAACAAAAATAATTACTAAAAGAATCAGTACGTTAGGATTGAGTTCTTGGTACAATATCAAAGGCGAAATATATGCTTAGTTTTGACACGGCATCTAACGCTTTTCACACGCTATATTGGCGTATAGTCCGTGACGGTGTAGATTTTGCAGGTACTAAAGCTTTATTTAATGTAGGCTTTGAAATGCAGTTCCCCGCTCACAATGCTATACACAACAGCCGCGTCAAGCGCAACTGGTCTCAAGAGTATGCTGAGGCTGAATGGCAATGGTATTTATCTGGTGATCGTAACATAGCTAAGCTTGGCGAACTGTACGGTAAAGTTCCAGCTATATGGAAACGTATGGCTGATGATGACGGCAATGTAAACTCTAACTATGGTTGGCAGTGGTATCGTAACGATCAGCTTAAGAAGGTTATAAATAACCTAAGTCAAAACCACGAGTCTAGACAAGCTGCAATAAGTATATACGATGGTAAAGAAATCAACGAATATGCTAACGACACGCCTTGCACTTACGCCGTACAGTTTACAGTATTAAATGGTAAGCTCAATATGTCTGTTGTAATGCGTTCTAATGACATCTGGTACGGTTTCTGTAACGATCAGTATCAGTTTTCAAATTTACAAATGTATGTTGCCTATGAGCTTGGTTTACCAGTTGGCACATACTATCACTTCGCACATAACTTGCATTTGTATAATGATAAATTGCCAGAAGACACAACTAGAAACTATCACTTATGATATATTACGTATACCATATACCGGGTAAAAAAATCGGTGTAACAAACGATATTCAAAGCAGAGTTGTTGATCAGCAAGGTTATGACTGGGGTGAGTTTGATATTTTAGCTATGGACGAAGATATATCTTATGTATCTAATCTAGAGCTTGAACTTCAAGAAAAGTTTGGTTATAAAGTTGACAGACAACTTTACAAGGATTTATTTACTAACAATTTAACAGAATTAAATAATATGAAAATAAACATAACGGAAATGACTACGACATTCCCTTGTCCAGTCAATAAACTAAAAGGACAGCTCATGGATAATCTGGGTATGTCATGGGAAACAGAATATGGAGATGTAATGCTAACAGAATCGTCTATAAGATGGGTCTTGCAAAACGTTAAAGCATCAATGTATGATAAAGAAAGATGCTACGTATACAATAAAGCCTTTGCTAGATGGTTTGACAACAATGATCCACACAAGCAGACAACAAAATTAGCTGGTACAGATGAGTTGGCTAAAATAAATGCCAAACTTTTTCCTAAGTCAAAAGATTGCACTACCGCCTGCGATGATTGTGGTGAAGAAATATTTGAGTGCATTAGAATGTGGGCTGATGAGCGTGGTTTATACGACAAGGGCGATCCTAAAACTCAGTACATTAAATTAATGGAAGAGACTGGTGAGATTGGTAGAGCTATACTAAAAGAAGATCACGATGAGATTATTGATGGTATTGGTGATGCTGTAGTCGTGTTAACTAATCTAGCTGAGCTTGTTGGCGTGCCAATTGAAGAGTGTATACAATCAGCCTATAATGTTATTACAAAGCGTAAAGGTAAAATGATTAACGGTACGTTTGTAAAAGACGAGCCAATGACAAGCTGGGGCAGAATGAAAGCTAATAAAAATACAAAAAAATAACATGAGTAGTAGAGAAATATATGACGGTATGGACGGCGTAACAACACGCACGTTTAAATTTAGAGACCCTGTAGTTGATAATGTTTGTAGAGAGTTTGTAAAACGATCTTATGCTGGTTACAAAAAGTATGGCCAAACGTTAGACGACGAGCGTACGCTTGGTATGAAAAACCTGCAGGGTTATTTAAAAGATGTACAAGAAGAATTAATGGATGCGATATTGTACATTCAAGCTGCACGCGAAGAGCTTAGAGACTTATCTGAAGAAGCTTTAATACAAAGATTTGATGATGAAAAAGAGATCTAAAAAGCGTGGTCCTGTAAGAGCTAAAAAAGTTAGACAGGACGGTATTAACTTTGCTTCAGGGCTAGAACGATATATGTATCTGGCCCTGAAAAAAGCAAAGATCAGAGCTGCATACGAAGGTGAAACTTACGTTGTGCAAGAAGGCTTTGAGTTTACTCAAGCTGCTTACGAAAAGCAGTCTAACGGTAAAGGTGAATATAAAAATAGAGGTAACAAAAAAATACTACCAGTTAAATATACTCCAGACTTTGTTGCTGATACATTTATTATTGAATGTAAAGGCCGAGCAAACGAAAGTTTTCCAATGCGATGGAAAATGTTTAAAAAGTACGTAAAAGAGAATTTACCACATGTAACTTTATATAAACCTCAAAATCAGAAGGACTGTGACGAAACTATTAAATTAATCCAAAATCAAAATAAATGAAAGAATGGGAATTAAGTTTCGGTACGTTTCCGGGACTACTGTTTGGTGTTAGAACATACCAAGAGCAATACAAGACGAATCACGTATTATACGTAGGATTCTTAGACGCATGTTTAACTATTTATAAAAACTAATCAATGAACAATATCCTCTCAGATATTACTGTTCACATGAAGTATGCCAAGTATAATCCCGAGCTTAATCGCCGGGAGACTTGGGAAGAACTTGTGGATCGTAATGTAGCAATGCACAAAAAGAAATACCCTAACCTAGTAGACCAAATCGATGAAGCGTATAAACTCGTATATAGTAAGAAAATTTTGCCAAGCATGCGTTCGTTACAGTTCGCAGGCAAGCCCATTGAAATATCACCTAATCGCTTATACAACTGTAGCTACCTGCCTGCTGATAGTGTTGATTGTTTTAATGAGATAATGTTTTTGCTTTTATCTGGTTGTGGCGTAGGCTACTCAGTACAAAAGCATCACATTAAAAACCTACCGGCTATTATTAAGCCGTTTGATAAACGTAGTAGACGTTTTGTTATTGGTGATAGTATTGAAGGTTGGTCTGACGCTGTTAAAGTTTTAGTTAAGTCTTATCTTGGCGAAAAGCGTACGTCTAAAATAGTATTTGACTATACTGATATTAGGCCTAAGGGCGCAAGGCTTGTAACGTCTGGTGGTAAAGCCCCAGGTCCACAGCCATTAAAAGAATGTCTAATTAAAATTGAAGGTATATTAAATGCGAAAGAAGACGGATCGAATCTCAGTTCGATTGAGGTTCACGATATTATCTGCCATATTGCTGATGCTGTATTGGCTGGCGGTATAAGACGCGCGGCTCTTATTAGTTTGTTTAGCGCCGCTGACGATGAAATGATCTCCTGCAAGTCAGGTGATTGGTGGGAAACAAACCCACAGCGTGGTAGAGCTAATAACTCTGCTGTATTGATGAGGCATAAAATTACTGAAGAGTTTTTTATGGACTTATGGAAGCGTGTAGAACTATCCGGTGCTGGTGAACCTGGTATTTATCTTAACAACGATAAAGACTGGGGAACTAATCCATGCTGCGAGATAGCTTTGCGTCCGTTTCAATTTTGCAACTTATGTGAAGTTAATGTGTCAGATGTAGCTGATCAAGATGATTTTAACGCTAGAGTTAAAGCTGCAGCGTTTATTGGAACACTACAAGCTGGTTACACTGACTTTCATTACCTACGTGAAATATGGAAAGAGACAACAGAGAAAGACGCACTTATAGGTGTGTCAATGACAGGGATCGGAAGTGCCGCTGTGCTCCAGCTGGATATGAAGGACGCTGCAAGTATCGTAAAGAAAGAAAACGCTCGAGTAGCAAAGCTAATTGGGATAAATAAGTCTGCACGATGTACAACTGTAAAACCTGCAGGGACGACTTCTCTGGTGCTTGGAACATCTTCTGGTATTCACGCGTGGCATAACGATTATTATGTCCGTAGAATGCGCGTAGGAAAAAACGAGGCTATATATACATATTTATCTGTACACCACCCTGAGTTAGTTGAAGACGAGTTCTTCAGACCTCATGACACTGCGGTTATTTCTGTGCCTCAAAAAGCTCCTGAAGGATCAATACTAAGAACCGAATCACCGTTCGATACACTTGAGAGGGTGAAGCGTGTTGCTACTGAATGGGTGAAGCCCGGTCATCGTGTTGGTTCTAATTCACATAATGTGTCAGCTACCATATCATTGAAAGATGATGAGTGGGATGCGGCTGGTAAGTGGATGTGGGACAATAGAGATCATTATAATGGTCTATCAGTATTGCCTTACAACGGCGGTACTTACACGCAGGCTCCGTTTGAAGACATTGACGAAGCTAAGTTTATTGAAATGTCTAAAGTGTTATCTAATGTTGACTTAACCAAGGTGGTTGAGCTAGATGACAACACAGATCTATCGGGTGAGCTTGCTTGTGCTGGTGGTAACTGTGAGGTAGTTTAATTTTAAATTTAATATTATGAATGAAACAACAGAATTAACAGGATTACAACAATTGTATTTGAACATGCTAGACAGTTTAAAAGAAGGAATTGAAGATATGGAAAAGTTTGAAGAAGGCAATATGTCTGCTGGAACTAGAGTACGTAAAAACATGCAAACAATTAAAGAGCTAGCTCAAAAAGTTAGAGTTGGTGTTCAAGAGCAAAAAAACGCGGCGGCTAATTAAATAGCGATAACGTAAACGATAATCATTATCGCTACGTAAAGCGCTTTGCTTATATCAATTTTATGGTCCATAGGGTATTAATTACCTTGTGGACCTTTTTTTATATTAAGTAATTGTTAATTTATGAAACGTTGCTACTAGAAGCTCTACGTCTACCCATGCCAACTTTCTTTTTAGCTCTAACAACTTTAGATTTTTCACCTTGATTCATTTCACCCCAAGACTTTGGTGACTTACTGCTAACTCGCTTAGAAGGTCTACAAACTTTAGTGTTTTTGTTTTCGCTAGAACCACAAACATTGCCCTTTTCGTCTTTCCACTCTTCCTTAAACCATCTTTTTAGATTAGCTCCAGCTTGAGTTTTGCGAACTTGAAGAGGAGATCTTCTTGTTCTCTTGCCATGCATAGTTCTTCTTGTCCTCATTTTATTATAATTGAGTGTTTAAAAAAGCTCTAATAGCTTTAACTTTTAATTTATCCCCCATACTAGCGTTTTTTGGCGCTTTAATTAAATCCATTATTTGATCTTTACCAATACCTAACTTACCCGCAACTCTTTTCATACCGCTTAAATCAGCGTTTAGTAAAGTTGTTAACTTTTGAATATTGTTTTTACCTTTAAACTTACTACCAAAATCAGAAAGCTCATTAACTATAGAATTAAATTGATCTTCATCCATTTTGTTTGTTTTATCAATTATCGCTCGTTTTGCTCTATCAAAATCAGTAAGTTCAGTTTCTACATCTGGCGTATATTTTTTTCTATATTTTTCATCGTCTGATGCAAACTCTGAGCCCATAAGTTCACCGCGTATCACGCTAGCATAAGTAGAAGGAACATTATCGTATAATTTTTTTACAGCGTCATAAGTTCTTGGGTTAACTATACTACGGTCGTCAAACCCAGTAAACCCAAAGCTGCCTGTTGCTTCAGGATATGGATCTGTACCTGCTCTACGCATTTGTTCATCATAAGTTAAAGATTCTTCTGTTTCCTTCTTCTTCTTAAACGGATTATTTTCTTGTGTATATGCCATTATTTTTTGCCTTTATTTTTTCTACACTTAGCAATCATACCGCTAGCATAAGCAGAGGGAAATACTTTGTGAGCTCTTTTAGCTTTGTAGTAACAAGCGTCTTTTAATTTAGCTGGACTTTCATGCGCTTTGTGTTTAGCTTTATCGCCACAAACACAAGGCTTTGCGCCATTGTCACACTTAGCGCAGCTTAGTTTTTTGAAACAATGCTTGTTCATAGGGCTATCTGAGTTCTTTTTACAGCTACCCGGCGCGCATGGAGCCGTGCCCTTTACTCTTGAGTAGCCATCGTAGCAACTACAATTGCCTTTCTTTTTAACTGGTGAAGCCGTCATTATAACCGGCGATTTTGTCATTGTATATCCCATAACTTTATTTTTAACATTTCCATCTTCTTCTAGCGGCCTTACCTCTTTCGCCTGTCCAACCTTTTGATCTTGCACAAAATGATTTTCTACGCTTAGCAGCTTTACTACCAGGTTTAACTTTGCCAGTTACAGCTGTTTTTAGCTTACTTCCTGGATTTTCTTTTTTATATTGAGCTACTCCTTTAGCTGTCATTCCAGCACCTTCGTCTGCAGATCTAAATGTTCTACCTTTTCCTTTGGTAGTCTTTCTCATTGCAACAGGGCTGCTTTCTTGCTTTTTACTTTCTGCTTTTACTTGTGCAACGCCAGCCTTGTTTTCAGACCTTTTTTCACTCATTGTTTTTTCTTCAGCATGAGTGTGTTTATGAGTGCTTTCTTTTACATTTTCTTGATTGCCTTCTTGTTCTTTTCTGTTTTTAAATATATTGCTTACTATTCTACCAGTACCACCCATCAAAAACTTCCCTGGAGAAGGTTTTATAGGAGAAACAGACGTTTTGTCTATTTGTATTTTTTTTTGTATATAAGCCATTAGTTGTTCGTATTAAAATTAGCTACAAAAGAAGAATCATCTTGTATGTCATACTCTAAGTATACTTGAGCAGATCCTTCGGCGTTTGTTAGACGCGCTACAACATCATATTCTGTAGTTATAATTCTTCCACCACACAAAACATCAACTGTGCTACCTACAGGTATAATCACATCTTTTAACAAGTAGTTTCTAGATGTTACATTAGTAGATCTATTTAAAGATCTAATAATAATGTCAACAGTGCAGGCTACATTAACAGTATTGGTAACGAAAAGTTTTTTAAGAGTTAACTTTTCTGCAGCCAAGCCAGTATTACCACCAAGCCCTGAGTATAGTTTTACCTCCGTATTATCTATTAATGATCTTAATATTACTCTCATTACTTTATTATTACTCGCTTTTTTTATATTTCACGCTACGACACGTTGACTACTCCTCTATTATTCCAAAGTTTGTTTCTGTCTTTAGGCCTACTTGTAGGTAGCGTGCTAGCGTCAAGCTTTGAAGCGTCTGTTGTTCCAGCGGAACCGTCTCTACCATCAGCTCCGTCTGCCCCATCAGCACCCGCAGGCCCTCTTGCTCCGTCAGCGCCTCTTGCCCCAGCCGCACCTGCAGCACCTGTATCTCCTTTTGCTCCAGCAGGACCTTGTGGTCCTTGAGCTCCATCACCAACTTCAGATGTTATATACCTTCTAAGCTCTTCTATATCTTCCGTTAGCTGTTGTATTGCATATAAAGCAGGCGCTAAGTTTTCAAACATGCCAGCGTCTTCTATATGCTCGCCTCTATCAAACTTGTCTTTAATTTCAGTTTCTTTAGCTGTGTCTATAGACTTAGAGTCTTTTGAACCTCCAGTTTTCTTATTAAATATGTCTGATGATTTTCTATTTCCTAAAGCCATAATTTATGTTGTATATTCCCAAACTATTGTCAGTATTACTTGTGCTGATGAACCAGCGCTTCTTTGAAGAGCTACACCTATAGCATCTCCTGCGGCAAAACTATTAGTATTCATTGTTGTTATTACAGTTGTTTGAGCAGTGCTTAAATCTATACTTGTATTATCAACATGTGTACCGTCTTCTAATTTATCTGTAGTATCTGTTATTTTTGATATTCTTAGCTCACAGCTAGAACCTAAGCTTGTTTGAGACCTTACTGCTATCTTTTTTATAGTACCAGGATAAGGAGCTAAAGTTCTAGTCCAATAATTAGTCATAGGACCTCCGTTAGTACTTTCGTTTAAGTTATTAAAAGGCACATAATTTTTAATGCTAGTATTGTTGCTTAGCTGAAAGTTATGTGTTGTTACGCATATTTGCTTGACTCTATCAGAATCAAAAGTACCAGCTGTTATTTTGCTTACGTTTAAGTTTGGTATTTGAGCGTCACCAAGAGTTCCAGCGTTTATCTTACTAGCGTTTAAATTAGGTATGTCGCTATCAACAATCTCACCTCTAATAGTTGCCGATGATTTATTTTCAACATTACTTAGCGAAGCGTCGCTTTTAAACTCTGTAAGTGTTCTAGACGTAAGACTGCCACTACCCCCATCAACAACAACAGATGAAGCTGCAGATCCTTTTCCACCAATTGAAAACGTAGGTACTCCTGATTCATCTATGGTTGCGACGGTAGATCCAGCGCCATTTATAAAGTCAAACGTATGTGTTCCAGCAGTACTAGACTCATCGTAGTCAATTTGAAACTTAAGGCTTTGAGCAGACTGTATTAAAACATCGTGAGGAGCAACGCCTCTAATAGTATGGCTTGCATCTTGTAGAAGATCGCTAAGGGTTTTGCTTAAAGTAAATGTAAGATCGTATTCATCTGTAGAGCTACCGGTACTTGTGTCTGTCCAGTTAATATTTATACCACCACCTTCTTTAAACTTCCAGTGTTTTCCGTCTGATATAACAACGTCTGTAGTATCACCGTCTTCAACGGTAAAAGACATGTCATCTCCAGCGTTAGCGTTTTTAGTTACTTTGCCGTCTGAGTCAACAACGAGTATATTTGTTTCAGTAGAAGTTTCTAGGTTTTCTAAATAAACCGTAGTTCTAAATCTACTAATTAAATTCCATATATGCTGACCTATCCATTTCACTAGTCGTAGTCTATATATTCAATTACTACCTCTTGACCTTGCTCAATAGCTTTAGCAATGCTTGGGTAAATTCGTTTATACGCGTTAACAGATTTTCCAACAAATCCATCTCTAAGTATAAGGTTGTTTTCTTGGCTATCCCCAACGATAAGACACCCAGCAGTATGCTCGTCAGTGTTTCCAGTATGAATAAGAATATACTCAAAACCAGGAACATCAGTGACGTGAAGCATACCACGATGTATGCCAGGGTATTTTTTATCATAACGCGAATGGAAACCTCCTTCTTTTCTTAACTCTATTTTGTACGTGCCCGCAGGTATTCTAGTTTCACCTTTAACTTTTAAAGCTCTTTGCTCGTCTTCCAGCGTGTAGCATAAAAAGTGTCTGCCCAAATCGTTTACTTCAAACAATAGGCCATGTGTGCAATCTACTTGCGAGCTAAATCTTAATACTTCTAATTTCATTACGACTTAGTGTAGTATGAATACTCTACTATACAAGCAGCTGTGTCAGCTTGAACCTCTATTCCTGTGCTAGGATTTATAGGTAGCCACAACCATTCGCCAGCCGTTAACTTAGCAAAAGCTGTGCCGCCATCAGTTTTTACTGTTACAAAGTTCGTAGTGTCAGTGTTTTTAATATATATGTGCGTGACAGCTGAAACGCTGCTAGCTACTAAAACGGTTGCCGAACTGTGTGATATGCTCAGCCTGTTGTTAGAAACAGAAGGAGCAGCGTCTACAGTTAAACTGTCTGACTCAGTTAAAGATAAAGCGTTAGTAGATACTTGACCAGCACTAGCCTGTAGCGTTAATGTTGCTTTTAATGTTGCCATTTTATTATTATTTGTTTGTTACTCGCAAGCTTTAATACCTGCTAATTCTTTCTCTAATTCATTTATTCTGTCATCATTTTCGTTGATGATTTTTATCTTTTTTTCAAGCCTTTGCTCTAATACCATAATATCCTCTTCTAGCTGACCTATTTGACTATAGGCTATACCCATAGTAAAGATAATACCTATTATCCATATTATGTTACCTACTGATATTTCTAGATTTTTACTTATCATTTCTCTTGATAAACTCTAATATTATATCAATTTTTCTCATCATTTCGTTTATATTATCTGCAGCTTTTTCGTGATGTCGTGAAAACTGATTTTTAACCTCATATAAACTAAACACTAAAAATCTGTAAAGCGCATATAAAGCGCCTAAAAGCAATACTAGAGGCAACCCGTAACCTTCTATTAATTTTAAAATTTCTTCCATATTAAGATCCAAAAAACATTTTAGCAAGAGCAGCGGCGACTATACCATATATAACCCACATAGCTCTAGCTAAAGTTTTTCGAGCCGATGTGTTTTGGTTAACTCTAGCAGCAACACCTTTATCAGGGTCTAGTAATTGCTTAGTAAGCGTGTCTAGTTTCTCGTCCATCTTGTCGAGTTTTTTGTCCATCTGATCCATTCTCTGCTTCATTAATGCTATTTCTTTGTCAACCGTTGCCATTGTTTTATTATTACATATTAATCGTGGTAGTAACAGTTACCAGATTTAGAGTTAGTTTTCATTTTACATCTTTTGCCATCTGGCTTAATATGCTTACACTGTTTTTTATCTCCAGTTTCGTTTTGCTCTACTTTTTCGTGAACAGTGCAAAATCCATCTTTAACTGGTTTTCTTTTACATCTATTGCCTTTAGAACTTATAGCGGCGCAAGTAGCGTCTTCACCTTCTTTTTTCTGTTTTTCAATATTCTCTTGAACTTTCTGCTCGTTTTCCTTAGCCTCTTGTTCTTTCTTTTCCTGCCTTTTCTTTTCAGCTTGTTCTTTTCGCTCTTTAGCCTTTTTAGTATCAAGCTCTTGTTCAACCTTGAGCTGATTCATACGTTTGGTATCTAATGTAACTACGTACTCGTTTTCTTTACCTTCGTTTTTAACAACCTCAGTTCCAACATTTAAGTCCCAAGCGCTCCAACCTAAGAACAACATCATGCGCTGCATGTTAGTGTTGTCTTCGTTAAAAGCTTCTCTTAAGTTGTCTATTTTACGTATAGCTCTAGCCATAGGTATGTTTGTTGTAGCTTCAACAACGTTACCAACCGCTTGCCAGCCAGGGTTATCGTAGTCTAACATAGACATTTCGTTCATAACATCTCTACTAAACTTACGGGTTTTACCTGCAGAATAAAGCTTTCGAGCTTTTGATCCAAGTGGTGGAGACACGTTTAAAGCTTCGATAACAACCTGAGCATAGTCTGCTCTCCAACCTTTATTGTCTTCTTCTATGTATTTAATAATTGCGTTTTTAAAAGTAGCAAGAGCAGCCCCGTATATACCAGACCCTCTAGCCAAAGAGTCAAACATACTATTTAGTATTCTAGAGTGTTTAGTGTCTTCGGTTCTATCTTTAGCTGCTTGCTGTGCTTCTGTTAGCTCTTCGTCGTCATCAAAAGCTAAAGCGAACAACGCGTTTTGCATGGCTGCAAATATAAAGTTTTGAACAGCGCCATAGTAAGCTATTCTTGAAACGTTGCTTCTCCAGTCGCCTCTACCATTTATTAAATCACCAGCCGCCTTCTTTATAAGCCTGTTGTACTGCATTGGTGTATTTGCGAACGCTAGTATAATTCTACCTAAGTTAGAAGCTTGTTGTTGTGATATTTTGTCAGGCCTAGCTGACTGTTGAGTTTCTTCTGCTATTTCTTGAAAGTCTAAAAAAGCTTGAGCCTCAGCCTCAGCTTGAGACACACCTTGGTTTAAGTATTTGTTAACTCTATTTCTATAAAATGAAGCGCCACCAGAAGCAATAGCAAAGCTATCCGCTATTTGCGTTGGTGTAAAACCTATCTTAAGTAGATAACCTAAAGCGGCTTTAGCTTTATTTGTAGCACCAGCAACAGCGTTTGCAAGTTCTGCCTCATTTACGTTAGTAGCTAGACCAGCTCTTCTGTTTCTTAAAAAGTCAGAGTTAAACAGAAAACTAAAATCAGACCAATATTGTTTTTGGTTAGCAAAAGCTTTACCAGCTTTAAATATGTTATTGTCCTCAAAGTTGATAAAGTTAACTGTAGACAAGGTTTGTAGCACAGCCGATCTAGCGTTAAAGAACATAATAGCACCAACAGAGTTGTTGATCCAGTTGTTCCATGCGTTTTCAAACCTAGTAGCGCCTTTTCTACGGTTTTGGCCAGTCTCCATGCGGTATAATATATCCTCTAGAGCTGATCTAAAGTTGCTACCATATATAGCTTCGATTTTATTTAAGTTGTCTGGCGAAAATATTATATCTTTGTTTTCTAAAAACTCAGCTAAAAACTGTTTTCTACCAATTCTACCAGTGGCGTTCTGTAAGTCAAAAGCAATGTTCTCAACGTCCCAATTTTCAGTAGGCTCTAAATAACCTTGCTCTTGTCTAGATATTTTACCTAGCGCGTCAGCGTAAGCCATAAGCTCTTGATCCTGCTTAACTAAGTTTATCATGTTAATTTTAGCCGAGTTAGATAGTCCAGGAATATCATAACCAGCTTTATCAAATAAATAAACTCTTACAGCCATGCCGTAAGTATATTTGCCGCCCTCTGTAAGTTTACCTAATAGCTTCTTTACACTAGGAAACTCTTTTTGCAAAGCTTTATAATCGTCTCTAATAGCTTGCTTTTGTTGGCTCATAGCTCTGTCTGCTCTAGCGA
>Ga0181405_1000309_pt1 | contig 17236 bp, 22 predicted proteins | sample 28SPOviralmetaG_FD_130134 | JGI IMG/M metagenome (GOLD analysis project Ga0181405, IMG submission 130134) | Marine viral communities from the oligotrophic San Pedro Time Series (SPOT) site, San Pedro Channel, CA, USA - 28 SPOT_SRF_2011-11-29 | ecosystem: Environmental > Aquatic > Marine > Strait...
GAGCAAGTTTATTCAAGATGGTCAGTTTTCAAAAGCATACAAAGAATTAGAGAAGTGCATACCAATATGCTCAAACTGTCACAGAATATTACATTGGGAAAAACGCAAGGAGATAAAAAATGACGGATGTATTTAATAAACTAGTCGGCATAAATGTCGGTGATAAAATAGAAAAGAAGGGCAGGTTCTCTTACCTATCTTGGTCGTGGGCTTGGAAAGAAGTAAAGAGTAAGTATCCTGATGCTTCTTTTGAGGTGCATGATGATGTTGTGTATCCTGATGGAACGCGAGAGGTACGTGTCAGTGTTGCCATTGAAGGGCTAACACATATGATGTGGCTACCTGTTATGAATAATACAAACAACGCTATATCCAATCCAAACGCCAGAGATGTAAACGATGCCAGGATGCGCTGCTTAGTTAAAGCTATAGCTTTGCATGGGCTTGGCCTATACATCTATGCAGGTGAGGATATACCACAAGCTTCTGAGCCACAAAAACCTGCACCAAAACCACAGCAAAAAGAAACAAAGGCATTGCCCGATCAACAGAAAGCAATTGATTGGTGCAAGGGTTTGATTGCTAAATACGATGCAGCACCAACACTAAAAGCATTACACGATATAGACAGGAACACTCCTGACGAACACCTTGATGCTTTGAAACAAGACTACCCGAAACTACACGCAAGATTAATACAAAGGTTTACAGAAAAGGAGAACTCATATGAGCAATAAACCTACACTTGGCGTTAAAACCCTAACAATAGATGGTTTTATGTCTAACAATCAGCCAGTGGAAATGAGAGCATCAGCTTGGCTAAACGTACCCAAGGATAAGCAGTTCGATCAACAGGCAAACGCTATGCTTGAGCAAGTTAAGTCAATGATTATTGATAACAGGATCTCAGTCTACGTAAACTTGCAGCACAGAACCGGAGAAGATCCTAAGATGTGGCCTACTGTTTCTAAGTTTCCGTTGTTTCCAAACACACCGATGCAACAGGCAGCGCAACCAGTAGTGCAGCAACCCCAAGTCACTGCTAGCAATTCTATTGAAGATGATGAAATACCATTTTGAGGTTAGTGATGGAAAGTGATTATTTAATTGAAAGAATGAAAGCAGACGCTAAGATCTGCAATTCAAAGTTAAAAACCAACAGTAAAGTTATTTACACACCAGAGACTACAGATTCCAGGGGGGTATCAAAAACAAGAATTGGAACTTGGCGAAACGATAAGCTAACCAACGAAGAAAAAGAAGATATTAAATATTTTTTAAGCAAAGGTTGGGATCTTAAATCAACCGCGATTGTGTGTGGTGTAAGCTACAGTACTGTACGAAAAATAAAAAAATTGTAGTGCTTAAATAATATCGTGGGGTAGCCAATAGCAAACTGGAAAATTTGGGAAACAATTTTGGCTAAAGGCTACCCCGAACTACACAATAACAAAAACAATGAGGTACACAATGCAGTTTTTTACGCTTGGCGTTTTTCTTTATTACATGAACGGGCAACCACAAGAAACAAAGATATGGTTTGAGAACGAAGAAGATTGCTGGAGTGTTATTATGGGCAGTGATACTTTATATGATAAGATTAACGCACACGGAGCCTGGTGCGAGGTATCGGGAATACCTTCAAATATAGTTAAACCAAAACTAAGGCCCTGGTAAGTTTTATTTGCCAACCTTTTTCATAGCTGACTTGTGCGATGCAGTAAAAGTTTTACCTTGCGACATTAGTTTTTTCATATGATCCATGTGACCATCCGTATGATGAACAGAATGTTTGTCTAAAGTTTTTTTCTGCCTACTAGTCAGCATACTTTTTCTTTTGTTAGCCATTACTTACCGTAACCACCATTCATTATAGATTTTTTAGGCTTGCGTTTTTTTCCGTACATTTCCTGTCCTCGCTGCTTGTTGACTTCCCTTTGGCCCAGCAACTCTTGTCATTGTGCCATACACGTAATTATCTTTGGCCTTACCTGTAAGACCTTTCTTACTTGCCTGGTTCATTAGGCTGCGCTCTAACTTTTCTGACTTCATACCTTACGCTTTCTTTTTGTTTTTATTAATCATTGATATGCGCCTACCTTTACGCACAGCCTCTTGCTTAGAAGAAGCACCCCAATCTTTTAGAGACTTAAGTAAAGGCGTATCTCTACCCTTCTTATCTTTAGTTGGCCCAGGCATGTTACCCATGCGTTGCAAGAACGCTGCGCGTCTACCGCTGCTACCTGATTTTTCTGGTGGCCTAGACATACCCTACCTGCTCATCATAGACTTGGGTTTTTTCTTTGCAGTCTTAGCTGCGTCCTTAAAGTTTTGTGCAGTAGGCGCACCAGCTTCACCTGGGCTTCTCATCTTTTCATCAGAACCCCCTGCTATCCTAGCTTTTTTTAACCTGATATTCTCATAGAGGCCGTGCTTTTTTCCGTGTGGCATAACTATCTCCTAATCTGTTAACTCATAATGTAGCTTTAACTAAGCCACTCGTAAATCTTTTTAGTTTGTTCTATACGATCTTTCAAACCATGCGTACCACCATTAACACGCTTGGTTACGGCCTTGATTGTATCATCGTCAACGCCCTTGTCACATATAGCAAAGAGTTTGTTAGACCTAAAAAACCACAAGGCAGATTCAAAAGCATATTCAGTTTCAACAAAAGCTGGGTGCTTCATTACATCAGGTAAACGCATATCACTGCTAAATGATCTATAGTTAGAGCGCCCTGTTAGCTGTATAAAACCCTTGCCAGCAAATGCAAAGCCATCGCCAGAAGCTTCGTCACCATTACCCATGCGATTAGAATAAACATTGTTAGCTAATGCCTCTGGGTTTTTTGCGTAAGGCATTGCAGCCTCTACAGATTTAAACCGACTAGGCCACACAGCCATTAGTCTTTCTGGAGTACTGTAGTATAAACCCTCTTTCGTGCGCTTAAAACCACCACTCTCATGGTGCGCTTGGCCCAGGAGATGCGCCCCACGCTTATCAGATAACTCATAATGGTTCGCTATAGCTCTAGCTGTGTTAGGGCCAAAAGATCCATCGTCTTTTACACCGCACTTAGCTTGTAATATTTTTAATGCGTCACTCATTATTTTTTACCCATAAATTGTTTGCCACCTCTTATTCCTATAGCGGCGCTGCATACAGCAAAAACTAACCAAGTGTACCACTCTGGTAACTCAGCCAAACGATCAAAGCCGTTCTTAACAACATCTTCTAGCCCTGGGATGAAACAAAGAATAACTGGGATCATTACAACAATAGTTATAAACTCATCTTTCCAAGAGTTTTTTGTACTTTCTGCCATGATCCTTTCCCAGTCAGCAGTTGATGTTTCTTTTGACATAAGAATGGCGGCTTTGCTTTCAGCCTCAACAAGTTTTAACTTTGCGTTTGCGTTGGCTTTGTCAGCTTTACCTTGTAAATAACTACCTGCAAGGTTTGCTATTGGTGTTAGAAACTGTATCACTTTTTACCCCCCAATGCGTTGAACCCAAAGAACGCACCAACAACCGCTGACAAAGATCCGTACATCATCATTAGTACAGCATCAGCAGATGCCATGCGCTCTGGTTGTACGATAACTGCAACAGTAGTGATGCACATAATTAACAATACTACCCATGTCATGCGTAACTGATTGTCTCTTTTACTGTCCTGGTCCTCTAGCTCACGCCTCTTAAACTCTAGCATAAGTTCACGCTCATCCGGATCTATTTTTCCGTTGTTATTTAAATCATAAGATTCTTTGGTCATTAGCGTATTCCTCAACTATCCTTCTATTGTATCCTAGTATTATAAGCCTACCATTTTTATCATATGCTGCAAACTTCTTTCCATGTTCTATTATTGTGGGGCCACGATCTCCAAACACGAAACCTTTTGCGATGAATGTACTATCAGCACGTTTGCTTTCTTTTTTTCTTTTTGACATTCTTCAAAATCCGCAAAGGTAGCGATCTGGTAAAACTTTAGGTTATCAGTATTTAAAAACTGCATAAAAACCAAAACATAAATCATTTAAAATAATCCCAGAAATCTATCCAGCCCATGTGATGCAAATAAGCAGTCGCCCCGATAGCAGACGCAGTGAGTAAGAAAAATATCCCAGCCAAGGTAACGGCCAACTCCTGGCGCTCTATGGCTTCACGCTTCGCTATACGCTCTGCCTCACGTTTTTCAACAAGTATTTCTTTTCTGATTTTTAATAGCTCTGTCCATTTTGACGGCCCAAGTTGTTCATCAATATATTTTTTTAAGGACGCTTCAGCTTCTTCGTAAGCAAGCTTATCCGCAAAGGTTGAAAGAGCTTCTTGATTTACGCTTGTAAAGGACCGCTGCATTTTACGTGAATGATTTTTCTTTGCAGTATCAGCGCTATCAAAAAAATTGCCTATCTCTTTTGACAAACTTGCAAGTGTTCGCCCTGCTTTTATAGCACCAGTAATTGACGTAACGATTGATACAGGGTCCATCGTTACATCCCATCGTTACGAGTGAACTCTACTGTCTTTTCTAAGATTGCAATGCGAGACTGTAGCTTAATGATCTCCATCATATGAGTGGCCATGCCACCCATATCCTCATTGATCATGTCAATATCTTCCCAGATGTCATTGTCACCCTGCTCCATGTCCTCATAAAACTCAGCAAGGATGTCAATCATTTCTTCTATATTCATTTTGTTCTGTTCAATATCTCTGACCATATTAACTTTGTCAGTCGTATTGCTTTCAGCATTAAGCACAGACACAGTTGCCTCGAGGTTAGATATTATAGAAGCTTGCTCACTAGCGTACCAAACCATGCCACCCAAGCTAGAACAAACTACGCCTATTACAGCTATGTTTACCTTGGGTAGATCCATCAATCCGCTGCGGCTATCTCGTTGCCGTCTTCTTTTGCCCACTCAAGGATAGCTGCGTAGTGGCGATTAGCGAGGTTTAAAGGAACGTGCATAATCAGGTCATCAATAACGGCCTCTATGCCCTCATTATCTGTTTCATTAGGTGCAGTATAATATTTTGCTGACTTTATATTCATTTTATAACTCCGCATCCGCTGTGACATGTGCTTTTAAAAAAGTGTTTGCACTAACACCTGCACCATCATTGTTTCTATGAATAAAAGCTGAAGTTGCTAAGATAAAACTAGCTGAACCCGTTCCATCAGTTGAATCAGAGGACACTTTACCCGTAGTGTTGGCATTGGCGGTGCTGTAAACCACGCAAGCAGGGGTGTCTCTCATTTCAACGGGAAATCTAAAGGTTCCTGCACTCATATAAACCGTGCTTGCTTGGCTTGCACTACAAACTGCCCCAGAGCTAGTAGCAGTGCCCGTTGCTGTACCATGTGGATAAGTTCGACAAAAATACCTCTGACATCTCTGCAACTCATCCCCAAAGGTTCGATGCTCAAAGTCCGTACTTTGCGGCCCAACTTCTAGCTGAACGCCAGTTAGATAAAAGTTGTTTGATGTGTTGTCCATCCAATTTACTTGATTAGTAGTAGCAAAGTGGTTTGTGTTTGCACTCCAAGTTCCATCCGTTCCACCTGTGTATGTAGAACCTTGCGCTAGATTCCAGTATATAGCTATGCCAACCCCACTATCATCATCTATAGCACCAGTAGCAGCTTTTATTTGAGAGTCTGGCTCTATAGTAATAGTCTTATGTTCCCAAGTATTAGCTGAAGAAATTGTGTATTCTTTTGGGAAAAGCAATGTTGACGCAGAGCCAGTACTATCCTCTTTATATGCTGTAATACAGTATGTGCCAGTTTTGCTTGACTTAACCCAAAATGAAAGCGTTAAAGTTTTAGCTGTTGATAAGCCATAATCTAAATGTTGACAGTCTTGTGCTTCAATGTTTTGGAGTATCTGAGCATACTGACCAGCAGCTAAAGAAGTATCTGCCGTTGTTACTTGAGCCTTTAATGATTTGGTAAATCCTGTTGGTGCATCTGTAGACTGCTCAACAGTATATGCTCCATCTGTACCTTCCCAAGCTTTATACCTATCAACACTAGGATAATTAGGATTACCAGCAGCTACAGCACTTACTGAGCGTTGTGCAACAGTCATCGCCCCATTAATTATAAGATTTGACCCAACAGTATCAAGCCTAGTAGCTGAAGAACCAAGGTCTGCTATGTCTCTCGCTAAACTCATTACTCTGCCTCCAGTGCCGTTAGCCTAGACTCAATGCTAGTCAGTCTTTGTTCTGTTGCTGCACCGATAAACGCTAGTAACTCTGGGTATCTTATACCCATGCGTGTATGCTCTGTTGCGCCCTCTGGTGCTTCTTCTTTTGTTTTATAACTATTAGTGCGTGTTTTTTTAGTACTATCATCATCAGTATATTCTTCATCAATTTCCCACCAAGTATCTGAACACCAAAAAGCATATTTGCTTGCATCTAACTTAGCATCGGACATTGCTTGCTCTACTTGCTGTGCAATTACACCAGTATGTGTTCGAGCATCGTCACCTTTAGTTGCTACTTTGTCTTTCCATTTGTATGTTTTAAATAGTTTGCTGATAGCTGTAGCGGCTGTAATTTCTGCGCTTGTTAATGATGCAATGTTTTGTTTTTCGTTTTCATCAGATGTTTGAATTGTACCATTGGTTGCAAAGATGTCTTGCCATCTTCCATTTCCAACACCTAAATCTTGTGTGTTATCAGAAGCACTTCCATCTTTCATTGGTCTAACTTGATTACTTTGAGACATTAGTATCCCAGATGAGTTAGTTCCTGATGCTGAAATGCTAAGTTCATTTGCAAATCCTGAAGCAATAACTCCTACATTAGAATTATCTTTACGAAATACAAAAAGATTTCCAAAGCTAGTTGTTCTGTTACAACCAAAAGGTGAAAACGCACTAGATGTTCCTAGGAAAGCATAGTTAGCAGCCCCATTTCTCATCTCTGCGCCAACTTCACTAAATCCAGAAGTAATATTTCCTACTAAAACAATGCCATCGTTTGTAATACGCATTCGTTCATTTTCACCGTTAGTGCCAAATATTAAAGCATCACTAGTTCCTGTGTGCATTTGAAATTCATTAGAAGTATCATTTCGAAAAGTTACACTTCCAGAGTTTGGACCACTAAATCGTGCAATATCATTCGATGTACTAACAGAGTCTAAAAAACCTGCACTATCTATTCTGAGCCTCTCCGTTGGACTAGTGCCATCACTACCATCGTTAGTGCGAAAGATTAAATTCGACTTCTGGTCATCCGCGCTGCCATCGTGACTAGCTTGTATCTCAGCCAGTGTGCTAATCTCACCACCTGATTGCTCACCTTGGTAAATAATTTTAGAAGCTCGACCACCGTCTGAATCTTCATGTGTGTCATTCTTTAGCGTGACATTATTTTTTAAAGTTGTGCTACTGAATGTACCACTTGAAGTATTAAACGTATCAAAGATAGTAACTTCTAAAATGTCATTGAGTGCAGCACCAGTAGCAAGTATGACATCGCTACCATTTCCACCACCCACATTAAAATCTACACCAGCTAATAATTTTACGCCATTGAGATGGCAATCAAAAAAGCCCTCAGTATAGCCAATCGTAGGAAACGATGTTTGACTAGCAGTAGCTGTAAAACTTTGCCTTGTTTGAGTAGCCTGTGGAACAGGTATATTGCCTACATATCCAGCCATTACTCTGCCTCCAGTGCCGTTACTCTCGTTATGAGGTCAGCTATTTGTGTTGCTTGGGTTGTGTTCTGTGTTTCTAATGTTTCAATCTTTGCTATTGCTTCTTGCAGTGCAGCCGTTAGCAATGGCACAATTTTTGATTGGTCAATGCCTTGATATTTTGGAATTGTATTACCATCAGCATCTAGCTTGTTATCACCGACAGAAACACCATCAGGTAATTCTCCGTTTTCTTTCCAAATTTCTATTTCATTATGTGTGCCATCAACTGCTTCTGGAACTACTGTTGCAGCTTCATGAGCTATAAAGCCATCTACTGTATTGTCTGCATCTGCGATGAAGTTAAACCGCTTTGGTTCTAATTGTTTAATTCGTGTTATTGCACCTGTTAGGTCAACCACGTTTTCTTTTAAACGATAATCTGACGTAGTAGCGTAAGAAGTAGTGCTATTATTGTGTGTAATTTTACCAACATTAGTACCATTAGAATTTTCGTAATAATGTATATAATGAGTACCTGTTCCACCATCTAAACTTCTATGTACATGCCCACCTAGAGACAGGTCAGTTGTTGCTGTTATTAAAGCTTCACCATCCCCGTTGGAATAAAGCTGTAATTGAGCATTACCATTTCTTACGTTGTTGTTATAGCTTCCACCTATAAAAACATCACCATCGTTATCTACAACTATTCTAGGATTACCATCACCATCAGACAGCACGATGTGGTTGTTTCCTGTGCGAATGTCTACGCTACCTTGGTTGCCGTCATAGCGCCCAATGATGGTGTTTTTAGAGCCAGTTGTCATAGCCTCACCAGAGGCATGACCAAGAAATACATTTTTTTCACCTGTGCTGTTGTATCCAGCGTGGTCGCCTAAGTAACTGTTAAACGAATTAGTAGTATTACTGTACCCAGCCGACATGCCCACAACCGTATTGTCTGTTCCTGAAGTCGTGGAGTATAAAGCAGCATTACCTAAAGCAGTATTCTGAGAACCATCAACATTACTGTATCCAGCGTCACGACCAACAAAAGTATTTTGTGCGCCTGTTGTATTTGCAACACCTGCATCCATTCCAAGTGCAGCATTATTTGCACCAGTGCTTACCTTTAACGCTTGGTATCCAACAGCAGTTTGCCCATTAGTTGTAGTGTTTGAAGATAAGGCACTTTCACCTAAAGCCGTGTTTTTGTCACCTGTTGTAATAGCTGCTCCAGCGTTCTTACCAATAGCAACATTATTATTACCACCAGAAACTATAGCTGCTCCAGCACCTTCTCCCAAATGAACATTGTCTGTGCCTAAGGTTGCTGTAATAATTGACCCATCAGAATCTATGCGTAGCCTCTCAGTAGGACTAACACCATCAGAACCGTCATTAGTCTTGAATATCAGATCACCCTTCTCATCATCAGCCGTACCGTCATGGCTACCTTGAATCTCAGCTAATGTACTTTCCTCACCGCCAGACTGTTGACCTTTGAAGATAACCTTACCTTCACGCCCACCATCAGTGTCTTCGTGCGTGTTATTTATTATGGTAACTTCTGGCGTAGTATCAGTAGCTGTTACGTCTTGGACGTTAGCAACCGTAGTGCTTAGAGTTCCAGCCCTTGCTCCTATGTATCCACCCATCTAGGTTATCTCCATATAAGACATCGTGACCGACAACTTATCAGCAACGCTACAGTCAACTTTTATTATATCGCCTACGTTCATGTTTATCTTTCCCTCAAGTGGCACAAGCGTTGAGCCGCTAGGAATGGCAACATCTTTAATTAAATGTGCTGTAGTGTTCTGCGTTTGGCTAGTTTGTGTCGTTGTACTTTCCAAAGTAACAGATGCCGTTACCTGAGAAGTATGAACGTTAGCTAGCGTCATACCTAACATAATTATCGTACTGCCAGTTTGCACAGTGTAGATTGTTTCGGGCGTTCCAGCAGTAGCTGGCGCAACATCCCTTGTTATGAGTTTAAAATCGTTTGCCATGTGTTAACCTCCTAGGGCTATTGCTAATGCTGTGGCGTCTTGCCCAGCCGCAAGAGCCGCTGATGCCGCCGATGCGTTTTGACTAACTAATGCAGCCGCCGCTGATGCCGCCGATTCCGAAGCTTTTGTGCTACTTGTTGCCGCTGAAGCAGCCGACTCTGAAGCTTTTGTAGTCGAAGTTGACGCACTGGACGCCGATGCAGTTGCACTATTTGCGCTTGCAGTTGCACTATTCGCAGACGCCGTTGCCGATGTAGCCGCTGACGCCGCATCCACAATCAGCGCCCACTTAGCGCTATCTGTGTTTGTTGTTAAAGGTTGAGATCCGCTAGATGTATGAGCAGTTATAGCAATGAATATGTTATTAGTGCTGGTATCTTTTACCAGGTCACGCACAGCGTAAGTTGTGCCAGCACCCCAGTTACCTTTGAACACACCAATCTCTTGCGTGATGTCAATGTTACCTGATGCATCAAAAGCAAAGACTTTGTTTGCCCTGGCGGTAGCATCCTCAGTAAATGTAGGATCTGTTATTGTAGTTGTCTTAGAACCCTTAACAGACCTGTTTAATTCTTCTTGATGCTGTTGCACCATAAACGTCAGTTTATCTAATTGATCTTCAAAACTTGCAGCAGGGAATGGATCGTTAGCAACAAGGTCTAAGCCTTGCGTTAAAGGCTGCTCACGAATAATTGTTAAGCTTTCACCACTAGCTGGCGCAGTACCCATAGTAACATTGCCACCACTAGCACTACCGACACCACTTACAGTGTAGTTTGTAGAAATGCTTTGTGTAGTCTCACCACCACTTGCATTACGTAAAATAACAGTAAGATCATCTTGATCAAAAATCTTAAAGCCATAAGCAAAAACTGTTGTTGAGCCATTGCCGTTATAGCTTACTTTGTTTGTTGCACTACTAACTGTCATACCGCATCCTTTGCTTAAAACCTTTTATCACATATTTATTTGTTTGAACAGTCATCTAAATCCACCACCTGTTGCGACAACACTTGATGGGGGTATAAAAAATTCTTGATCGTTCTCTCGTTTTATTCTGCGCTCCATGCGTGATAAATAACCTGGGTTTATGCTTTCTTGTAATTGATACCATATCATATAGTCTAATGTTTGCTGAGTATAGAAAAGATTAGCTAAAGGTGTATTGCTTTTTATTAACCTTACTAAGTCACCGCGCACATCCTCATCACCAATTAAAGCCTGATCTCTAGCTCTCATCAAAAGATCTAAAGCGTCAAAAGCAGTATTTATACCTGGGCCAATAGCTGTCTCTAGCGCACCACCACCAAATCTATTTGCTTGTCCAAACAAAAAGTCACCATAAATACCAAGTCCACCACCTTGCATAGCAGCAGCTAAGAAAGTTTTAGCATCAGGTGGCCTAGGCTCTCTGCCCTTCATTACCTCTTTTGCTTGCAAAACCATGTATCCAAGAGCTGTAGTACCTACTACTGTGTTAACCAATCCAGCATTAGCGCCTAAACCCCTACTAAATATTTCACGCTTTTGTTTAATCCCAGTGCCGTAAGTATGCCGTCCTAAGTTTTTAGTAATACCTAAAACTCCAAACGATTTAAATTGACCAACAAATCGTATTGCCTCACCAGCAGCCGTACCAGGGCGATAACCCTGTCTTAGTATTGCTCTTTCTCGTGCGCCAGGAGAGGGAACAGAAAACTCTGCTTCGTTTACTAACAAGTTAAAAACATTTTCTCTTACAGACTGATCTGGTATTTCTCCAGGCACTATATATTCTTTACCATCTGGACCTTTTTTGACACCTTTTCTAACAGCTTCCCATTTTTTACCGTCTATCTCATAAAGGCCCAACAATCTTTGCATATCAGGTGGCAGACTATCAAAACGTTTACCAGCCTCTCTTGCTAAATCATTTGAAATCATCAAAGTAATTCCACGTTTGTTTGCTTCTGTCCAAGGCTGTAAAAGGTTTAGCTTAAAAAATGCGTTTAAATACTTTGAGGTTTTGCCAGGAATATCGTCAGATGCGTTAAATCTTGACATAAAATCACCCAACTGACTTTGAAATCCAACGCCAAGCCTATCAGCAAAGTCTCGCATCTCCTTGCCACTCATACCTTTAAATACTGCGTTAAAGCTATCGCCCCAAGCGTCCATTAAACTGCGACCTTGGTACATTCTGTTTGAAGCCATAAACGCTACGTCACTAAAAGCAGACACAGCAGCACCGCCAAGTTTCGCCATAGTCTGCACAGCCCTATATCCGTGCATCCATCTAGCCAGTGGCGTGTGTGATCCTATGTTAATATCACCAGTAACCTCTTTAAGCATAGAATCAAAATTAACTATAGAACCTTCGCGTTTAAGATCTTTAACTTTCTTTGGATCGCTTCTGTGTTTTTGTAAAAGTTTTTTCTGCACACGCTCAAACATTGCTTCTGGATTTGTGCCAAGCTGTTCCATAAGAGCTGTAGATCTAATTGATGACTGTAAGTCTTGCACAAAACTTTCTCTTAAAGAGCCTCGACCAAAACTTTGATTGTATTTATACCACTCATCAGGATCTTTAAAAGTAAAGACAGCGCTTTCGCTACGTGCTTTTGCAATGTTTTTAGGCCCTGTAAAAGCTCTACCAACTTCAGTTCTATCTGTTGCTATTCTTACGCCAGTCGTAATTGCCTCATAAGACCTTGCAAGAAAAGCTCTTTTTAAAGCGTCATCTGCATTTACTAAATCACCGTTTGCAGTTTTAGACCAATTTAACCTGTCAGTTTCCATCATGTAGTCAACCCAGCCCTGTTTACCTAAAGCTGTCATTTTCCCAGGATCGTGGCTAGTCCTAACTACTCTGCCCTCTTTTAAACGTATGTATGCGCCAGCTTGATTTTCTCTTTTAAGAGCAGACCTTTGATACTTAAACATTATTTCAGCAATAGCTTTTGCATCTTTAGAAGTTACTTTAGCTTCCGCATCTGTTTTTGGATTTTTAGTGTTTAAGTTTCCTAACGCGCGAGTGACCTGTAGTTCAAAATCTTTACTCATCTTGTTAAATTTTGTTAACAAATTTTTTCGATTTAAATTACTAATAAGACCGCCAAATATTTCCCCACCTATTGAGTTCATTAAACTATCAACAGATCTTTGCGCTCCCTCAAATGGCGAATTAACACCAACTAACAAAGCCTCAAGTGCTAAAGAAGGGTTTTCTACAAGCTCATCTGCTTTGTTTGCCAAATCAAGTATTTTTTGCTCTACGAGAATATTTTTGTATCTATTTCTGCGCTCAAGTTTTTTAGAAAGCTCTGCTTCTTTTATTAAATAAGCACCACGTTCAAATATGTCATCCTCAACAGCGCTTAAACCGCTTTCAGCTTTTCGTTTTGTTTTAACGTCTTGCAATTCTTTTATGATTTGCTCAAGCGTTTCATCGTTGAGCCGACCATTATTTGCATCATCAATAAGTTTTAAACAATCAACCATTACGCCCTCGACATACAAATTGTTCCAGTTCTTACTAGCTCCACATACGCATCATACGTTTCTTCAGCTTTAGCAATTTCTGCTTCAACTTCATCAAGCTCTTTTGCGGTAAGCTGATTAGCATTTTGATATTGTTTAATAATTTCTTCATTTCTCTGCACCTCCGCATCAAAATTATACTCATCATCTATTGTGTCTAAAGCATCGTCAAATTTTTGTGCAGCTTCAAAATCGCCAGCAATGTCATTTTTAGGATCTAAGGCATACCTAGCATAATATTCAGCCTCGAGATCCTCTAACTGGTGACTTATGTTTGCATGAGCTTCATCAACATCTTCGCCAGTTCTGGACATTCTATCTGCAATGATGGCTATTTCTTCGTCTGTGTGCTTTACACCAAGGTAGTTTAATTGTTGCTTTATAGCTTTTCTATTTTCTACTTCGGCTTGATAAACGTCTTTTCCTTCAACAAAAGCCTCCCAGTCAGCAGCTTGGTTTTGATCAGCAGCAGCAAAATGAAGTTTACTTCCCTTATCTTCATCTCGTATTTTTTCTAACAAATCGTTTTTAGCAGCAGTGGTGTCTAAATTTGGATCAATATATCCTTCCTCTTGCGCCCTTATTGTCATATCATCGAGCGATCTACCCTCTGGGTTGCTTACACGACTTACGTAATTACCACGCTTATCATAGTAGCCTTTAGCACCTTTTATACCTATAGATCTAAGTTCACCTCTATATGTAGGATCATCATCATTTATACCGCCCTGCCTACGAATAAAATCTAAAAAACTCTCAGGTTTTTGAACATGCCTTGGCATTACAGGCGTAACATCTATAGCGTTATCGTTTAAAAATTGGCGCAATGCTATAGCTCCAACCTTTTCACCCCCAAGCGCTTTGTGTGTTTTTGCAGAGTTTTGTCTTTGCCTACTTGCTTGTAAATCTAATTGTGGCTGATCAACCTCTACATTAGGCATGTCTTTCAATTGAGCTGGCAAAGCATCATCTGCCAATCCAACATCTCTTGCTACAGAAGCTGTATTTACCTTTTGTCTGCCAAACACACCAGCAATAGTTCCTAGACCACCGCCAAGAAATGTTCCCACCCCTACGTTAAGCAGCGCTTCACCCATTGTGTAATCAAGTTGTTGCTGTCGAGACAGTCCATAATACAAAGGCTCTGTTACAACAGATCCAGCAAAACCCTCACCTGCACCGATAGCTGTTCTACCTTTAATTTTACCAAACCTAGCCATAGCTTTAGCTCTAGTTGATAAACCAAAATACGGAATAAAAGCAGCTCCAATTTCTATAGGATCTGTGGCAGCAGCAACTAAACTACCTCCAAACAGCGCTGAATAACCAGCAACTCCATTCAATCCTTTTTGTATAATAGCGTTTCTTGCTATTTCTGCTCGTTTGTTCTTTACAAGAAGCTCTGCTCCTTCACGAGACATTGGCTCGTCAAATTCTATGTAATCCCCATATTCTTCGTTTAGTGCAAATTCACTAATCAACCTACCATCCTCAAGCATTTTTATTACGTCACCTTGTAGCGTAACAAAGGGATCTTCGGCTAAATCATTAAGTTCTGTTCTTAACTGCTCTGATCTTACATCGTCAGTTTCGATCATTAAGTCATCTTGTAGTCGTTTTACTTTTTCAATACGCTGATTGTTTTGCTCAAAAACGTTAGCTCGTTCTGTTGGAGTAAGTTGATCTAGCGTATCGCTTTGCAATTTAAGACTTGTTTTAGCTAAATCAAAAACAGTAGGAGCGTCTTTTGCTTGTCTGTACACCTCTCCAGCAGTCACAGATAAATCCGCAAAACCTGTAGCCCTAATAACAGCGCTATCTTGCTTTAGCGGTCTAGGACGCATTACTTGCTCTCTTTCTGTCTTATTGTATTGTCAAGCCCTGGAAACTCAGACCCAACAGGAGCTGTACCCATAGAGCCGTAACCAGTACCAGTGTAAAGAGGCCCACTTTGTATTTTAAAGCCTGTTGCAAATTGCGACAATGCTTTTGGTGCTAGAGCAAACTTAGAGTCTCTAAGCTTTGTAAAATCCATGTTTTCTAAATCTTTAAATTTTATTTCAAGAACTCCCCCAGGCATTGCAGGGTCATCTCCCATAATATTTGCTGGGATAAATGTACCATTAAGATTGTAGTGAAGAATAAGACCATCTCCAGTTCCATTGTTTAACCACATGCCTGTAGTTCTTAAAGAAGCCTCACTTACTTCTGACTCTTCTAACAAATCAAGATTAGGAGCTGCTAAAGGCGCAAGGTTAAATCTTTTTAGGATGTCACTACTTAAAATTTCTTGTGCTGCATCTTCTATTTTTTTGTTATCTATTCCATTTGGAACAATGTACTGTTGATTTTTTGTAATATTAACTTCACCAACAAAAATGCTTTCTACAGATTTTTCAACTGCATCTGTTACATTCATGCCTCGTGAAGTGTAATAAAGAGAGAGCTTTTCAACCATTTCGTATTGTTCATTAAATAATCTTTTTGTTGCTGCCCCATCACCGCCAGCAAGCAAAGCAGCGTTATAGTTTTGTACTTTCGGCAAGTTAACTATTGTTTGCGCTATACCTGTAACGCCAGCCGTAACAGAAGTTGGCTGTCCTTTTTTAAGTTCTGCAACAGAAAGGTTTTTTATAGAAACAAGATCATTAGCAATTTTTGCGTCAGTCATATACATTGCTTGAATATAAGTTTTGTTTAATCCCTTACGCCGCAAGTTTTCTAAAACCAAACCGCTATTCTCAGGGCCAAGCTGATCCATAACAGACTGCAAATATCCAACAGCATCTGCCCCTGCAACTTCTTGATTTGCTATACTTTCTATAATTAAGCCAGCTTCAGACTTCGATAGAACAGGAACAAAGTCCAAATCATTCAAACTTTGTATAATCCTACCAGAGTTTATCCTATCCTGTATCCCACTTGTGCCTTGCTGCACGGCTTGCACAGAAAGATCTACTGGTTTAATATTTACACCGTCCATCTTAACCGATTGAGCAAAACCTATAGGATCACCCTCAACAGACATTGCTTGTCTAAGATTACTTTCAAATTGCGTTATTACAGCAAAAGCCTTTTCTTCTAGCTCTGTGTCTACTCCATCAAGACCTTGGCCTTTTATTCCTTTTTTATACTGCTGCTTAATAGCAGAAATGTTTGTTGCGCTACCTTTTCCAAGGTTCGCTTTGATGCCAAGTTCTCTTGTAAGATCGTTAAGGTATGACAAATCGGAATATTCTTTTTGTAACTTTACACGTTCTTCATTGCTTAAAAATTGAGAAGTTTCAGAAATTTGATTTGCAAGTTCATTCATCTGCTCGTTTGACTGCACATTGCCTTCAGACACCTGACCAATACGAACAGTCATTTGATCTGATAGCTGAGATGAAAAACTTTCTGCTACTTTTCTTGCGTTTTGCTCTGCTAGGCTTGGCCCCTCGATAAAGCTTTGCGTTCCTCCAACAGACTTTAATACTTGCGCTTGATCATCAGGATCTAGCATTTGAAGCAAACCATACACATAAGCAGCTTCGTTAGAGCTAAGAGAGGTTTTACCCTCTCCTCTAGGGTCAAGAGAGTCGGCGGTGACACCGTCACGTAGTGCTATTCTGATTTCATCAATAAAAGCAATTCCGCTAGGCGCATTCTCAGCATTCTTTTCCAACGATCTGTAGGTAGCTCGTTTAATCATTTCTCTTTGCTGTTCGCTTAAAACATCTAGGTTTCCAGCTCTTATCTGTGCAAGCTTTTGAGTATCCTGCACAATATCTTTAAGGACAAAACTAATCTGAGAAAGATCTAAACTGTTTGCTATTTGATCTTCTGCGTCTTGCAGCTTTCGAGAACGGTTTTGTGACGCTGCTATTTCTACCCTGCGATCAACAGCATCTCGCAAAGCAAATCTGTTTTGCAACTCAAGGTTTCCAAAACGACTATTAAACTGTTGTATAGCGTACCTGTCTTTACCTACTTTTTTTAACAAATCCCTTTTAAGCTGATCTGTTTCCTTGTTCCAAATGGGATTGTCACCATCA
>Ga0181405_1000310_pt1 | contig 17189 bp, 19 predicted proteins | sample 28SPOviralmetaG_FD_130134 | JGI IMG/M metagenome (GOLD analysis project Ga0181405, IMG submission 130134) | Marine viral communities from the oligotrophic San Pedro Time Series (SPOT) site, San Pedro Channel, CA, USA - 28 SPOT_SRF_2011-11-29 | ecosystem: Environmental > Aquatic > Marine > Strait...
AAATTTAAATGAAAATATTATTAAATTGGGGGAAAATAAGGACGTTGAGGACGTTAAAGAAAAAGTAATTTAAGGTTTAGAAATTGTAAAATTTATAACTGACCCACTTAATTCATTACTAAGTTCATTAGTTATAGTATCTCTGATTTCAACATCTAAATTATTAATTACCATTTTATTATTATCTAAATCTAAAACTTTATTAATGCTTGGTTGAAAAGTTCCAATTACAATATCACCACTTCCCATATTAACTATTTCACTATCAGCAAACGGAGTTGGGACGTCATATAATATTGGTTGGACGAAACCTACCGAATTTTTATTTCCATTAATAAATGATTGTTGTATATTTTTATAACATTTAATAGGTAAGTTTTTAAGATATATTGAATATGATGTATCCCTTACTATTTCGGCTTCTTCTCTTGCTACTGATACAACATTATCATCATTATTATTTGGATCTATTCGTGGAGATTCACCAACACCAACATAGTTAGCAAGTTCTTCTGAAAAGGTCATTTGATATCTTGCTATAAAAGTGTGGGGATTATTGACCGACGCATTATTAGCAGTTTTATTAAATCCACACATTCTTATAAATTCAAAACCTTCGCCTAGCTTCTGAGCTGAAACTATTAAATTAAAAGGCAAAGAGGCATTAATTTTTGATGTTTTTTGTGCTTCTGTTCCACCCAAAGTTGACTCTCCATTCATACCACCGCCGTGCGTCGTAAAAAAACTTCTTTGGATCGCCCCTATTCGTCTACCTAAACTTCTACTATCCCACACCAAATTTTTTTCTGTATGTGTTGAATATCCAATCATATTATATACTCTAAAAAACATAGTATCAGTTCCCCCACTTTTCTCTGTTAATCTACCATTACCTCTCAACCAGTATGTTTCAACGGCGAATTCTGGGTGGGCTGATGTTGTGTCCGTTCCAGAGGGATAAATTGCGGATAGACTTTCACTAAATACTTGTTTCATACCTTTAAATTCATCAATCATATCATTAATAAAAGGTTCGCCAGCAACATCTTTCGTTTTCATATAAATATTAAATCTTTTAGGTTTATTACCAGCAGCGCCAGTAATTTCAAAAGTTATATAAGCGCCAAGCCGAGCATTTACATTAGCGGCGTTCCCTACATCAGCGTGGGCCAATTGTGTGGCTCCTGATAAAAATACTGCTGGATTAGTCATCGCAGTTCCATTTGCCGAAGCATTACCATTGGTGCTTGTCCCTTTAGTTAAAGCACTTGTATTACTCGTCGCAGTCGCAGTCCAGGTTGAATCAGCAATTTCTTTAGAATACAAACCAACTGATACGGCATTAAGTAAAGTGTCTATAGGTCTATTACATCTCCAATGAATTAAATTTCTATTTGTGCCAGTGTTATATGGACTATTATAATTAAAATTGTAATGTTCTTGAGATAAAGCATAATTATCATAATATAAATCGTCTGGATTTGCTGAGGTTTTTTCATAAGCGTTGCCGTTGGCTGCCCCACCCCCTTTTACATCCGCTGTAGATAATGTTATATCCTCTAGTGATAATTGTGGGGGGAGTTGTGAATATCCTATACGGATTAAATCGCTTTTTTTTTCATCCACCAAAAGTCCTTGATAATGAAATAATTGTGTAGGTTTATCTGTATCTCGTAATTGTAAAGAATCAAATAAGGTTTTAATCCTAGTATCTAATTCAATTACAGAATATCCAGCCTTTCCAGTATCAGGGTTTATTTTAGGGATTGTAAGCACCCCAGCGCCATCACCTAAATCATCTAAAGTCAAATTAGATACAAAAGGGGATACAGGTTTTAAAGAGGGCATTGCCCCTTTAATTGATATTGTTATAGTCTGATCGTTATTAAAAAAAATATTACCATTTCTTTTAAATTTAGCGAAATTTAAATTTACTTTAGAATTAGGCTCAATAATAAGTGGCTCTTTAAATCTTACTGAATAGAGATGTCCGTTGTCTTCTGGGGATACTAAATTTACACTCGTCATTTATATATATTTATAATATTTTAATTTAATATAATGGAAGAATTAATTGATAGATTGAATGGTAGTGAATTAATAATTAATCAACACGAAACTAGAGATGAAAAGGTAAAAGAATTTTTATATAAAATTGGTGAAATACTACAACAACACAACCAATTGGCGAGTAATGTATTATTACAAATTGAAAATGAATATGTAAAAATATTAGATACCCTTGAAGGTATTTAATAGGTCTGGGTCATCGCAATATGATATTGGTTTTTCTATCGTCCCCATCGTCCCTATTTTCCCGCTTTTTATTTCATTATCCAGATAAATAATTTCGTCATAAATAAAATCCAAATCTTTATTTAAATTATGAAAAAGTTGCTTTTTTCTTTTTGTCTTAATTGGATCAATTCTTATAAATCCATCACAAAACTTTTTTTTTTTACTCTTAACGTTCATAGTCATTCCACGCTCTTCTAATTGTAATTTCATTAATAATCTTTTAGCGCCTTCACGCCTCATAGGTCGGCGAGTTATATATAATCTATTATCATATTTAGCACATAATCTTTTTCCATCTTTACGGCCAACTTTATATCCATTATTAATTTTATATATTTTGTAATCCATAATATACTATATAATAATATTAAAAAACATTTCAATAACTTTACTTGGTATTCTATATCTTTCTAATTTATTGCTTCCCTCACTCACGCCAACGGCACTATTATTATCAGGGTTTTGTATATTTTCATAGTCTTTATATTTTATTCGTAATGCTTTTGAATTACACCTAATTATTTTTCCATTATCTATTATAGTTTTACCAGTTCCCATTCTATTCTTATGTAGTTTTTGGCCTTCCCATTCTATCATATTTTCACAATCTTTATTACATTTATTAAATACTAATCCTTCAATATTAGTCCAAAATCTAGTAGTTTTTTTATATCCCCAATCTGAATATTTACAATAATCAACATCATAATAAGGTATTAAATCATTAATATATTCTTTCATTTTTCCAGTTTTAGGATTTTCAATAATATAATACTCTGGCTCAAAATAATCTATAATCTCAAATATTTTATCCACCATTGGGACACCATATTTTTCCATATCTTCATCTAGTATTTCTTTTGTTATTATTGTATCTCCGTGTGATTTTAATTTTCTTCCAATCCAAGTTTTTCTAAGTTGCGACCACCACAAACACACTGGACTTGCTGTTATTATTTTAAAAAATCCTTTTGGATATTGCTTATAATTCCAAGTCATAATATCTTCTTTAAAATGATACTGACTAATATAACCACTTCCTAATTTACATTCAGCGCCTAAATCTCTATCTAATGAATACACATTAAAACCTAATTTACTAGATACCTTACCAAAACTATGAGTTCCACTAAATAATTCTAAATGATTCATTAGCTATAACGCAGATTTTTTTTTTGAATAATAATTGTATTGTTTTTTAGTTCTAAGTGGAGATTGTTGGACTGCCGAAACGACATCTTGTATATCATCTTGTATATCATCAACCCATTCATTAGCATCATCAACGTGTTCTACTACATCATTTATACTACATTTAGATTTACAACAAAAACTAAGTTTGATTCTATCTAATAAATCTTTAAGTCCCATAATATTAATTAATATTTTTTAACTCTACCTTTCTTTTTTTTTTCAGCAATCGCTTTGGCTTTGGCTTTCGTTGATAATTCACCCATAGTCTTAGGTGTATCTTTTGTAATTCTTTTAGTCGGTCTAAATATTTTATTCTTTTTACCATCATAAGTTTTTTTTCCATCTTGAGTTCTCCAGTCTTCTTTATGCCATCTTGTTAATCCAGTTTTCTTAGGTTTAGATCCACTATATTTACCACCCATAGATTTATAGGCTTTAACTACTAATGATGATTTATAAGCTGAGTGTTTCATATTCGCATATTTAGCACGAGCTTTAGCATATAACGCTTTGTTTGTTGGCTCAGGCATTATAATTATAAAATAGAAAAAAAAGCGGGAAAATAAGGACGTCTAGGACGTTTACATAGTTTTTACGAGAGTTTGAAGGTTAAGCACCGAATTATATTTAACGAATGATTGGACTAACTCTGATTTATTACGCCTATCAACTGGAAGCGTTGTATTACCAGCATTAACACCAGAAAATACAGTATTAGAATAATCCCTATTAACATACGCCATAGAATTACCAATACCATAAGTGTAATCAACACCAAGTCCTAATAGCTCTGGAAACATTTGTGATCCAACACCATCAGTATCAGCGATGGCTGCTGTGCCTCCGCCAGCCGCTCCAGCCCCACGATAATTTGTGGCTCTATCTTCGTAATCTGCTTGTTGATTTAATTGACTTCGTTGAAGAGTTGCTGATGATTTAACTGCTTCTTTACCACCGAGAAGCGCTCTTTCAAAATGTTTTCGTAATTCAATATCACCTAAATTGTTTTCATACTGGCACATTTGCGACATATTAATACCACCAGATCCAAGCTCAACTTGAGTATCAAAATTAGGTTGAGCTTTTAAAGGGAATGTAAAAGGAAATCTTAAATTATCCTTTTTGTGTTCTATTTTTTTCATACCAACTGGAAATCTGAAATTATTTTGCTGATAATTAAGGTTATTAGTTTGGTCTTTATCTAAATATAAATTACACATTGCCTTTACTGAATTGAGTTGTGGGGTATAAGTGTTATTATCCTCGTCAGCGTGAATATCATTTAATAGATTTATTTGCGAGTTCATCATAAGATTTGCTGGATATGAAGATAATTCTTGTGGTGTTGGAATAACATATCTACCCTCTAATTTAAGGTTTCTAAGACAATACATTTTGTTTCTTGTATCAGCGCCCGCTTGACTAGCGATCACTGAGTCTCTAAATCGGTTGTGTAATACAGCGGAGTCTGGAGCGAGATGAAGCGTCAGGAGTAAACCATTTGTATAAGCTTGACCTAAATGAATATTACCACTTTGGAGCATATCAATATCTAATCTAATACTAAAATGAACCCCAATCTCTTTATTATTATTAATTTTTAAATCTTGTTTGGTTTTATCAGCAATAATATTCATAAGTCGGTTTTGATGATTGGCGTGTGCTCCGAGAGCCAGCGACCGATTTGGTGCTACACCCCATAAATAATCCTCATCATTATTAGTATATGCCTCACGAAGGGAAGCATATGACGAATAATTATGAATATTAACTAATTCGGTATTTGTTTTTTTTGTTTGAACTACAACTTTATCAATAACATTATGAACGCCTCCGTGATTTGGAAGGTTAATTGCTGTTTCAGCAGTCATATTCGCACCATTATCATTATTAATATTTGTGTAATTAGTTTCTCTACCAAACCCTTCATTAGTGGAACTATCTTTAATAAAGAATTGTCCTGATAATACTAATGATTTAACTTCTAATAGTTTTTCAATAGCGGGGAGGGAAAATTTAATAATTGGGTTGCTCTCTTTAAATGAAAAACCCCCTTCAACCCCATTTGTCCCAGCACTTTGTAATGGATTATCATTTAACGGCGAAATACTAAAATAATTCTTTTCAATCGGCATTTTATATATATATAAAATATTTTTATTTTAAAATTAAATCAAAAAAACGGATTGCCTATAAGACTAATTGTAAATTATCTTTATTCACCATAATAGATTTAACTGAGAATACCCAATTAACCATTCGGCAATTAGAAACCGAAGCACCCCCATTTGGAGCTGTTGAAGCGGCCGATCTTTCTTGAGAAAATCCTAATCGTATTTGTGGCTCAGCATCTTTTAAATTATATACAAATTGTTCGCCTCTAGCAAGTTCTCTAGCGTGGAGATAAGTGTTAGTATAATCACTGAGATTTCCACCACGACCATCGCCAAGCCTTTTAACATTTAATCCTATAGATGTAAAAGCCTTAACAACTTCATTATAATTAACTACTTTATCATTTTTCGCTTGTGGGTTATAAGGTTTGAGCGGATATAGTTTATTATTAATAAAATATTGGACGGAGTTTAAAAATGTATTGTGTGGAGGTTGACCTAAATAATAGTTTGGAGCATAAGCGTCATTTTCACCTAAATCACCAGCAACCTTAATATAATTGGTAAATATACATTTCGCTGCCGAAGCAACTGAAGTTATTTCACTCTGATGAGTTCTACTTGTTTCAGGTAAATTATCTAAAAAGCAATCCCACGAGATAAAATCATATTGACTTTCTTTTACAATTGATTTAAGCATTGCTGGGGGTGGGACGACTTGAAGGACTTTTAATTCTACATTCTTTAATTTATATGATGGGGATGATGGCTGAAACCATATTTTAAGAGCCGTCGTAACTGCACCGATATTAGCGTCAGTATTAATTACAACCTTTTTATTTTTAACATTCACACCTGCCCCAGCGGCGTTAGAGCCACGATGAAGACCAGCAACCACAAAAGCTATATCTGTATTTGCTGTAGCACCACCAGTCCCTCTAACATACATTTTAGACCCAACAGCAATACCAAGAGAAGCGACCTCATCAATATCATTAGTAAGAGTTATGACTCGGTTTCCAGTTCCACCAACAGAAGATACATCAATACCTCTTGCGAAATCATCAGCTTTGACTGGGACGTTAGTTCCGCTAATTCCATTACCACTAAAAATATGTTGTAAAACCTTTTGATTTTCGGCGAATGTAATTTCTAATTTAAGACCACCAAATAATAATATTGGAGTAAGTTTTTCACTCACACCAAAATGACTGAAAATTCCAGATTTAAGTGGGATACAATATTTTCTTGATGAGAATTTTTTAGCGCCCATTTCACTATCTTGTGTAGCATTATCGTCATCTTGAGTTGCTAATACTGTATCAGCACCAGACGATATTTGAGATATAGCTAAAGCGCCTAAATCATAACACGAGCGAGGCATACCAGCAGATCCATTAGCACTAATAGTATTTAATTTAGTTGTTGATGATGTTGTAGCATTATAGGCACGACAATTACTATCAGTCCCTTGTTTAACTTGTATATGTTTATCATCTTCTTCTAAATATTGATTTTCTAATGACGCCCATAAATTATAGTTAGTAAGTGATTCTAGCAATTGGCCGTTAGATAATGAATAAATATCCATTCTTTCTATAACAGCAGATGCCCCTGCGGTGGGAGGCAAAGAGGCAACACGAGAATTACTATCAGTGTTTAATAAATCAAATGATAAATAACAATCACGACCCTTTACAAATCCGATATCTGGATTAATAGTAAAGTTTGCTTTTTGTTCGGCAACGAACTCACTTCCATTATCAGCGACAAGAGCAACGAATTTTGAATTTTCGGCAACAGACATTTTATAATATATATAAATATTTTAATTTAAAATAAAATATTTTATCATTATATAAAATGAGTATAAAAATAGAAAAAGAGCCAATCTATAATCAGATAAAAAATACGTCATCTAATTTTGATAATTTAACTATTAAAGGTGTTGATGAATCAATTGCGGGGTCTGGAAATGTTGTAGGGTTTAATCTAAATTCTGTTTATATTGAATATAATGGTGTTGTTGCTGTTGATGTTGTAAGTAGCGTAACGACTGATACGGCGGCTGGAATTGGCGCTAGGAAAATTAGAGTTAGTGGTTTGTATTGCGATGCTGGGGATAGTCTAAAATATAAGCCAAGAGTTGCTGAATTTACTATGGCGGGAACTTCAAATGCTAGTTTAACTAGTGGGACAAATTCATTTTCTATTATTAATAAAGTAGAGATGAGTTCTAATGGAACTGGTAATTGTAATCAAGGGGATATTAGTGTAAAAAAAACTGGGACATCATCATTAATGGGATTTATTAAAGCAACTCATTCACAATCCCAAGCCTTTATTCGTGGAGTATCTCATTCACAAACTTTATTAATTAAAGACATTCATTTATCATCATTCGCACAAACAGCAACTATGATAAAAATATATACACAAAGTCTTAATAGTGGGGCAAGACAATTAGAAACACAATTATTAATTAATGATAAATCAAATCACATAGATCATCAACTCAATTTAAAAGTATTACCAAATCATAGCGTCTATGCTGAGGTAGTCCCTTTAGAAACTATAACTGGATCTAATTTTATAACTATGAATGCGTCAAGTATCTTAATCTAAATAATTTTTTTTTATAATTAAAATATTTTATATATATATAAAATGACTAGTATTAATGGGACAAAAGTTTTAGCCTTAAATTCTGCTGGAAATGCCTTAGCGCCATTAAAAGTTGATAGTAATGGATTGCTTAGAGTTATTGCCGAAGCGACATCAGTAAGCGCCAACGCTATTAATTTAAATACAGATGGATTGGAAGGTTTACAAACCTCAACAAATTCTAAATTAGATACTATTGATGGAGTTTTAGATAATGCTGAAGCACATTTAGGAAATATTGATACTGGGATTGATGTGTTAGAAGCGTGTGTTGGGTCAAATAAAGTTAATGTAAATATATCTAGTGGGAATATAACTGGATTTTCAACAGCAGCCAATCAATCAACTATTATCGGACACGTTGATGGGATTGAAACCTCACTTACGGCGATAACAGGATACGTGGACGGAATTGAAGGAAACCAAGCAACTATGATAGGACATTTAGATGGGGTTGAAGGTAAATTAGATACATTAGAAACAACGCTCACTGCGATTGAAACAGACCAAGCGGCGATTGAAGTATTACTAACAGCGGCGAATGGAAAACACGCAGCCAACGAAACCTTATTAGGGACTATTGATTCTGATACAGATGCTATTAAAACATCAACCGCCGCTTGTGCTACAGATTTAGCGGCGATAGAAGTTATTAATACAAATGCCGAAGCACACTTAGGAAATATTGATACTGGGATTGATGTGTTAGAAGCGTGTGTGGGATCTAATAAAGTTAATGTAAATATATCTAGTGGAAATATTAGTGGGTTTGCGACTGAAACAACTTTAGGAAATGCTGAAGCTCATTTAGGAAATATTGAAACAGCAGTTCAAGCCTTAGATGATATAGTTAAGACTGAAGATACAGCACATAATTCTGGCGATAAAGGTGTTATGATGATGGTAGTTCGGCAAGATTCACAATCCGATTTTGGAGCTGATGGAGATTACGTCCCTTTATCTGTGGATGCTAACGGATTATTACGTGTAAGCGGTGGGGCGACTGATGTTAGCGCTTTATCAACACACGCTAAACAAGATACTATAATAGGACATTTAGACGGAGTTGAAGGAAAATTAGATCATTTAAGCGATAATTTAGATACATTAGAAACAACACTCACTGCTATTGAAACAGACCAAGCGGCGATTGAAGTATTACTAACGGCGGCGAATGTAGACCACGCAGCCAACGAAGTATTACTAACAAATGCGGAAGGTCATTTAGGAAATATTGATGATGATACTGGAGCTTTAGCTGCGTGTGTTGGGTCAAACAAAGTAAATGTTAATATATCTAGTGGGAATATTAGCGGATTTTCAACAGCGAGTAATCAATCAACTATTATCGGACATTTAGATGGGGTTGAAGGTAAATTAGATACATTAGAAACAACGCTCACTGCGATTGAAACAGACCAAGCGGCGATTGAAGTATTACTTACAGCGGCGAATGGAAAACACGCAGCCAACGAAACCTTATTAGGGACTATTGATTCTGATACAGATGCTATTAAAACATCAACGGCCGCCTGTGCTACAGATTTAGCGGCGATTGAAGTATTACTGACGGCGGCGAATACCGATCACGCTGCGAATGAAGTTCTTTTGACTGGAATAGACCAAAAATTAGGAGATATTGAAACAGCAGTTCAATTAATAGATGATGGATATGGGACTATGACTGAAACAACATTGCTAAATGCCTCAGTCGGTTCATCAGCAACAACAACTAGTAATGTATTCACAAAACCTAGAGAAATCACCCACGCTGGTATTAGTATAGTTGCTGATACAAATGGGACTTATAATGCTTTTATTGAATACTCGGTTGATAATTCAACCTATTTTCAAGGGGCAAATTTAAATTTTTCATCAAATGCGGAAACCTCTGGAGAAATAGGGAGTAGTGCTATTAGTTCTGGATATAAATATTATAGAGTTCGTGTTGCTAATAATCATAGTGGTAGTCAAAATTTTACAGTAAAAATATGTTATTAATCCACGTCCCAGACGTCCTTATTTTCCCACTCTTTTTTATTATTTTTATAAAAAAATTATATATTGATAATATATAAAATGCCTAAGAAATTTATTATTAAAAAAAAAGCTGAGCCTAAGGGTTTACCACCAAGTAAAGCCCAAGCAGCTAAAAATAAAAAAGAAAAAGAATTGTTAAGAAAAAGAAAAGGTAAACCATTAGCAACCCAAGGAGATGCTAGAAAAATCCCAGAGCGAATTACGAGTGCCGAAAATATTATGATGGGTATGAAAAAAACTGGGACTAATCAATATTATATTACCCAATTAGAAAAAAAAATTAAAGCGCTTAAAAAAAGACAATCGTTAAATGTAGAAATAACCTCTAAAAAAAAATAAATAATAATTATATAATGAGTAAAGCAGAGAATTTAATGAAATACAATATGAAACAATTAAAAGAATTTTGTAAAGAGAAAAATGTTATTGGTATTAGCAAGCTTAAGAAAAATCAATTAATTGATATTATGGTTGATTTACAAGAGTTTGATTATTTATATAATCCCTTAGAAATGATCGTTGAAGAGGAACTTAGTGATGAATCGTGGAAATGTGCGTGTGATGAAGTTTGTGGCGAATGTGCGGATGAACCTATTATATTACACTTGCCTATAAATAGATTAAATTTAGAGAGTGTTGTATTACCAGATAAAGATTTTCAATTGCTAAAACCTAAAAATTATGATAAGATGTTTAATAAAGGAAAATTAATTTTAGAGAAATTTAAATGTTAAGTTATATTATAAAATGAGTGGAGTAATGTTAAATTTTAAAGGTAAGATGTATAAATTGTGTGAGAAGAAAGATATGGATAGACAAGCGAAGCAGCCAAAAAAATCTAAACCAGTTGAAGTGGATAGAAAAATTCGTAGTGATAAAGGCGGTAAACACTCTAAACCAAAACCAGTTAAAAAACAATCCCCACCAAAAGCCAAACCTAAATCTAAGCCAAAACCAGTTAAAAAACAATCAGCACCAAAAAAAGTTGTTAAAGCAAAACCAAAAAAAGCAAAAAAACAAATGAAGGTTGAAGGTTTCCCAGCATTTAAAGGGGATGAGCCAAGAGCCAAAGAAGAGAAAAGGCGTGAAAATAAACTTTACTAATTATATATGTCGTCAGCGGGTAATGGAAAAAAAAAGATGGGAAAATTAAAAGGATATAAATGTTTTACAAGGGTAAATAATAAGGGAGCGACGTATACGACTTGTCGTGATGACGAACAACAATTACGTATAGCGTCGGCTAAAAAAAAAAGAGAATTAACTAAACCACCACAAAAAAAATTTAGTGCTAGCGGTAAAAGAATAATTAAACCGAAACCTAAAAAACCACCCCCTAAACCTAAGCGACCGAGAGGCAGACCTAAATTGCCCCCAAAGGTCAAACCACCACCACAAAAAAAGGGGAGAAAATTAGGCGGTAAAAATAAACCAAAAGAAAAGACTGGATCAATAACAAAAGAGGGATTAAAAAAACAATTAGCTGGATTAAAAGGCGCTGAACGAACAAAAAGACGTAGATTAATTTTAAAAAATTTCAATTTAACTGAAAATTAGCGGGAATATGAGGACGTCTGGGACGATTAAATATCAAATATTTCTAAATATTTAGTAAACGTTTTATTATCAAATTTTCTATTAGTTTCTATATATTCATTAAGCGCATCTAATATTGGATTGTCGCTCGTAAATTTAATTATACTATTATTAACTAAATTTCTTTTCTTTTCAGTCTTAAATATTTTCTTTATATTTTCTTTATTATTTTTCAAATAAATCATCCCTATTTTAATCCCAGTAAATATAAAATGGTTTCTATGAATGTAATTTTCAATACTAATGATGTTTTCAGCGTCTTCAATATCACCTTCACAATAAATATCATATAAATATGGTTCATATAGCATATATGTGGATAAATACATATAAATCTTCACCTTAAAACCTTGTTTTTTCATATTTTTATATATTTGTATCATTCTATCAATATCATCTTCATCGGCCCAATCACAACTAAACAAAAAATATGTTTGCTTTTTAGCGTCAAACGCTTTAACGTTTTTTAATCTAATATCACAATTCCCATCTTTTTTTTCAACCTTTCTAGCATATTCAGGGTTTCTTTCTACAAATTTATTAACTAATTTACGTTTAGTTTCTTTAGTTCGTAATACTTTTTTATCAATCCCACCATCTAAAGTCCAAAAATTATGTTTAATATATACACCTTCATTTCTCAACAATCCTCCATCATTTTTAAAATAATTTAATGTTCTGTAAAAATCTTCACAAAAAGGAAAATCAGTTTTTTCACAAATTCTTTTATTAAAAGTCATTCTAAATGCCCCAATAATAAATTTTAATCCAGTTGTAATTCTATTTTTCATCCAACCAATATTTCTTAATGGATATACACCCATTAAATTATAACCACTATCCCATAATTTATCAAATGAATTTAAAAAAAATAATTCATAATCTACGATTTCCTTATGTTTATATGTATCCCCTACTAATACTTTTTCATATAACCCATCACAATCATCATCACACCAAACTAATGGCGTATTTTCATCATAATAATTGGATATAAATTCACGCTGTTTATTAATTCCTAATACACCTTCCATAATTCTATATCCATCAATTTCATATTGTAAATAATCATTTAATTGTTCCTTAACTATCCATATATCAATTCTATCCTTCGGCACACCACCACGCTCTAACATTGCTAGTGTTTTTTGTTTCAACACCTCGCTCCGTCCATAACTCGGTATAACTACTCTATAATCATATTTTAACCCACACTTCTTTATATTTTCTCTTACATAACTTACCATTGAATATCGTGTTCCTTCAAAAGGTAAATTAGCGTGATGTTTATGGACGTTTACAAATAATAAATCAGTCGGCTTAACGTTTATCGCTACTTTATAATCAACCAAACAAAATTCGCCACCTTCAAAATCTCCGGCCGTTGTAATCGTTCCAATTCCGTCCTTAAAATCTCCCTTATCTATATGGATCGCAGTTCTAAAATTTTTATTGATTGTAATAGTGCTATAACAAGATTGTCCGATACGTTCTCTATGTTTTTGAATGAATTGATTTTGCTTCCCATAATGGGCTGGGAGCTTTGCCGCCATTTCGCCACTAATTCTTTCCATATATGGTATGATTTTTGAATAAATATCTTTGTGTCTAGCTGTGAATTGTGTTTGTCGGCATCTGGGTTGTGTTTTAATAGTTTTTTTATAATTAACTAAAGGTTTTTCATAATAACCTACTAAATTTGAATAAACTGGGTTATTTAATTTATATTTTCTATTGCTTATTCCCTCTGGATTTAGTGTATATTTATTATGATAATTATGTTCTTTTAATTTTACATCTTTTAATCCCTTAGCCCATAATGGCTGGCTCATATCTAATTTTCCAGCGGCGTGTCCTCGCCCTAAACTAACTATAAATGTAGACGCTTTTTCAATGGTAGGCATAATTACATCTATTTCATCAGTGCTAAAAAAGTTTTTAATAAAATAAAATAATATCTCTCCATTTTCATCATAACCTATATGAGTTTCATTAACGTAGTGTTCCATATCTTTTTTCTCCACAAAGTCTGCTAGCATCCCATTTAATTCATCATCATTATAATTTCTAAAATAAGTTTTCATATATTATTCAGAAGTATTTTAATTTTATAAATTAAATTTATCTATTAAATTAGTTTTTTTGTGTGTTCCCATAATTAATTTAAAATAATCTGGCCTTAGTATTAATCTTTTTATCATATCCTCCACGTCATAACCAGCGCTCTCACCACTATTCCAAGCGTGTTCGTATTCATAATAAATTTTATTAGTCCCATTTTTTTTCCAACCTAAATCCCCATAAACTATCCTCGCATCTTTTCCATATATCATTTTATTAATAATAGCATTTATATGGCAACAGCCTGGCTCAAATTTTAGTGTTGTTTTATCCACACGCTCGCCTTGATCGGCAATGGCTTTTATGAGCTGTTTGACGTATTCATTTTTGGATTTTCTAATCGCTATCATATATGGTATAATAGTTTTATTAATATTTTCTCTCTGTGTATCCATATCAAGCTCTCTATATATATTTTCCCCACCTAAATTTTTAGCCCATTTTAGAGCATCATAATATTTAAAATGAGGGTCTATTTTTCGTCCATCAGCAAGTTCCACCCAAAAATGGCCCTTAATAGTTCCAGTATGTTTGTTTTCCTTCATCATTTTATTTAACAAATTATATTTATTTTCAGAATCAATTTTATGAAATATTTAACAATTTAATTTTATTTAATTACTGATAAACTTAACTCTAGTTTCCTTCCCATCTATAGCAACAAACCCCCAGTAATCAGCACCATTTTCATTCCATCGTTTTGTAATATATTTATTTTTCCATATCCAAATATCCACTTCACCATCAGTATTACAATAATATGGCTTAGCTTCAGTTTTTATTATTTCTAACTCCTTAATCATTTTTTTTTATTTATAATATTATTTTTATTTTTAGAATCAATTTTATTAAACGTCCTCAACGTCCCCATATTCCCGCTATTTTTCATAAGTCCCCAGAAAATAGAAAATAAATAATCATAATAGCATCTAATTGTCTAATATTCACGTTCAGAGATTTTATCTAATATTTTTCCTATTTCTATAGCTTGACTAATTAATAGTTTTCCTTCTTCATAAGTCGCACACTTTTTTTTTAATTCATTTCCTAAACCTTGTATAATTTCTAATAGTTCCACACCACGCCAGTCTAATTGTTTGTCTAATTCACTAATTTTATTTTCTCGCATTTCTTCTAGTTCACGCTCATATTCCCTATTCCGCATATCTTTTTTATAAACACAATCACCACACCTATTTTCAGAATAACTAAAATCTTCAGCATTAATTATATCACAATCCTCGCATTTAGTTTTCTTCACAACTAATTTTTTAGTTTTTTTTTTAGCATAATTATCATAAACCATTTTCATAATTTCATCAGTATTTTTCCCACTAATATCGTGTTCCGCACCACCAATAGAGAATGAGATAGTTGGCATAGTTTGTTAATTTATAATATTAAAATGAGAGAAAATCCAGAATCAATTTTATGAGATATATGAGATTTTATTTTTATTTATTTGCTAAGTTAGTTATTTGTTTTTAAACTAACTAACCAACTAACTATTCAGCAAAATTTTCATCATATAACGCCTCAGCGTGTTTTCTTCCAAATTCGCAATGAGGATTCCACAACGCCTTCAGACAGGCATTATTAATTTTAATCATAAATCTTTTCTTAAACAGCACGTTTTCCCACAATTTATATTTTTTATTATCAGTATCCCACCTTCGCCCATATTCATCTAAATATTTTTCCAAATAATCAGTATTATCCCAACCTTCACCAGAATCAACATCATATCCAAAGCATTGTAGACGATATCCTCTATAAAATAACCAACCATAATGACTAGTAATCACCACCCTTAGCCCATTTAATTCATCAGCCATTCGCTTAAAATAAGGGGATAATTCATAATTATCGCAAGATTTTCTAACTTCACACTCCCAACCTTTATCAGCGCCAATTAATTCCCTGAAAATCTGATTTTCACGCATATTAATATCGCCACGCATTTTATGCCAACCAGCCATCCATTCACGTTGTTTTTCAGGATTTTGTTTTCTTCTAGCAACTTCACCAGCGTCAGCCATATTAAACCATATTTTTCGCATTTCGCTCGGTTTTTTAATAACGCCTCTATATTCATCCTTAGCGTGTGATTTATCAGTTTGGCTCCAGAATTTTCGCAATGATTTTAATTCACTAATTTTTGGACGGCAAACAAATTTAATTGTTTCCTTCCAATCATTCGCCAAATCATTTTTAATGATATCACGGCAAGTAAACATATTCATAAAATCATTAATTTCCGCAATCATCATTTTAGAAAACCATTCACCAATATCATCAGCATTAATAAATCTAGTTTTATCACCAGCACGAGCCGATCGGCATTCCAAGAGTGTTTGTCTTTTTTCAGTATTCATTATGATTTTATCATAATAGATTGGCCCAAAATCCAGAATCAATTTTATGAGATATATGAGATTTTATTTTTATTTATATACGAGGCATTATATACCAATAATGACTATTTATTTTCTATTTTATGACGATCGCCTAAAAATAGCGGTCATATGAGGACGTTGAGGACGTGGATATATACACGCCTTAAATAATAAAAAAATAAATCTATATTTAATAATCTAACTTAAACAATCTAAACTCTAATAATTCCATCAGCGGGGATTTCCACGCCAGAATAATATTCCGCCAAATAATTTTCCAAAAATTCATCTATCCGAGCATCCGAAAAATAATTATCCACAAATTCCACCACATCTTCAGACACAACTTCTTCACCATTCCAATTTCCAATAAATATTTTAACCAATTTATTTTCAGTTATAAACATTTCCAGCAGATTTCCCAAATCATCACCATTAAAATCATATTCCACACCATCTATTATTTTAATTAATTTATTTTCTTTATCATTAATCCGACGGCATCTAATTTTAACATCACCAACATTTCCAGCATAATCTTTCATCATAAAATCTTCAGCCATAAATATTCCCCACAAATTATAAAATCCCCAACCTTCAGACGTTTCATCACCAACATCATTATCCTCCATCATTTCTTCATTAAATTCATTATTATTTATCATAATATTTATTTCTTCCAATGATTTCACGCCATTCCAGCAGGATTTAAAATTAATATTATTAACAATTAATTCCCACAAATCTTTTGTGTCTTCCCAGAATT
>Ga0181405_1000313_pt1 | contig 17162 bp, 23 predicted proteins | sample 28SPOviralmetaG_FD_130134 | JGI IMG/M metagenome (GOLD analysis project Ga0181405, IMG submission 130134) | Marine viral communities from the oligotrophic San Pedro Time Series (SPOT) site, San Pedro Channel, CA, USA - 28 SPOT_SRF_2011-11-29 | ecosystem: Environmental > Aquatic > Marine > Strait...
AGTACAAGGTGGTATGCAAGATCAAATGCGTTTTGAAGATGAAAATGGTGATTGGATTAATTTTTCAACTGAACACCCATCAAATGCAGATGGTAAATATAAAAAGTGTGGTGAGTGGGCAATGCCAATATTTCCTAAAACACGTTCAGTAAAAGGTTCACCTATGACTCCTTACATTTTTGCAAGTCAATGTTCAATTGAAGATGCGGCTATTGCTTTAATGAAAGTTTATAAAATAGGCCCTAAAGAAAGAGAAAGAAGAGGATTAGCAGGTAGAGAATGGGTATTATCAGACGAGTCAGGGTTTACAGCAACTAGAATGGGTCAAGGGTTTATGGATAATATTGATAATTTACTTGAAGGATGGAAACCACAACCTCGATTTACAGTTACTAAAGTAGATGATTCTACCAAATTAGATAACTACAACCCAGCACCAATTAGTTTAACACCAGAATTTTTAGAAGAAATACAATCAATATGAAACCAATATGCGTAGTATCGTGTCCAATTGACACATTTTCCGGTTACGGAGCAAGATCAAGAGATTTTGTAAAATCATTAATTGAATCAAAAGGAGAAGAATGGGATATCAAAATTCTACCACAAAGATGGGGTGATACACCGTGGAATTTTTTACCACAAGATGACCCTTTAAGACAACATTTTGTAACTCAATTAACCCAACAACCAGATATTTGGATGCAAATCACTGTACCCAATGAATTCCAACCAATAGGGAAATATAATATCGGTATATCTGCAGGTATTGAAACTACAATATACCCAGGTGATTTTATAGAAGGTAGTAATAGAATGGATTTAAATTTAGTTTCATCTGAACACTCAAAGCAAGTTGCTTTAGCTACCCAGTTTGAAAAAAGAGATAAAAATACCAACCAAACAACAGGAACCGTAAAATTAGAAAAACCTATTGAAGTATTATTTGAAGGATTAGATTTAAATAAATATTTCAAAAGCCCATCTAAATTTTCTGCTCTAAGTGATGTAAAAGAAGATTTTTGTTTTTTATACACAGGTCATTGGTTACCTGGGGCGTTTGGTGAAGACAGAAAAAACACAGCTACTTTAATTAAAACTTTCTTAGAGTCTTTTAAAGGCGCAGGAAAGAAAAAACCAGCCCTAATCTTAAAAACTAATAGAGTTAACTACTCTTTATTAGATAGAGAGGGAATCTTAAAAGATATAAATAGAATTAAAGACCAAGTAGGTGGTAATTTACCAAATATTTATTTAGTACATGGTGAATTAACAGACGAAGAAATGAATCAACTAAATAACGATCCTAAAGTAAAAGCTTTTGTATCATTTACAAAAGGTGAAGGTTATGGTAGACCATTAGCTGAAGCAGCAATTACGGGTAAACCAGTAATTGTATCTCACTGGAGTGGTCATGTTGATTTTATTAACCCAGAATATAATATTTTAATTGGTGGTGAACTTAAAAATGTACATCCATCATCTGCAAACCAATTTTTACTTAAAGAATCACAGTGGTTTAATATTAATACTGATATAGCAAGTAGAGCTATGAAAGACGTATTTAAACATTACAAAAAATACCACGAAAAATCACGTAAACAAACACAATATTTAAAAGATAACTTTAGTTTTGATAAAATGACTGAAAAATTAACTTCATACTTACCTAAAGTAGAAGCTGCACCCCAAGTACAACAGTTAAAACTACCAAAACTTAAAAAAACAGATGAATCTAAACAAAAATTACCAAAATTAAAATTACCAAAACTTAAAAAAATAGAAGCATAATGAAACAATTAGGAGATAAATTAGTAAACAGCCCTGTTTGTAATAGTGACGCATGTTATGAATCAGAATTCCAAACAGCAGATGGGCCTATAAAAACATGGCTTTGTATGACTAGTGGTTACACTTCAAATACTACAATGACTTTAGACAGTGAAGTGCTCAAACAAACTCTAGAACTCACAGCCGAATTAATTAAAGATTTAAGATTAGATCTTGTACCCCCCGGAGGTGGAGAAAAACTAGCTTGGTTCCCTACAGCTATAACAATGCCCGATAAAGGTATGGTATTTCCAGAGCCTATTAAAGGAACCAAAGATTGGGGTTGGACAGTAGTTAAAGGTATTCCTATCCCAGAAGAAGATCAACACAAATACCCAGATGCAACCAACCCAGGCACATTTTACAAAAATAGAATGGATATGAAAAATATGAAACGTTTTGATAAATTATGTTTTATGGATGCAGCTGAAGAATTAGGTATGTTTGAAAAACAACCTGAACAATCTATAGCTATAGGGTCAGATGGTCCATTTCCCGCAGAACCTAGTGAAAAATAAGACATGAAAATTAGTTATGCTATACCTGTTTGTAATGAACACATTGAATTAGAAAAATTATTATTATTTTTAACATCACATATTGATGAAGAAGATGAAATAGTAGTTCAGTGTGATCAAGGAAATACTACACCTGACGTTTATAAAGTAATAGACTCATTTAAATTTGCACCTGTAGGGTTTAAGGATCCTTTAAAAGTTATAGAATTTCCCCTAAAGGGAGATTTTGCATCTTTCAAAAATAATCTAAAAAATAATTGCTCAGGTCACTGGATATTTCAAATTGATGCAGACGAATTGCCACACGAATCTTTAATTGTAAATTTAAGAGAAGTTTTAAAACTCAACCCAACAACAGAAATGTTTTTAGTTCCTAGAGTTAATACTGTAGAAGGTTTAACACAAGAACATATTGATAAGTGGCGTTGGAATGTAAATGAAAAAGGTTGGGTTAATTGGCCTGATTATCAAACACGAATTATACAAAATGGTCCTAAAATTAAATGGCAAAATAAAGTTCATGAGCAAATAGTTGGGATATCTACAAAAGGGGCATTACCAATGGAAGAAGAATGGTGTTTATACCACCCTAAAACAATAGGAAGGCAAGAAACACAAAATAATTTTTATGACTCCCTTGAAAGTATACGTTGATATAGACGAAACAATTTGTTTTTATAAAGGTAAAAGAAATTACCCTAATGCTGTCCCCTATATAGAAAATATAGCTAAGATAAATAAATTATATGATGAAGGTCATGAAATAACATATTGGACAGCTAGAGGTTCAGTAACAGGAATAGATTGGCTAGAAATAACAGCTAATCAACTAAATGAATGGGGTTGTAAATACCATACTTTAAGTGTAGGCGAAAAACCTGCTTATGATTTACTAATTTGCGATAAAACAAAAAGAATAGAAGAAATATGAAAGTCAAAATTATAGGAGAAATAGGAATCAACCACAATGGTGATTTAGATATCTGTAAAAAAATAATAGATTCAGCAGTATTATCCGGATGTGACTACGTAAAATTTCAAAAGCGTAATCCCGATGTGTGTGTTCCTGAACATCAAAAGAATATTATGAAAGATACCCCATGGGGTAAAATGACATATTTAGATTACAAATATAAGGTTGAATTTGGTAAAAAAGAATATGACGAAATAGACCGTTACTGCAAAGAAAAAGGAATAGGATGGTTTGCATCAGTATGGGATAGTGACTCTGTAAATTTTATGACTCAATATACAGATATTACAAAAATCCCTTCCGCACTTATTACAGATAAGGAACTTCCGCAATACGCTAGAGAAAACTTTAGTAAATTGATAATATCAACAGGGATGTCAACTGAAGAAGAAATCGAACAATGTATTAAACAATGTAACCCAGATGTAATAATGCATACTAATTCTACATACCCTTCACCTATTAATGAATTAAATTTAGAATACATTCACTGGTTAAAAAAGCATGGTAAAGAAGTAGGATACAGTGGACATGAATATGGTTTAGTAACTACATTTGCTACTATCCCTATGGGAGTAACTTGGGTTGAAAGACATATTACATTAGATAGAACAATGTGGGGATCAGATCAATTAGCTTCAATTGAACCCGCGGGTTTATTTAAATTAGTAAAAGGGATAAGGGATATAGAAAGCGCATTAGGGGGAAATACTGAAAGGGTATTATTGCAAAGTGAATTATTAAAATCAAAAAGTCTAAGAAAATAGTATGAGCACAGATATAGAAGTAAATTATGAAAATTACACTTTCCTATCAGATAACCAAATGGGGGGAAGGATGAAATTAGGTAAATATGAAGTTGAAGAAATAAAACTTCTAGAATTAATTCCTGATATAAATAGACTTTCAGTATTAGAATTAGGGGGGTGTCTGGGGGTGGTATCGGTTATTTTAAATAAAAAGTTAGATAATCCCGAAAAACATATAGTAATTGAAGCTAACCCCAAATTAATAAAATATTTAGAACATAATAAAAAAATTAATAATTGTTCTTTTTCTATCAAAAACGCTTTATTAACTTCTAATAAAGAAAATAATATTTTTTATTCTTATGATAAGTTAGTTGCGGGGAGCGCCCATAGATTAGATGATAAAGAATCTAATAAGACAAAACATATTGTAAATACTATACCCTTAGAAGAACTAAAAGCCCAAACAAATTATAATTTTGATTTATTAGTAATGGATATAGAGGGTGGAGAATTAGACTTTCTATTAGAATTTAATATATCAGATTTTAAATATGTTTTAGTTGAATTACATGAAAATTTAATGTATCCTGGTTTTAACCAAAAATGTATAAATGAATTAAATCAGAAAGGTTTTACAATAATAAATAGTATAGGAAACTCAATTTTATTGAAAAAATGATAGCTATAGTCCCTATTCGCTCAGGTTCTAAAGGAATCCCCCATAAAAACATAAAATTGTTTAATAAAAAACCCTTAATATGGTGGGCGTTAAATGCTTTACAAAGTTCAAAAGTGGATAAAATTATAGTAGCATCAGATAGTCAAAAATATTTAGATTTAGTAAAAAGTTTCAATTTTAATAAAGTCAACTTATATAAAAGAACCAATAAATGTTCTACAGATGAAGCATCATCTGAATCTGTTTTATTAGAAGTTATCTCTGAGTTTAATTTAGAAGATGATATAATATTTGTTCAAGCAACATCACCTTTAACTACATCAAAAGATTTTAATGGGGGGATAAAATTATATAAAAACCATGACAGTATATTATCCGTAGTAAAACAACAAAGATTTATATGGGACTCTAAAGGGGTCTCTTTAAATTATGATTACAAAAACAGACCCCGAAGACAAGATTGGGATGGATATTTTGTAGAAAACGGAGCATTTTATATAAATTCAAGTAATAATATTCTTAAATATAAAAACAGATTAAGTGGAAATATAGGGTTATATAAAATGGATGAATTTCATTACCATGAAATTGATTCTACACAAGATTGGATCCTTTTAGAAAATTTACAAAAAAATATATAAATGAAAATTTTACAAATCATAATACATTGTTTACCTAGAGAAATAGATCAGTTAGAAAGAGTATTAAATAAATTACATGAATCATCATTTTTTCTTGAAGAGGAAAATAAAGTCATAATAGATGTAACTTTAAATTTAAATGATGATTTTATTGATTGGGAAAATTCAATACTAGACAAACAGTTCTTTATTAATAAATTTAATCAATTAGAAAAAAAATCAACATGGGCCTACAAAACATTATTTGATGTAGATGATAAAAAGAAATGTTTAGGTATAAATGATAAACGAAGAAATAGTATTAATAATGTAAAAAAAGAAGTAACTCATTTGATGTATTTAGATTTAGATGTATTTTTTAATAAATTAAATTTATATTTTATATTTCAATCTTTAAATCAGATAAAAAATCAATACCATATTATATCTTCAGAATTAACTAAGCTTTGGGATAACTCATGGGATTTATTAAGTAATAAAAAGTTTAGTGGTGAATCATATGATTTTTGGAAAACCCTTGACCCACATTCTATAGAATATCATGTTAATAATGAGGAGGAATTTAATATTAAACCACTTAATACTATTAAATTTGGTGGGGGTTGGTTTAATGTATTTTCTGTTAATTTATTAAAATTTATAGGAATACCTGATTCTTTAGGTCCCTATGGTTTAGATGATACCTACGTTATGGAAGCTAGTAAGCTAATGAAATCTAAAGGATATGATTTAACTCAATACATTTTAGTGGGAAATATAATATGCGAAAACATTAAATACTCTATTTATGATTATAATCCTTATGAAAAATACATAGTGGATAAATCATTTGTAAATGGGGGGAAAGAATTTAAACAAAGTTTTAGAATAAATTCACAGGCGAATTTTAATAAAGAACTCCAAAATTTTAATAATAAGTTATAGATGGAATTAAATGTATCCCAATTAAAAAAACACAAAACTAGTAATACAATTTATATACTTGGTTCTGGTCCTTCAATATTGAATATTAGTAAAGAAGAATGGGCCCATATTCAAAACCATGATTCTATAGGTTTTAATCATTGGTATGCCCACGGGTATGAACCTACATTTTATGATTTAAGTTACCTAGCGGATAATGATTTTAAAGATAAAGATACTAGCATGTATTATCAAGCTAGTATTAAATGTAAAAATTCTAAATTTATATTAAATAAACAAATTACCCCCTCTAATTTTAAATATTTTAAAGATAGTGATTATTTAAAAATATATGTAAATCATTTTGATTTTTTTGATAAAGATATACCTCTTATAAAACAGGAAAATCCCCAAAGTATAGGAATTCATGCTTCTTATTGGACTGAAGAATTTTTTAGAGTTTTTAATAACCCCAAAGGAGAATTATTACCTAACGAAAATTATATATATAAAAGTAGAAGTCAATTATTTGCTACTATTCAAATATGTGTGTTATTAGGATATAATGACATAAGATTAGTGGGGATAGATTTAAATAGTGAATTTAAGTTTCAAGATAATTTATCAAATGCCCCATATTCTTCTAAAAGTCCCCACTCTTCAGATAAAACCCTAGAATCAAGAAACCACCATATGCATAATGCCAAAGAAGTAGGTGGTGCCCACAATACCGCTCAAGGAACTAAAGACAAAGACTATTTGGGTATCCATAAACTAATTCGTATATTTGAACAAAATTGCTTAAAAAGAATAGGAGTATCCCTAACTGTAACAAATAAAGAATCACTAATGGTAAAAACAGGAATCAAATTTCAACCCCTTACAGAAGATTTAGAAATCCCTAAAATAACATTCTGTATACCAAGTAAAACAAATTTAAGATATCTTAAAACGTGTATTCCTTCAATCCGTGAAAATGCATATCGTAAAGACCACGATATAATAGTATTTGTTGATAGTGATGAAGATGGCACTGTTGAATGGTTAAAAGAAGTAAAAGATAAGTATAATATTGAATATTATGTAAATCCTAAATTGGGAGAAGAATTATATGGTATTGGAATGGCATACGATTTTTGTATAGAAAAATCAACAACAGATATTTTTATGATATTTCATGCTGATATGATGTTAGGTAAAGATGCTGATTTAAAAGCATTTCAACATTTAAAACCTAAAACAGTAGTATGTTCAACTAGAGTTGAACCACCTATTCATCCTAACGCAGGTGAAAAAATATTACTTGATTTTGGGATGTGGCCTGAAGAATTTAAAAAAGATGAATTTAATAAATATGTTGAAAAACATCTTGAAGATACAAAAACAACAGAAGGTATATTTGCACCTTGGATGATGTATAAAGATGAATTTATAGAGTTAGGTGGTCACGATCCTATAATGCATTCATGTAGAGAAGATTCAGATGTATTTAATAGAATGCATTTAGATGGTTTTAAATTTATACAACCATGGAGTAGTTTAGTATACCATTTAACAGGTAGGGGTGCAGGTAGTTTTGATGGTGATAAAGAACGCCACGAACAATGGCAAAAAGATATGAATAAATCTACTATGGAATTTATTAGAAAATGGGGTAGTTTAGTTAAACACGAACCCCTAATGAAACCTATAGTTTCCCCCAAATATGATATTGGATTTATTTTACCATATAATAATATAGATTTATTACGCGCTTTAGAACCATGGTGTAGTAATATTTACTGTAATAGTAGTTTAAGACAACATTATATTACTACTGAACAATCAAATACAAGTTTTGATTTATCTAAAAGAGTATTACCTTTTAATAATGAAAAAAACAATGAAATTTTAGTTACAATAAGTGAAGGCTTTACCCAACAAGATTTTCAATATATTCAACAATTATCTGAAATATTAGCTGATAGTGGTGAACCTGCATTTCATGGTGAACTAGGAAATATTACAGTTGAAATATTTGAAACAATGAACACATACGAAAAAGATTTAATTAAATGCGAAAAATAGCAGTAATAACCCCAGTTAGACACTTAAAGGGTGTAGTTGATCTTTTACAATCTAAAGGTGATGTAGTTTTTTATGAAACTGCTTCTAAAGAAGAAGTAAGGGGGTTATTATTACAAACTACTGTAGATACATTAGTATGTAACCCTAATCAACAAACGTATAAAATAGATAAAGAATTACTAGAAAATACTAGTATTAAAACTATCAATTCATGTTCAACTGGTTTAAATCATATTGATTTGGATTATTGTAAAAAAAATAATATTGAGATACAATGCCATAAAAATGATTATGAATTAATTAATCAGTTACCCTCTACCTCCGAATTAGCATTTGGTTTAATGTTATCTTTACTTAGAAATATTCCTGAATGTAACAATCATGTATCTAAATACAACTGGGATTATACTCAATTTATGGGGAGACAGGTTAAAGATTTACAAATAGGAATTATTGGGTATGGACGTTTAGGAAAAATGATGGATAAGTATTGTAAAGCTTTTGGAGCCCAAACTTTTATATATGACCCTTATGTTAATACCCCCCAAACTCCCTTAGAACAAATATTCCAAAAGTGTGACATAATATCTCTTCACGTACATGTCACAGATGAAACAAAATATATGATTAATAAAAATTTATTTGGTTTTATTAAAAAAGATTGTTATATAATTAATACATCCAGAGGAGAAATTGTTAATGAAAATGATATAGTTGAAGGACTAAAATCATCTATCATAACAGGTTATGGAACAGATGTTATTGAAAATGAGTTTGATGATTTAACTAAGTCTCCTATTATTAAGGCAATGAACTCTGGGGAAAATGTAATAATAACACCTCATATAGGAGGTATGACAATTGAAGGTCAAACTAAAGCATATAAATGGTCAATAAATAAATTATGATAAAAGCATTTGTAATAATTCCTGCTAAAGGTGATTCTAAAAGATTAGTAGGTAAAAATAAAAGAGTAATAGCAGGTAAAACACTGCTTGAGCACTCAATTAAATACACACAAAAATCAAAACTAGCAGCTTCTATAGTAGTATCAACTGAAGATGAAGCAACTAAAATAATAGCTTCCTCATATGGGGTAAATGTAGTTGGTAGAGATAAGGATTTTATGGGCGAACGAGAAGTAGCAGATGTATATATAAAAATATTCCAAGAATATGGTGATGATAGTTTTACTCATGTAGTAGGGGTACAACCAGATCACCCTGATAGAACAATACCATTAGATAAAATGTTAACATATGCTGTAGAAAATAAATATGATGATTTATTTACAGTAGACCCTGATGGTACAAGAAATGGTTCAATTAGAATCACTAAAGCAGAACATGTTAAATCTGGATATATGAGTAGAAGAGTAGGCAGTATGACAGATGATTGTACTAATATTCACAGTGAACAAGATTTATTAAACGCAGAAAAAAATATAAATGAACGAGTACATTAAATCATTAAAAGACGCAGGTAAATTAAATATTTCAATTGATAAAACAAAACAATTTAATTGGAAATACGATAAAATAGCGGGACCATGTTCTGTAGAAGGACCTGAAATAGTAGATATAGCTAAAAGAATAAAATCATTAGGTGCAAATGCATTTAGAGCGGGTGCTTATAAACCTTGTACTTATCCCATTTTAAAAGAAACTAATGGTTGGAAAGAGGGATTAAGAGAAGAAGGATTAAGACTATTACAACAAGTAAAAGAAGAAACAAATTTACCTATTGTAACCGAAGTTATGGATGCAAGTATGATAGATGAAGTAGGTTCAGTAGCTGATGTGTTTCAAATAGGTACTCGTAATTTTCAAAATTATACTTTATTGGATGCATTAGGTAAATGTGATACACCAGTTTTACTTAAAAGAGGTACTTGGGGTACTATAGATGAAATTTTAGGTGCGTGTGAACGTATATTAGTAGGGGGTAATGATAATATAGCTATATGTTTAAGGGGGGTAGTTGGTATGCCTAACTATAGACATGTATTTCCTACTATTAGATGGGCACCTGATTTAATGATGATACCAGCTTTAAAAGAATTAACAAATATACCTGTTATATTTGATCCTAGTCACTCTACGGGTTATAGAAATTTTGTAACGCCTATGTCTAAAGCAGCATTAGCAGCGGGGGCGGATGGTTTAATAGTAGAATGTCATCCTGAACCTGATAATTCAATTAGTGATCCCGCTCAAGCTATAGATTATAATACTTTAAATGAGATTTTTAATGGATAATATCAGTGTAATAATTAGAAACAGAAATGAGGATGCTCATATAGGTTTTGCTATTCAATCATGTTTAGATCATTTTGATAAACCTGAAATAATAATTGTAGATAATAATTCCACAGATGATTCTTTACACACTGTAAATTTATTTAAAGATAGAACTCCTATTAAAATAATTAATATTGATGATTATACACCAGGTAGATCCATTAATTTAGGGGTTAAACAAGCTACTAATGATATAATATTAGTATTATCCGCGCATTCCCAGATTACTAAAATAGATATAAACCAACTATCGTCAGATTTAAATAATTATATAGCAGTTTTTGGGAATCAAACACCTATATACAAAGGAAAAAAAATATCAAAAAGATATATTTGGAGTCATTTTACTAAAGAAAGAATAGAAAATATGTTCTCAATAATAGAAAATAGACAATTTCTCCATAATGCTTTTTGTTTTTATAATAGACAATTTTTAATAGATAACCCCATGCCTGAACAATATGCGGGAAAAGAAGATAGGTATTGGGCTATAGACATGGTAAATAAAAACTTTAAATACCTATATGATGGTAAACACCAAACATGTAACCATTTTTATACTAATAATGGTGCAACATGGAAAGGAATAGGATAATAAAACAATTAATTAAATGATAGATAATAAAACAGGAATATGGACAGTTAATACGGGTCCTAGTTCACCAATAGCAAATGCTAATACACTTCATAAATTTGATTCTGGATTGAGTAAAGCTCTTTTAGGGTTTTTAGAAGATCAAAATGAGATAGTAGATTTTGGATGTGGTAATGCAGATTATTCAAAAATTTTAATAAATCAGGGTAAAAAAGTAGATGCCTTTGATGGTAATCCAAATACCCCTGAAATGACTGGGGGGGTTGGAAAAATATTAGATCTTAGTAAAGAATTTGACTTAGGAAAACAATATGAATGTGTTATTAGTTTAGAAGTAGGTGAACATATACCCCCTGAATACGAACAAATATTTATTGATAATATAACTAAACATTCTAAACAATGTATTATATTAAGTTGGGCTTTACCTGGACAAGGAGGTGATGGACATTTTAATGAACAACCTAATGAATATATTATAAAAGAATTGGAAAAAAGAGGTTTTAATCACTGGGAAGAAGCTTCTAATTATTTTAGAAGTTCTGTAGAATTATGGTGGTTTAAAAAAACAATAATGGTATTTACAAAATGAAAAAAGTATTAATAATAGGAAATGGTCCTTCTGCATTAGAAAATAACTTAGGGGATAGAATAGATTCTAATGAATTCGATATAGTTTGCCGAATTAATAGAGGTCATAAACAAGATAATGGAGTCTTAAATATAGGATTCGAAAAACAAGTAGGAAGTAGATGTGATGTTTGGTTCTGTAGTGATTTAAGAATTAAATTAGCTCTAGAAAGAAGTAATGAATATGAACAAATATTTATTTATTGTCCTGCTTTTAAATATAATTCCCTAAAAGATAGTATTAATAACGAAACTCATAAAAATGTTTATTTATTAACCCCTGAGTACGAAGAAAGCATCAATCAAATATCAAACTTCAAACCCCAATGGCCTTCTACAGGAATTATAGCTATGCATTTTTTAGCAGGTATAGATGATTTAGATATTTATATTTATGGATTCGATACTTATGATTCTAAATATGATAATCATCATTATTTTGAAAATAAACCTAATAAGTATAAAGATAAAACTGGTGTAGATCATTCACCTGCCAAAGAAAAATATTACATAGATTATATGTTAAAAAATAATAAAATTAAAATATTCAAATGAAAAAAGCAATAGTAACAGGTGGAGCAGGTTTTATAGGTTCCCATATAGTAAATACTTTAATTGATAAAGGAATACAAGTCTCTATTATAGATAATTTATCAACAGGTAAAAAAGAAAACATCAACCCCAAAGCAACATTTTATAATTTAGATATATCTAATGCAGATATGTTAAGACTTCAATCTATAATGGAAGACACAGATGTTGTGTTTCATTTAGCGGCATTAGCTAGAGTACAACCTTCAATAGAACAACCTCTTCCCTACCACGATGCTAATGTTACGGGAACCCATAACCTATTAGTTGCTGCTGCTAGGGCGGGTGTTAAAAAATTCATATTTAGTTCTAGTAGTTCAGTATATGGTAATGCTTCAACACCTACAAGTGAAACACACCCAAAAAATCCTATCTCACCTTATGCCTTACATAAACTAATAGGTGAACAATATTGTGAACTATTTAGTACTTTATATGACATTGATACCGTTAGTTTAAGATATTTTAATGTATATGGGGATAGGATGAATTTAGAAGGAGCTTATAGATTAGCTATACCTATTTTTGCTTCACAAATCAAAGAAGGTAGACCATGTACTATTAATAATGATGGTGAACAACGTAGAGATTTTACTTATGTTGGTGATGTTGTAGATGCAAATATCAAATGTGCTTTAAGTAAAAAAAGATTTGATGGAGATGTGTTTAATATAGGAAATGGTAATAATACATCTGTTAATGAATTAGTAGATATGTTAGGTGGGGAAAAAGGTAAGGGTATGAAGGTAGTAGAACCTTTTGAAACATTAGCTGATAACTCAAAAGCTTTTTTAGATTTAGAATGGGACCCAAAAGGAAACTTACCAACATGGATAAAAAAATATAAACAAGAATTAGGAATATAATTATGGAAAAATACATTTACAGAGCAAAATTAGACAGAGTAGTAGACGGCGATACAGTAGACGCCCTAATAGACGTTGGATTCGATATTTGGTTTAAAAAACGAATTCGATTTATGGGTCTAGACACCTGGGAATCAAGAACAAGAGATCTTGAAGAAAAGAAAAAAGGTTTAGCTGCAAAAGCTAGAACAAAACAATTATTAGAAGAAGTGTCAAGTAAAAAAGGTTACTTCAGACTTAAATCACATGGTTTAGGTAAATATGGTAGAGTTTTAGGCGAAATTTTTATCATGGACAAAGATGGTAAACAATGGAGTGTTAATGAAACACTAATAACTGAGGGACATGCCTATATTTATGACGGGGGTAAGAAAAAAATGTTCACCTCGTAAAATTTTTCTATATGTATAACAAAATAAAAAACATGTGGGGCATATTTAAGGATAATAATGACTGGAATGAAAAAAACGTAGTAGGTTTCATAGCATTCTTAGTTATGGTTGTTTTCGCTCTATTTGACTTAATAACTGGATACATAGGTAAAGACTTAGTTATAAATGAATTTATATATGATTCATTTACTTTAGTAGTACTAGGCTGCTTTGGTATTGCAGGTTTAGAAAAATTCGCAAAAAAATAAATTATGGCTAACATACTAAAAGATTTAATTAAAAAAGCTCTTAAAGAAGCAGACGATGCCGCAATGAAAAAATCAGCTAAAGGAATGGCTATGTACGGTAAAAAAGCTAAAATGAAAGAAGCCGAAGTAGCAACGGGGAATGAATGTACTACATGTAAAGATTGCCCTGGTGGTTGTAAATATAACGACTGTAGTAGTGGATATTGTGTTGATCAAGGTTCTGCCCCTAAGTCTTCAAAGAGTAAATCAAAAGATAAACCAAAAAGAAAACTTCGTAAAGAAGCTGAAATGACAGTTGGTGATGAGCAAACTAAATTTAAATTAAAAGTTGACGTTAGCAATAAACAATCAGAAACTAAATTGGGTGTTAGAATTCAATTAACACCAAAAGAAGGTATGCTAGAACCAGATGTAAGAGATTCACTTGAGGCTACTATAATGAAAAAATTAAACACTTCGTTAGGTCAATATGATATTCAAGTGAGTAAAGATACAGACGTACCTAATCCTGAAGTACTTGGTTTCTTTATTCCATTAGCCCAAATTAAAAATATGATAGTTAAATCTATCAAAGGATCAGGTGGTTCATCATTTAAACCAGACTTAGAAAAAGATGCTCTTCAAAGAGATAAAATAGGTCAGATGATGGATAAAGAAAAACAGGCTCAAGCAGCTAAACAAACTACAAACGAATCCATTAATGACTTAATTAGTGATCAACTTATTACTGAAATGAGACAAAGAACACTAAATGAAATTTCTCAAATAGTAATGAGAGAAGATTTTTATGGTTTTGTAAATGCAGGAAATAATATGCTTCGCTCGCTTGAAGAAAGAGGTTATGATATGAGAGAAGCTAAGAAATACTTAGGCTATCTAGTTAAACACAATATAATGTAATTGAAAAAATCAAAATTAAGAAACAAATATAATCATGAAAAAATCAAAGTTAAAAAATATAATAAGAGAATCAATCAAAGAATTGATAGGTGAACAATTTATTAACTATGATAACATAGCTCCAGAGGGGCCGGGTAACCAATATACTTTGTCAAACATACAAGACGTACTAGACTATATCGAGATTAACGGTAGTTTAGTAGGGGGGTATAGTTTGCCTGGTGGAGGTAATGCACCAGCTTTTAGATACTCAGTATGTTATCAACAAGCATGCGCTAATGGTTATTGGACTGGTCCCGATTGTGATAATCCTGGTACTGGTTGTATTAATATCCAACATACTAACACAGATATGAACACCATAACAACCCCGGGAGGAGGTCTTAGTAATTCAATATTAGATGCTTCTAATGATCCAAATTCTGGATATTATGATCTTATTATGGGTCCAAATCCTTACCAGCCATGTCCTGCTGCATGTGAAGCTTATACCCCTCCCCCTCCACCTGAACCAGAGTTTCAATCTATAGGAGATACTGAATATGATCCAGAATTTTTTGATGATGAAAATCCTGGTGGTGCAGCTGATCAAGGCGAAGAAGTTACTGGTTTTCAGTTTCCTGAAGGTTTTGACCCCACAGATTGGATGAATAGTTGGGCTATAAATTTATATCAATATTTAGGCTCAGATATGTCGGGAGTATGTGATTTCTTATCAGAAAGAATATCAACTTGGACAAATCAATATGAATCGGCTGGTCCTTTATATCAAAACCAATTAGTATTTAAAATCCAAGCAGCTTACATGCTGCAATCATATTTGCCTTGTAGTGGGTCATTAGAAGAACAAGCAATGGGAGTATCTTTACCTAGCAATTTAACATCACTTATAAACAGTATAGCTAAAAAAACTGCTTCTAATCTTATGAAAAGTTTAGAACAAAAAACTAGAATGAAAAAATTAGCAAATATTCCTATGGATAAACCAATGGATAAACCAATGGATAAACCGATGGATAAACCAATGGATAAACCGATGGATAAACCAGAAAAAAAATAATTCATGAAGAAAAAACGACATATACCAGTTATATCGTTTAATGAATTAGAGTTAAAACAAAAAAAGCCTCAAGTGTATAAAAGCCTCGTAGAAGGAATCACTGAGGCTTTTAAAACCAACTCTGATGAAATTAAATTATGTGAAGTTAAATATGCAAATACTTATCTAACAGTTCATAAAGATAGTTGGTCAGGTAGTTTGGCTAAGGCAATGGATTTTTATATAGAAAAAGAAGAATACGAAGAGTGTTCTAAAATAAAAAATCTTATAGACAAATTATGAAGCAATACGGAATGTCACTTAAAACGGGTAAAGACTTAATAATGTTAACTCGTCAAGATAACTTAGAACTAGCAATTGAATATTTTTCAAAACTAAAACAATTACCCTTAAAAGAATTTAATAAAATATTTATAGTAACAGAAATCAAATATGAAACTAAGTAATAATTTATCATTAGCAGAAGTAATAAAATCAAATACAGCAATCCGTAGAGGTATAGATAATACACCTACAGACGCTCACATTGAAAACTTAAAATATTTAGCTGAAAAAGTATTTCAACCATTAAGAGATCACTTTGGCAGTTCAATTTTTGTTTCTAGCGGTTATAGAAGTAAAGGATTAAACGAAGCAATAGGTGGTTCACAACGTAGTTTTCACTCGCACGGTATGGCTTTAGATTTAGATCAAGATGGCAGAAGTAACTCAGTAACAAACACAGATTTATTTTATTATATTAAAGATAATTTACCCTTTTCAGAGTTAATTTGGGAATTTGGAAATGAAGATAAACCAGATTGGGTCCACGTAGCAATAGCTAAGGGTAGAGAAGATGAAAAAAATACTAAGATCGCTTATAGAGTAGATGGTAAAACCAAATACGCTAAGTGGGATAGAGATTAATATTAATAAAGGTTATGGAGGAAGAAGAAGATGACATCAAAAAGATCCAAAAATCAATTGATGAAATTTTAGGTATCGAAAGTGGTCTAGCTAAAAAACGCCCCACAGTTAAAGCTAAAAAAAGAGAACATTTTAATGTTATATTAAATAGTCTAGCTCATATAAATAATCGTTCATTAGGTTTAAAACACGATTATAAAATTGATTTTATTGAATATGATGATGTGTTTTTTAATGTAATAGAATCGTTAATGACTCTTTATTTTAATAAAGATCAAAAATCAATTATTGAATGGTATTTGTATGATAAA
>Ga0181405_1000315_pt1 | contig 17069 bp, 30 predicted proteins | sample 28SPOviralmetaG_FD_130134 | JGI IMG/M metagenome (GOLD analysis project Ga0181405, IMG submission 130134) | Marine viral communities from the oligotrophic San Pedro Time Series (SPOT) site, San Pedro Channel, CA, USA - 28 SPOT_SRF_2011-11-29 | ecosystem: Environmental > Aquatic > Marine > Strait...
ATAGATGAATATGAACATGGATATGGAATTTTACCATTTGTTTTTACTCATAGAGAAGAACAAATAGATGAATTTTTTGTAGACGGAGCTAACGACATTGTAGATTGTAATGAGCAAGTCAATATTGCTATGACAGAAATGCAATTAGGGTTAAGGTTTCAAATGTTTGGACAACCTTTTATGACAGGGGTAGATTCTGACAAAAGAATTGAAAGAGCAGGTTCAGACCAAATAATAGACCTTCCTGAGGGTGCAACTTTTGGAATTGTATCTCCCGCAGGTAACATTGAGTCAGTTATTGAGAATATAAAGTTCCAAGTAGACTTAGTAGCACAAAATAACCACTTATATGTGCAATTTGCACAAGATGGAGGAGAAACTCCTTCGGGCATTGCCTTAAAAATCAAAGATTTAGAGAGATTTGAAGATTATCAAGACGATTTAGAGCTTTGGCGTATGTATGAGCATGAAATTTACTATATTGAGAAAGAAATTGCTGCTTATAACAATATTTCGTTGCCTGACAAGCTAAAATTAGACTTTAAAGAGCCTGAATATCCAAAAACAGTTAGCGACCAAATATTATTAGACGAACACAGGCTAAAACATCATTTAATTAATGAAATAGACTTATTAATGGAGTATAATAATGATTTATCTTTAAACGAAGCTAAAAAAATCATAGAAAACAATAAAGAGACTAGGCAAGAGCAATTAGAATCTATGATTAACCCATTAGTTCCTACAACAGAAGAGGATAAAGATGAAAACTTGGCATAAAAAAAGCTCTTTTGGTAGTCATTTGCCAATGAAAATAACTATGCGTAAGAATTTTGACTTTAAAAAACTTCAAAGAGGAATTAATAAGGTAGTTAACAAAACATTATCAAAAATAGCAAAAAAAAGTGAAGAAATAACAAAAGACAACATAGATGGCAAAATGAGACCTGCTTTAAAGCCTTTTACTAAAAAAATGAGAGAAAAAGGCTATGGATGGGAAAGCAAAAAAGTAGGCAAGCAAATAGCAAAGAACATTCCTTTAAAACAAACAGGAGCTCTTTATAATAGTATAAAATACAAGAAAAAAGACGATACATTAGAAATGTTAGCTTATGGATTAATACAGAATGATGGTTTTATATCAATGTTAAGGAAAAGAGCAAAAGGATACAAGCACAGCAGGATACATGGAAAAGGCGTTAGAGGAATATCACAAGAAAAACCTTCAATGAAGTTCATAAAAGTGCCTCCTAGACCATTTATTGGAACTCCTATTAGTAAAAAACATAGAAAAGAGCTAGTAAAAATTAAAAATCAATTTAAAATGCTAGTTAGAAGAGCTTTGAGAGTAAAAGGAGTTAAAATGTTTAAATCAGGTGCATCAAGAATTTAATATCGTGAATGAAACGCTACCAACAGATAAAAACCCTATAATTATACCCGAAGATATATATATTGAATTATGTTATGAACTTAGAGTTGATGAAATTACTTTAATGGGAGTCGCTTAGTTTATTCTCAGCATCTACTATGCTTTGTTCCCACTCTTTTCTTTGTACAGGGGTAGGTCTTTTATTTTTTAATGGTTCGACACCAACAGCCTTAGCTCTTTTACGCCACATATACCATTCTTTTTGTTTTAAATTTCTTTTAGTCTTAGCTACTTCTTTTTGAATCTCTTGGAATGTTTTAACTTTTTCTTCTTTTATTCTACCTTTCTTGTTAGCGTTTGTTTGTTCTACTTCAATGACTTCCTCGCTAACAACCTCTTCAAACTTAACTTCTTTTTCTTTTTTTTCTGACCCTTCTAGTTGGTCTTTCATAAACATTTCCCAAGGACTAACAATAACATTAACATTATTCTTAGCTAGCTTACCTGTATGCTCTAAAACAGTCCTAATAGCTTGAACATTGCCACCCTTAGCTTCTTTAGTTAAAGCCTTTAAAATAGCAGGAAGTTCTAATCCATATTCAACCATAGCTCTTTTATACAAGGCACTACCAAAATTAGGGTCTGAACACCACTCTGTTAAAGTTCTAGTAGGAATATCTAATTTTTCGCACACCTCTTTCTTAGAAATATTAGGTTGCAATGCCATATACTCAATAGCTAATGCTTTTAATGTGTCTGATTTATTTACTAAACTTTTACTCATTTTTTTTATACACCTCTACATAACTATCACAATTAGAACAAGTTAGTGTGCTAACAATTCCTTCTTCCTCTAAACCATACTCTTCAAAGGTAAAATCGCACCCCCATATTAACTCATGTTTACAATACCAACATTTCATACAATAACTTACAACTTTAAAACTTATTTTCAAACTTTGTTTGTTTTAGCTATTATTTAAACTTATTTATTACATTTTATGAGTATTGCTATCCCCCCACAGCAACAGATTGCTATACGCCTTACCCCCCGCCAATTTCTGACTGTCTCCGTCGATAAGGGGGCTGTTAGCTCGCAATATACCGAGGAGAACAGCATATCTCCCGACGACAAACAGCTTGTTAGCTCTGTAAGCTCCGTAAATAGCGATATTTCAAGACTTCTTGCGTATGAATAGCGAGACATACAAACCGTATACAAGCTCATTTATGATATGATTTAACGCCAAATACAAGCATGTTAGCACACAAGCAATACCAAATAAATTAAATATATGTATCTATTGGCCGAAGGCTAAATTTTTTTTAACTGTTTTCACGTCCATAAATCATAAATATCTCTCTCTAATTGCAAATAAAAGCTTGCATATATCAAATAAACGTTCATATATTGCCCTATCGTCGAGATGACGATAATTGCTTTTTGAAATATCGAGTGAGTCCGACGGTGGCGATAACATTCTCATGACGAGAGCCGAAGAGAAACCCGACGACAAGACAGTTACCCTCGACGATTTAACAGCGACGTGCCGACGGTGGAGCAGTTAGCCACCCGACGAGAGAGCCACATAAAATATTTAATTGGTTTTTGCACTTTTACAGACGACAAAACAGCTTTTTGTGACGGTCAGAGTAAAAATTAAATAAAAATAACGTGCCGAAATAATGTTCGGGATAGCTGAAAATTAAGATAATAGACGGATATGATAAGTTTTTATGGATTAATGATAGCATAAAAACCGCTAGAAAAAATACTAGGCTTTTATAGAAGGTATTTGATGTATGTCTTAACTCGAATAAATCAAGTAGATTAATGAAAATTAATCTTAAAAAACTATTTTCATTTTATTATTAAGTTCCTTCTGTGGGCGGGGCTTTTTGCCCCGCTTACAGTATTAATAATTATCCTATTACACAGTCTAAGAAATAAATAAAACATAACGTTATATTTTATAGCGTTTTAATTAAATAATAGGAGAAAAAAATGTTAAGAATATCTAATAAAAATAGTGCTGAATATGTTGAAAATAAAGTTGAATTTAAAGCTAATAATGTTTTTGCTGTTGATAACGGCTGTAACATGTATTGTGTTTTTAGTTACGGTTATCATTTTCCAATGTACGTTTATGTCGACGGTAAATGGTATGAAAATTCTGATAAATATAGCGTATCAACAAGCAAACAACAAACACAAGCACGCCCTTCTTATAATATGCAATATAAAAGCACTAAAGAATTACTTGAAATTATAAGAATAAATAATGGCTAATATCTTACTGAGGATGACTAGGTCGCTAGCTGAAAAAATGCGGTCTTATCGAAACTGTGAATTATGGGCGGGAGTATATGCTCCCGCTCTAAATATTCTAGTCTAAGAAATAAAAAAACTTAATAGAAAATAGGAGAAAAATCATGACTTTAATTCAAATTATAAATGATGCTATAAGCTTAGAAGAAATTATATTGTTATGTATATTTATATTTGTAGTTGTAGGCTTTATATATACAACGCTATTTACAGAAGATAACGACTTATAAAATCATAAAAAATACTTGAAATACGCATTATAAAAACGAGCATAATTTAGGTTATGCTTACCGACAAAACATTGAAAGCTTTGACGTAGCTTGTCGGCTACTTATATATTATATATAAGTTCTAATATTCAATGATAAACAATAATAAAAAATAGGAACTAAATATAATGAAAAACAAAACACTAAAAAACCTTCGTAAAAGTATAAGCGAAGGCATCAAAAACGGTCAAATATCACTTATAAATAAACATAATACTAAGTCAATATCTAGGTTTATATCTTATCTTAACAAGCCTAAATGTTTAAATATTTTAGGACGTAGAGAATTAGATTTAGATAATTTAGATTATGAACAAGAGCTTATAAAATCTAATACAGATAAAAGGCAGATGTATTCTGTTAGCGTAAGTGGTAGTAATAAAAACAGCAATAACGACCCGAGCAATAATTCTACTGAACCTCATAACGAAGATTTAGTAGATACGCCCGAAGATACAGACGGCGATATAGATACAGACGGAGACGGTTCGTTAGCTCCTCCTGTTCCTACAGGTTCTGTATCTCCTGTTAATAATGTTGATTATGAATTATTTTCGACTAAAGGTTCTATTGATTTACAAACATTAAAAACTGACTTAAATATAGACGGTTTAAATTCTAATGCGAGTATAGATTTCGAACAGAAATTAGCGAAAATAAAAGATTCAGTTAATATTGCATTATCTCAAGTTGATTTGTCAGAGGGCGTACTTAAAGCTTTTATGTCGAATACTAAAAAAGAGCTAGAACAGTTAACTAATTTAGCTAATTCGACACGTCAACTTAATATTAATGTTAATGGCGTTAAATCTAGCTTTGGTAAGAACGAACATTTTCACCCGAAATTTGAAGATGTTTTATTCTATTGCAAAGCTGACAAAAACGTTATGCTAGTAGGCGAAGCGGGAACAGGTAAGACAACTATTGCGGAGCAAGTCTCTAAAGCTTTAAATGTAGACTTTGCTAGCTATTCATGCACGGCGGGAATGAGCGAGTCTCAATTTCAAGGTTACATGTCAGCTAACGGAGAATATTTCGAGACGGAGTTCTTAAGACTTTACGAGAACGGCGGAGTAATTTTGCTTGACGAGTTCGACGCAATAGATAGTAACTGTGCTGTACTGTTAAATTCAGCAATGGCTAACGGAATTTTTACAGTTCCAAAGCGTAAAAATGCTGTTGTTGCTAAACGTCATAAAGATTGTATTATCATTGCATGCGGTAATACTTTCGGTAGAGGTGCGAGTAGAAAATATAACGGTCGTAACCCTATTGACGAAGCTACTTTAGACAGGTTCACAATGATATCGTTCGAGTATGATTTAGGCTTAGAGAGAAAATTAGTAGGCGAGCATATTGAAGCTTACGAATTTTTACAAGAGCTTAGATTAAGAGTAAAAGAAAATAACTTAGGTAAAATCGTTAGCACTAGACAGTTTGCTAAAGCTAACAGACATTTAAGCTACGGTAGTTCTTTTACTAAATGGGCAGAAATCTTGGTTGTTTCATGGTCGGAGCTAGAAGTTAAAAAAATTGATTTCAAAGCTTTGGTAAATGAATTTAAGCCTAAGTCTAAAAAGTAATAAAAATATCCTAAGCATGATATAAAAAGGCTTACTAACATAAAATCTAAATACAAGCTTTGACGTAGCATGTTAGCTTTAAAACTAATTGTATTATGTACTTAATGATAAATAAAATAGGAGATGTATTATGAAAAGCAGAAAGAAATTCGGCTTAGCTGATTTCGACTATAAAATCACTAATAAATTTTATGGCGAAATTAGAAGCTTTGACAGAATTATTATGAATAAACATTTTAATACTGTTAATGACATGCTTAACTTTCACGAAGAGAACGGCGGAATACTTGGAGACTCTAGCGATAATTGGACTTATGGCGGAGTTGGCGAGCAAAAAACGCATGAACTCGTAGAGAACGGCGATTGTTTAGATAAGTTAGCTGATATGGTAGAAGAGATAAGAGAGGAGCTAGCTCTTGAAGGTTTAGACGGCTTTAATTTTAACTCTAAAGCATGCCGAAGGCAGAGAAGGTTTGCGGAAGATGGCGACGAGGTGGATATTGACAGGTATTTGTCTGATGATATTCAAATGTGGTCTGAGATTAAACGCAATAAGAAAAAAGAGTTTATTAGAATTGCTATAAACTTTGGAATGAACAGCGACGCTGACTTAGAGGACTTTGCGAGAAATACAGCGTTAGCTTATTGCACAACAGAGATACTAGAAAATTTAGGTTATTCTGTTGAAATCATAGGCACAGCAAACAGTCAAAGTTGCGTAAGTGAAAGTTATTTAAAAAATGTTTATGATGACTTTACAATAGGAGTTCCAAACAACCTAGATATAATTGCGGGCAAAAGCGAGTCGTCAATTAGCGTTACAATAAAAGCTTTCGAGGACGCTTTAGACCTAAGAGCTTTAGGTATGACAGCGTTATCGGGAATGTTTAGAAAGTACGCTTTCCAAATTAGAAGAGTCTTATACGGTCAGCCTTACGGCTCGACGTGTGAGCCTACTGAAGAGTTTAACGAACTTATTAGCTCTAATCTTAATATAGGAAGGTGTAATACTACAAACGCAACAGAGCAAGTACAACATATTAGTAAAGTAATAAAAGATTTGACAAGCTAATATGCAGGTCAGCATGGTGCAAGCGGGAGTTCGATTCTCCCGCTGACCACTTAAAAAAAACTTAATAAATGAAAATAAAATAGGAGAGAAAAACAATGATATTTGAAGTCATAGTTTTCACAATAACAGCGTTAGCGTTTACAGTCGGTATAATAGGTTGTTTATATCATGGGGCATTATTATTAATGATGTTTGGCGAGGACTTATTTAATTTATATATGAAATTTATGAATTATATAAGCGGAGTTAATAATAAGAGCTAACGTTAATTTTCATTTTGGGAGCGTTATATTTTTTGCTCCCGAAAATTGAAGGAGGTTAGACAAGAGTGCGAGGTTAATCCTATTTCCTCGTCGTAGAAATACGCTGACCTCCTATTTTTATAATACAGATTTCGAGCAATTCCGCTCGATAAATACAGGAGATAATAATAATGAGAACAAACATAAAAACAGCTACTCTTGAAGAGCTAGAATTAAAATGTCTAGAAATTCAAGGTACAACATTTGGTCATAATATGATTGGCTTAATTTGTAATGTAGTTGAAGAACGTTTCGGAAAAGATGAAGCTAACAGATTCTTTAAAACATATCAGACAGGAGCGTGCTAATATGGAAAAAACTAAAAGATTCGTTGGTATTGCTGATTGTCATGGAGTTGAAAGCTTTATACCTATTGACAAAGCTGACCTGTCTATATTGCAAATGAGAGCAGAAGCTAACCCTCAGCGTCATGCTGTTGTATATTCTGTTGATTTGACAAATGGATATGTTGAAAAAATATTAGACTCTTTAGAAACAGCTAACCATTCCGATAACCCAAATTATCATTATAAAAATATTGTTAGAATGATTAAAACTTGGGCTAGTGATGATGGAGCTATTAATAAAGGTTTAGGCTTACCGCCTATTAATCTTAAAGTCTCTAATAAGAAAATATGGAAAAATATTCCTAATTCTAAACTTGACCCTTATAAATAAAATATTGGCTACCTTCCTTAATTCCTCTTATCTTACCTATTAATCTTAGGGCGGTGTTTATTCCCGCCCTTGCCTTAATAAACCTTTGGCGGTCGCAAGTCCGCATGAAAAATTGGAGCGGGGCAAACGTGCTAACCATATAAGCACGATAAACTAAGGAGAAATAAAATGAAAACGAAAAAAATAGACACAAGCTTTATAGCAAAAGAAGCTAAAATAGCAGAAGAGAAATCTAAAAAATTACTAGACGAAGCTGAAAAAATTCAAAGCAAAGCAATGGTTCTTATAAAAAAATCTGATGCTCTTATAGAAAAAGCTAACGCACACAGAGAAGTCGTTATTGCTAATCTTAGAGTGAAATATCCCGATTTAATGAAAGAGAACAATGCTATACGTTTTAGTAGTGATTGTAAAGAAGCTGAGTTAGCTTTTGTAGATGAAAAAGATAATGAAGTAAAAAATTCCAAAGGAGAAATAATAGATTCAGCTCTAACATTCTCAGCTATGGAAAAATTCAAATCTTTTGTTGATAAAAATATAAGCGGTCTAATTGAAGGCAAACAAGAAACTTACGAGCTTTGCATTGATTATCTTTTAGATTTAATGAAAAACATTGACGCTGAAGATAAAGAGTTCCATGATTATATAGAGTCAGGAGAAAATCAGGAGCTAATAAGAGGTAGAGCTAAAGAGCTAGTAGATAAATTTGTTGAAACTACGTTAGCTCAAATAGGCATAGAAGACACAAAAGGAGGTTTAGCATAATGAGAAAAGATTTAGCTAACGCTCCAATTTACGTATTGCATTTTACAGATAATAAATTTGTTCATGATGTTGAAACTTTTGGTTCGATAACATCTGTAATAAATTATATCTTAAAATTAGATGTAACAAACCTACCTAAAAACGATTTGCGAAAACTTATTGTTAGCTCAATGAACAAATATGAAGAATTTACTCTTCAATTTGAAAATTTAGCTCCTAGAAGTTTTTTTGTAAGCCAACATGAAATGAAAATAGAAACAAGAATACATAGTTAGCACTATGATAAAAAAGCCCGATTGAAGAAATTCAGTTGGGCTTTTTTTTTACCCAATATTTTTTACAAAATTAGACATAATATATGTTATCAGTAAGTTTTTCAGGTTTTCACCTGCATGATTACCTAACCATGCTAACCAATTACTATAATCGAGTGTGTGGGGTTGAATGAAGAGTAATTAATTAACATGGTCAAGTTTTTCTCGGCTAAAGAAAATTTATCATTAATAGAGTTTATATTTTACATTATTAAAAAGCATTATAAAAAGCATTATAATATTATACATATTATTTGCACCTTAGATTTTAACTTAGATTAGGATAGAGCTCTTCTACCCCCGTTATATTTATAATAACAGGCTAGCTCTACCCCATTTGCACCCTGAGTTTATACTTGAGTTGGGATAAGATAAATAAGCTTTATTTATTTACCTCGTATAATTATCTTTCTGAAATATTCTTCGTAGCATCTAGTTTAATTATATTCGCTCTAACTATGTGGCTTTGATACAACCCCCTTTTGTAACCACTTTATACTATTATTACACGCAAAAGGATTTAAACCGAACCATGTAACGTTATAAATTTAATAAACATTTTATAAAAAACAAAACTTATATTTATTTACAGAGCAGAAATAATATTATTTTACATATTTATTAAAAAAAACTTGCATTATATCTATTATAAGTATTAATATTACTTTGTTGTTAAAAGAATTATATAAGGAGGTCTTAATTGGAGAAGAAATCAAAAAAGTTTGCGTCAAGAATACTGAAACAAAAAGAGAAATCAATTACTGAAGCTTTTAAAAGTACGCCATTAGACGAGCTCCCAAGCTTAATGAGAGGTATAAAGCTAGGGTTTGATTTATCTATGTATGTAATAAAGAAAACGGCTAGTGATTTAGACGTAAATCTTGATGAAGGAGACGAATTAGATTTTGATGTATCATCTATCTTAAAATATGTTAAAAATTCAAGAGGAGGAGAAGCATAATGTCTAATAATATAAAGCAGTATATACAAAAAAGTGGTTTAAAAAACAAATTTATAGCTAACAAGATTGGTTGTCATAATACAGAGATTTCTCAATGGATTTCAGGGGGTAGGACTCCTACTAGGGAAAGGCTTAAAATGTTAGCTCAAATATTAAACTGTAGAATGATTGACTTATTTCCAAACATTCAATTTAAAATGACTTATAAAATAAATAAAGAAGAGAGATAAATAATGGCTAAAGTAAAGCAAATAGTAGATAAAGATAAACATCTGATGGAACTACTTAAATATCAAGAAGCTTATAATATCTTAATGGACTACTTTGATGACTTAGATAACGATACTAAATATCAAGCTCACAAAAGATTAAATAAGATAGGACTGTAATGAAAAATAAAAAGAACAAAAAAATTCAAAAAGTATCTAGAAAAGAAGTTTTGTCTATCTTTGATGATATATTTGGATTTAAAAAAAAGAAGGAGCAAAAATGAAAGAAGAAATGACAGAGCTTACTATAAAAATACCTTTTGACCTGTTAGCATTTTTAAATCGAAAAGCATACAGGGAATTGAGAGAAGTAGACAAGCAAATTGTTTGGGAATTAATGAACCATGAAGATTTTAAGCTTACGAGAAGAACAAAAAGTTATAAATCAAAACTACAAAAAATGGAAGGGGTCAAATGAGCGAATACGAAAATATTAAAGCAAACGAATGGAAATCAGAAGACATAACAGAGATAACAAAAGGCTTAGTTAAGTTTCAAGCAGAAACTTGCTCTGTTAAGAAAAACAATGTTAATCCTTTTTTCAATTCTAATTATGCTGATATTAACGATATACTAATAGAGGTAAGACCTTTGTTAGTAAAACATGATTTAGCAATTACACAGGGTAATAATTTCTGTGTTAAAACTGACGGGTTTTATGTAACTACTACATTGTTGCATGCTTCGGGTCAATGGATTCGTACTGAGGTAAGAATACCCCTAGGCGAAAATCCAAATGCACAAGCCGTTGGTAGTGCTTGCACATACGGAAGAAGATATGGGCTTGCTTCTATATTAGGAATAGCAACAGAGCCTGATGATGACGCTAACAGAATATCGCCGAAGAACAGGAATAAAAAAGTAGAACCTATTAGTGATGAAGACTTAGGTATATAAAAAATAAATAAGGAGAAAGAAAATGCAAACAGTTGTAGAAACGGTAGAACTAAATGGAATAACTATAGACAAGAACATTCCATTGCCTGACTCTAGGAGGCATATAGGAGTTGATTATTCAATTAGAATGGAGTTTATGAACTACATGGAAGTTGGAGAAAGCTTTGTAATGACTAGAGAAACACCAAACATAAATATGGATAGTGCAAGAAAACATATTTATTCTTTAAATGCAAAGCAATCAAAAAGAGCTAACGGAAAAAGATTTACCATTAGAACATTGTCAGGAAAATCTAATCGACCAAGTGCAGTTAGGGTTTGGAGAGTTGTTTAAAAAAAATAAATAAGGAGAAAGAAAATGGCTATAGAGCTAAAGAATAATGAAATAGTTTTATTCAAGAACAGTTATAAAACAAAAGATGCACATCCTCATTTCAGAGGTAAGTGCCTTGTAGAAGGAGTTGAGAAAGATGCTTCTTGTTGGGTAAATACTTCTAAAAAAGGAGATAAGTATTTAAAAGTAAAACTAGATAAACCTTATGTTAAGGAGGGAGACTCTTCAAACACAAGCACCTCAAGTGTCGCTGAGTTTGACAAAGAGGAAATTCCATTTTAAATTGGAGGAGGAAGAAGGGGAGAGTGTCGGATGCTCTCCCTTTTTTTTATCTGTTAGCTCGTAGTAAATTATAAAGGAGAAAAGAACATGATGTTTCACGAAATTAGAGTTAGACAAAACGGAGAAGAGAAATGGGTTAGTGCTGAGAAGTGGTTTAACTATATGTTGAAAGAGTATAGTAGAATAAACTACAAAGGCAAAATGATTGACCCTTACGAAGATAGAGTTAATAAGTTTTTTGATAATGTACCTGAAGATTTAATAAAGATGTGGGCGAGAGCACACCCTAATGTTTCTGATATAAAAGCTGAACTTGAAAAAGCTAGAGCTTGGCTTCTATCTAACAGGTCAAAAGCTAAAAAAGATTTTAAAAGATTTTGTAATAATTGGTTAGCTTCATCTAAGTCGTTAGCTTATAGTGGTGCTAACGAAAGTAGTTATGATTCTGACGCAAGAGTTGAAAGACAAATAAAAAAACAAAAGCAATATTATGAAGAGAATAGCGAAGATGTTGCTAGTGAGGAAGAAATACAAGACATATTAAAAAAAGGTGGGTGGATAAAATAATGGAAGATATAATGTTTAAAAAGATAGAAGAGCTTGACGAAAGGGTTTCATATTTAGAAAGCGTTATAAAAATTTCAATGGAAGGTTTAAATGCTGTATATAAATATGGAGATTCGCAAGGCATAGCTGAAAAAACCTTAGAGCAAATAGAAGATTTTAAAAAGAACACGTAAATAATTAGGGAGGTGCTAATTGTCGTGAGGCATTAGTAAAAAGGACTCTTTCGCCTTTTTTGTTCCACCTCCCTTTAAATTAAGGGTATCTCATTTGAAAGGAATACATGGAAAAAGTAACCGCACACGATTTTATATTAGAATCGTATAGAATCAGACTTAAACACTATTATGAAAAAGGAATAGGAGAGAAATCAGAATTATCAAAAAACACAATAATAACACCGACCTTAGTAGGAAACTGCTTACAAAGATACGTAGAGCTTGGAGGAGATTCAGAGTTTACAGACGTAGAAGACGTTAAGTATAAGAAATTTCTGTTAGCAATGAGCTCGTTGATTAATGTTGAAGCCTAGAATCGTTAAAGTAGTAGAGACAAGAATACACTTTCGTTGTGAAATGTGTAATAACCATAAAAACGCTAAAATGTACGAATATCGGGGGCATAGTTATGTAGAAGGGTACACGCCTAAGTATTTTAAAAAAGTATGTGAGGATTGCGTTTATAGAGAATGTTATGGAAGTAAAAATTGGAGAATTAAAAAAAGAGAAGGGAGTCTTAATGACACATCCAAGTAAAATAAAAGGTAATAAGTACGAAAGAGAAATAGTAAAGCTAGCTAACATGTATGGATTAGATTCTAAAAGATGTTGGGGTTCAGATGGTCGCTCTATGGGGTTAGCTCAGGAAGTTGATTTAATTATAGAAGATTGGACAATTCAAGCTAAAATAAGAAAAGCTATAGCTAAATGGATTCTACCAACAGAAGAAGTAGATGCTCAAGTTGTTAGAGAAAATAATGGTAATAGTTTTATAATTATGAGACTTGAAGATTGGCTATGCGAAGTTAAAGATAAGAAAGAGCTAACAGAAACTATAACTAGGCTTTCAAAAAATAATAAATGTTAAGGAGTATATATGAATGAACTAATCTGCAATAAATGCAAAAAGAAAATAGAAGGAACAGAAAGAATAAAATACTCAGTAGGAGGATATAGAAAACTGTGTAGAACGTGCAGAAATATACAATCGAAAAAACATGCAAGAAAAAAGTCTGAAGCATTGAAGTTATATAAAAGTTTTTGGTCATAGTATGCCTTTAACTAATTATAAAGAAAAGAACTTTGATATAGATTTAAAGTTTGGAAATGCTAACGAAGAAGTTGTTAGGTCTATCTTTGAAGATAAAGGCTCTATAGAAGTTAAAACCGAAAGAGATAAATGGGTTGAAACAGGTAATATTGCTATAGAGATAAAATATAAAGGTAGACCTTCGGGTCTTTCCGTTACAGACGCAAAGTGGTGGATACATGTATTGTCTAAAGACGACAAAATGAAATTTTCGTTTATATTCCCTGTTAGCGTGCTTAAAAGAAAAGTAAAACACATAATATCTGAGAAAAAAGGCAGGCTTGTAATGGGAGGAGATGACAACTTAAGTTTGTTAGCTCTCATACCTATCTCTGAAGTTATAAAAAACGAACTGTAAGCTTACCAAGATTCCACTATAGTAACAGACATATTGTAAGCTTTGTACGCAACTTGCTCAACTGAGAGAGTGTTGCTATCAAACCTACATATATAGAAGTCATCATTATTGTTACTGTCAGGTTGAAATATAAAAGGCAATCCTCCACCTAATGTTTTATTCCATACTTGTGCATAGAATGAATCATCTGTTTCAATATTATAAGCAAAATCATTATCTTCGCTTTGTTCACCTGTAGATAAATCGTTATCTTCGTAGGTAGAATCACTTGGGTGGTTTGTGTATTTAGTAGCTCTTTGATTTGAAGAAAACAAATCATTATCAGCTATAAAAGAAAATGAAAGAGTCCAAGTTTTTCTTCCGTTTCTTCTAGCTCCGAATTGTACATCTGTGCTGTCTTCCCATGTTTCAAATTGATTTGTACCTACTATTGTACTATTATCTGATAAATATGAATACCAAAGTGGAGCTCCTGAATAATTTATATTTGATATAGTGTTTCCACCTGAAGTAGACATATTTGTAATTCCGTCAAAATCTATAGACATATTAACATTTAAGTCAGGAGAGTAAGGCATTTTATATTTAATTCCACAGCTAATGCTACCTAATTTAAAAGAACTTATTAAATCCGTAACCTCGTTTGCTGAAAGAGAAATTTCAATATTTTTACCTGTTACCTCATTTGAGGTTAAAATAGAGCTTCCGTTTCGAGGCAATATTGAAGTTCCTGATATTCCAAAATTAAAAACATCTGTAGGGTTAAGCTCATCTATTGGAGTATCTTCTACAAATATATCTGCATTATAAGCCCCTGCTTGTGATATTTCGGTTTCTCTCAATGAGTGATTTAAAAAAGCTAAATAAAAAGACATGTTTTCTGAACCTGAAAAATTGTAATCAGAAAAATCTACAGGCATGTCAAAAGAATATGGATTCATTAAATCTTTTTGGTTAGCACAATCAAGACCATGATACGACTCTGTTAGCTCTCCTGCACCCCAAGAAGAAGTCCCTCCTCCTAGTGTATAACCACTTACTGTTTTATGATAAAGATAATTGTCTATGTAAAAAACAGGTGTTCCAACATTACTATAAGCCATTTTTATTCCTCCTTTTGTTTATTTTAGTTAATTCCAATGATTTACTTGTATGTATTGCACCTGTCATAAATTTTTTAGAATTAGGGTGGTAATGATAACTGCCTTTATATATTTTATTATTTAGTAAAAATTCTGTTTTTTTTGTTGTTAAATTTTCTACAACATTACTGTTTTTTTTCTTTTCAATTTTTGAAATCATATCAATATCTTGTATTTTATTTTCTCTTGTATAATAATCTTGCATAATTTCAGAGTTGGCACTAAAAACATTTTCGTTATCTTTTATTTTTTCTGTGTCGTATTTTTTAATTTTTATCATTTCTGAAGCACCACTCCATTTATACATTTTTGCATGATAAATTTTACTTAAAGAACCTGTAAAATAACACAATATACCGTTTTCTATTCTTTCTTTATTAAGGTTTGTTATAATAATATTTCCATTTTTATTTCTTATAATTAGATTTGTATTTTCAGGAGTAATTATTCCTCTAATTTTACCATTAAATTTTAAAGACAGCATTTTAAAAATACAATTTGAACTTAAATATAAATAGTTGTATCCATCTTTATTGCAAACTTCAATTTCTCCTGAATTTTCAATAGGTATATTTTTGTATTTTTCCTTGTATTTTTTTATTCGTTTTAAAAGTAAAGACATTCTAATCTTCCTCTATAATTGTGTTTACAAAAACGGGCTTCCCAATATATACTTTTACACCTTCTCCTATACTATGAACATACGGAGGAGTTGCATTTGAATCATAATTTTCTAAATCATCAGAGTCTGTAAAAATACCTCTTTCTGTAGGTGAATGAATTTCAAGCTCATATAGTACGCTTACATTATCATTCAGTACTAGCCTTCTTATATGACCAACCTGCATCCACTCTGTTCCTACTTGTATATATAGTTTAGCTCCAAAAATTTCTTCAGATGGTAACCAATATGATGTGTAATATTCACCTTCATATTCATTCTGAGTAGGAATTAATTGGTCTAAGCCTATTTGCCAAGATGTCGAGCTAATTTGAATAAATCCTTGTTCCAATACCTGTAATTGGTGGTCAGTATTGGGAGTCATAGAACCATGAAGTATTCCTATTTCGGTAACATTTGGAAGATTATCAGGCGTACTTGCTAAACCACTACTTACTGTGTATCCTTCCAAACTATGTTCTAAAGTCATCTCTCCTAGATAGTTACTTGCAGTATTGTCTATATAAGTAGCATATTCCACTTCTTCTTCTTCAGCATCTTGCTCTATATTTATATCCCAAAAATTAATATATTCTGAAAGGTCAGAAAAATTAATAAGTCCATCAAAGTTCATGTCTAAGTTTTTAATTTGACCTTCTGTTATATAACTGTCATACCCAAGTAAAAAATCTTCAAATTTGCTAAATTCATTTATAGAAGGAGAATTTCCCGCTCTACTTAAATCTCCATTTCCTGTCTCTAATATTCCTGTTGTAGGTGTTAAATTGTGAAGCTGTTCACATTCTATAGATATACTTTTTGTATTTTTATTTATAGAAGTGATAATAAAACAAGGATATATCTCTTGTCCGTTTCTCATATACATTCTAAGAGAAAAAACTTCTAACGTAGGTAATGCGTAATCTTCTCCAAACATTTTTGTTTTGTTAATTAATTGATTAAAGCCTATTATATCTCCCACCTGTAAATGAACATACTTTAATGGAACTTTGAAAGAAGCAATATTATGTTGATTACAATTATATGCTACTAGCCTATCTCTTAGCCTGTTAGCTACACTTAAATCTCTTATATAAGGGGTTTCAAAATTTAATATAGAATCTGCTTCTATATCAGGATTTAAACCTAAATAACTTTTTGAGTAAGAATTTTCTCTTCCCATATCTTTATTTCCGTACAAATCATAAGCATCTCTGTAATTTGTAACTTTTTTATAATTTTTACTTCCATAATCAAAGCCATAATGAACTCTGACCATAGCCTTTATTTTTTCAATTTTTGTTCTTGTAAATTTAAAATCTATTATATCTTTAGATTTTATAATTTCGTTCACATCAAAACTATTATATGAATTTTTAATATGAATAAAAGATAAAGAAGAACCTTTTTCTGTAGTTTTAAAATATGGAAGAAGAGGAGTGCTTTTAGCAATTTCTTCAATTAATTTTTTAGAATTTGTTTTTTCAGTTATTGAAAATGCTAAATTCCAATTAGATGAAATTTCTCCTACGATTCTATTAAAATTTTCTTCATCATAATTTGAGCTAACGTTAAGCTCTGTTTCTATTATATCTCTTATTATAAACAA
>Ga0181405_1000320_pt1 | contig 16974 bp, 15 predicted proteins | sample 28SPOviralmetaG_FD_130134 | JGI IMG/M metagenome (GOLD analysis project Ga0181405, IMG submission 130134) | Marine viral communities from the oligotrophic San Pedro Time Series (SPOT) site, San Pedro Channel, CA, USA - 28 SPOT_SRF_2011-11-29 | ecosystem: Environmental > Aquatic > Marine > Strait...
ACTTCCTTATAGATTATATGGCTACCTCCTAAAGTTTGTCCGTTTTCTGCTGTTAATTCAACTCCTAATTTTTGTGTTCTATTTACGAATGGACATGGTATAGCGATAATATAATTATCAGCACCAACATTGAAACCTCTACCCGCTGTAGCATCAGCAACCCAAATTTTTTCAATTGATGATTTAGGTGCTACACCACGATTTAACATCGCTTTAGAAACTAAATCCTTATGAATACTACCCTTACGTTCAACGGCTCTAGGTGTAATATCATGTCCATCAAGTGTTAGACGATAGTTTTGTAATCTATCTCTACTAACCGCTCCATTAGCAGAAAATACGATCATAATAGTCCTACAAGCGGGTTCAATACTATAATATCTATTTATTGACAATTGTGCGGGATAAGAATCCTCTTCGCTTATAAATGTATTGTATGATAATGAGGCGGGTGCTTGTGATGAATTGTTAACCATAGAAACTAATTCAACTGATGAAATTTCAATAGCAGCATCGGTAGAAGTCTCATAATAGTCGACGGTCGCAGTAAAAATTGCGTGTCCAGCAGTTAATCCAGCGGCGACAATATCGCCGTCAAATGTCAAATTAAGTGTGCCGTTTGCGTTCTGTGTAATTGATTCTATAACACGTGTTAAATTTTCGGGAAATGCTGTTGCTCCCCCAGCATCAGCCCCCCGTGTGCCGTTGAGTCTAACGGGCATACCAACCCAAAAGGGTGCTGTTTCAATATCTATATAATCAATAGCGGTCGCTAGTGTTCTGTTTTGGTTTGCCGCACCAGCGTCTAAAGTTCTAATTAGGGCGTTTGCTCCAATACCAAATCTTCTACGTGCTACCCACTCTGCTTCAGTTTGTGCGTCTTGAATCTGTAATTTATCAAAATTCATCTCCAAGTGTATTTTTGTATTTCCGTAATTTGATGTATTCCACGCCTCTACATTTGCCGATTGAAAAATATCCTTAAGCGGGATTCTTACTTCATGACTCTTGATCTTGCTATCGGCTAGTGATTGTTTTAAAACTCCTAATTGATTTTGATTTTGTGCCGATGAAAAATTAGACATTCCTATATAATTAACTTGACCTAAAGATGATTGCTTGTTAAATAGATTTTTTGTGTAAGCCGTTAAATTAGTTGTTAATGAATCTACTTTTCTAATATCTTCTACCTTGCCTCTTGATTGAGAAAACATAGAGGCATTTTTGACCATTGCTGATGATGGGTAAACATAATTTGACTCGGCATTGTCAAGATTTAATTTAAGGTGTTTATTATAAAGAGCATTAGCATTATTAGCGTGTGTAGTGGTATGACGAATGTTTACCGCTACGTATGTTTCCGCTAGATTGTATGCTGAACCATCGTTTGGGATTTCAAAATCCACTAAATTTTTAGTTCCGCTTGTATCAAAATTTCCTTGTTTAGATGAAATTCTAACAATGTTATCCATATTTTATAATCTATATAAATATTTTTATTTTAAAAAAATAATCTAAGAACCCATCGCAATTGAGTAATTGACTTGTTCGGGCTTGACTATATCTTGTTTATGACTATTTATAAATTGTGATGCTATACCTCCTCCAATCCCTAAAATCATTTGACCTAATAGACCTTCGGGTGTTAAATCTTCACCTTCTTCAGCACCAACCTTCTCCTCTGTTTCAACTCCTTTAGTAATATCAGACGCTACTTTTTCACCTTCAGTAGGTTTAATAGCCGCTTGATATTTTGCTTGAGTGTCGGCGTTATCTTGCTGAACCTTTGACGATAAAGTCTTAAATAGATTGTCATCAACTTCGGGTCTAGAAGCCGCTACTGGTGGTAAAGTTCGTGATACTGCGGGTTGTGCCTCGGTAACTTGAAATCTTGCGGGAACACTTGGAACAGATATTATTTGTTCTTCTTCTGCTGGTATAGTTCGGGTGATTGCTGGTTGTGCGGGTGTAGTTGCGGTTCTCTCGGTAACGGCTGGGATGGTTCTTGATTCGGCGGGAACTCCCGCTCTAACACTTGTTGTGGTCTCGGGTGGATTATCAAATTTAGGGGGATTACGCTCTGTAGCAACTTTACCGAAAATATCGTCGGGGTTTGCTGGTTCTGATGGATTTACTTTTAAATCTGTATCCTTAAAGGTGGTCTTGGGATTTTTTTCTTGATTGGCTATGGTTTTTTCTCTAATTTTTACATTTCTAAGTCTATCTTTAAATGTTTCGGGGCTTTCGGTATATTTACTATTACCTCTAAACGATTTATCGCTTCGCCTTTGTGCCTTACCATCTAAATTGTTGAATCTAGTTTGAACTCTATTCTCAATTTCATCTAAATTAGTTTCATTAACGTTTTTATAGTTTTCTTTCTCACCTACTTGACTACGTGCGGGATGTGGGTTAGGAATTTTTTCGGTTCGTGGTGCGGTAGCGGGTCTAACGACCTCAGTTCTTTCGGCTTGTGCGGGAGTCAGAATAGATGTTCGTTCGGGAATTGCTGGTCTATCGATTACGGTTCTTTCGGGAACTGCTGGTCTAAATGTAATATCTCTAGCGGGTTGTTCTTCACTTAATTGAACTCTACGCTCGGGGATCGCTGGTCTTTCTACCACTTCTCTCGCACCTACGGCGGGTCGTGGTGCGGGGGTTGGTCTCTGCGACTCACCTACGACATTATTTATTTTATTTCGTGTCTCATCTAAAATACTATTACCCGTTTCTAGTTTGCTAGATATTGCGTTGTTAATATTATCACGAGCATTATTAATAGTATCCTTAGCCTTGTCAACACCTTTTCTGACTACGTCTTCGGTAATTTTTTTACCTTTTCTAATAAGACCATGGACTATATTTTCTAATCCATCTTCAACAATACCACCACTAGCCACACCTAAACTATCCTTTAATCCTTCGATATAATTATTGACATGATCTTCTACCTTATCTTGACCTATATTAATTGACTGTTTTAATTGAGTCGCTAGGTTATTATAAGCCTCTTGATTCATTTTTTAAAATAATTAAATATTTTTTTTATCTAAAAAATATAAACTAAAAATAATGTTAATCGTTTATATAAATATTAAGTCGTTATCTAAATTCATTTTATAACAGTAAATAAATGAACCAAATGGAGGCGTATATCCAACACTTTCTTCGTTTAATTTTGTAAAGGTTAGTCTTTTCATTGGTATTAAAATTTGAATTTCATTCGCATATAATTTTTGAAACCATTTTAAGCAGAGCAAACATGTAGGGATTATTAAAATAAAAGGTTTATCTAATTCTTTTAATCTTGTTAGTATTTCTTTTTTTTACTAAATGGGATATTATCTACAACTATATCACCTTTATTATTTTCAAAAAAGTCTTCGTCTTCGTGAATTATATCAAAGCCCATCTCTTTAAAATATTCTTTTTGTAAACCATCACAATAGAAAGGCGACCATATTTTTTTATTATTAGGTATATAATCCTTTATCATTAACCATGCCGATTTATCGGTTGTATAATTATCACTATCTCTATCATTAGTAAAACTCATTTATAATATCATATTTTAAATTAATTTAAAAATCCTAACCTTTGGTTCGTGTATTTTATTAATTAAAAAATTGCTTTCATATAGATCGCTTTCAAAATCGGGATTTTTAATTAATTTTGAAAATAGCCACATTGGTATAGAATAGTCGTCGCATACCTCTTGACGGCTATGATATTTTTGGACTTGACCATATTTTATGACCTCAAATTTATAAATTGTATTTTTTATTTTAGGCATGGTTTCTCTGTAATTATATACATAGTTTTTTTTTTAAGTAGTTTTTAGAATATATTAAATTAAAAAAATACTTAAGGATAAACTCAAAAAAGAATATATTAATTATTATATAATGCCGATTAGAACTTTTAACGAGACCATACCGCTAGTAGCCGCTTTATTTTTAGAAAAACTAAAACATAATGAGATCATAACTAAAATATTTGATAAAAACGAAAAGAAACAAGATGGTAATAAATATTCTCAAGATGAATACGTCAAGTGTTTCAAATCTTGGATAAAGAAAATGATAAGAGTTAAAGGTGTGAACAATGATAAAGAATATAAATTCGGTAAAGGTAAGAACGAAGGTCGTATCTATCCGAAACAATTCGGTATTCAATCATTACAAAACGATATTAAGTCTTTTTTGTGTAAAGATTTATATTTAGATTTTGACATGGTAAACGCACAACCAACAATTTTATTACATTTATTAACTAAACATTATCCTAATTTTAAATCTAAATATTTAAAACAATATATCAATAGACGTAGAAAGTTTTTAAAAGATACAAAAAGAACTAAACATGATATAATTGTAATGTTATTTAACGATAATTATGCTTTGTATAACGGCTCTCATATTGATTTAATAGCATTAAATAATGAGTTTATCAATATCAAGCAATTATTTTGGGATAATCCACCCGATGAATTCAAACACGTTAAAAAAAATAATAAAGAACATAAGAAAGGATCTTTTTTATCTAATATTTTATGTATCAAAGAAAACGAAATACTCCACGAGGTTTTACCTTTATTTAATGATGATGAGATAAGTGTTCCTATGCTCGATGGTTTCTTAAAAATAATAAATAAAGATAAAGAAATAGAAGAACAAGAAGAAGAAACGCTATCTATTCTCAATGATGCTACTCTTAATAAATATGGTGTTAGATGGCTTAGAAAGCCTTTCAATGATAAAATAAAAGAAATGTTCAAAGATGAATATGAACGACATTTGAAACAAGTAGAAATAGCACCACCGAACTATGATGACTTTGAAGATAAATTTAGTTATGACTACATCAAAGAAGAATTTGAAAAAACGAAATTCATGCTTCTTAATCCTATGTGCTTTTGTATGGTAAAAAATGAAAAGTTAATGATATTCAATAATAATGAATTTACATTATTAAATAAACCGCTACAAGTAGCCGAATTTAATCCTCAAACATTAACACGAGCCAAGCCTCAAGAATTTTTTAAAGAGTGGCTACAAGATGAAAATAGAAGATGTTATGATGAATTTACTTTCATACCAAATCTTGAGATTGATTGTGGTGATAATTTTAACACCTTTTTAGGATTCAAATCAAAAATAATAGAAGAAAGTGAATGGGACGTGGATGGTTTAAATTCATTTAGAAGTCATATTTCTTTATTATGTGGTGATAATGAATGCTATACTAAATACTTTGAGGATTGGATAGCCGATCTATTTCAAAACACCGATACTAATCCCGAAGTTTGTATATGTATAAATAGTATGAAAGGTGTTGGTAAAGATGTCTTTTATAAATATCTCGACGCAATGCTCGGTGGTGGTGTATGCTACGAAGCCGAATCTTTTAATCAAGTCTTCGGCGGCGATTTCAATGCGGGATTGATAAATAAAGTTTTGGTTCGTGTTGACGAAATAAGCGGCAAAGAGGCTATCAAGTTTCAAGAAGAAATAAAAACGACTATGACATGTAAACAAATAAATATCAATCAAAAGAACGTAAAACAATATCCTCAAAATAATTATATTAGGTGGTTGCTATTTTCTAATAATGATAATTTTATGACCATGACCGCCGATAATAGAAGATTTTGGGTTGTGAAAAGTGGATTCAAAAAAGATAAACCATATTATAATAAACTATTTACTAACTTAAAAGATAAAAATATTTTGAATACTATTTTTTCATATTATAAAACACGTGATATTAAATACTTTAATCCAAGAGAGTTTCCGATTACGGAGAAAATGAAACAAATGATAGATCATCAAGTATCACCTATTTATAGGTGGTTGTATGAAACATTTACAAACGTAGAAGAACTTAAGGTGAGAAAATATATAACTAAAGATAATAAATCTATTCATATCGGTGTAGTTGATTTATACAAACACTATGAAAAATATTTAGAGACCAATATGTTAATACATACTCATTTAACACCAAAAAACTTTAAAAGTAAATTGGTTAATATCCAACATGAACCGATCACTTATTCTAATTCAAATAAAGTAGCACCTTTGGGTAAGATGAATTGTAAAGCCTATGTAGTGAATATAGACCTATTAATAAAAAATTTAGATATTATCTACAAATTTGGTAGTGAAAAAATTCTATAATAATTTTACTTACTTACTTTTTTAACTTAAAATAAATTCTATGAATTTACTTAAAATAAATTCTATGTTTTATATACCGCATATACTCGATGATACCGCTATATACCGATCACGGTATATTTACTTTTTTTTTGTTTTGTCTTAATATAAGGTATGGTGGTTGAAGCCATTTTATTTTTTTCTTATCAGTAAAACCGCATATACCTATATACCGCCGTTTTTATGTGCCTCTCATATATAATTATATATTTTGAAACTATGGCTATGCGTTTCTATATTTTTAATTTTATAGTATATGAAGTTAAGTATTTGCGGTATATGCGGTATATGAAGTATGAAAGATCATAACAAAATAACAAATGGTATCTAACATCCATACCTATATTCTTATCAATTTATTTATATACCGCATATACCGCACTTTTTTGGTTGCGGTATATATATACCGATAGCGGTATACAGATTTAGAATTTTTTTTCAGTAAATCTAAAAGCAGATTTTTAATTCATTTTCAAACATTTTATCACTCATAATTTTTGATAAATCGTTGTGATGCTGCTTAGATGCGATATGAGCCTTCCGATTTTGAATTTGGATCTTTTTTCCACAAATACAATTAAACTCATACGCTCTTCTTTTTGTAATCTCCTCTTTATTCTTTTCATAATATTCCTTTTGTTTTTTACATATAGCCTCCTTGTTTTCTTGATAAATTTTTTTCTTGTGTTCTCTGTGTTTGTCTCTGTGTTTTCTATATGATTTTTTATTACATTCATTTACCTTCTCTCTATTGTCGTCTATGTATTCGTGTCGTGTTCTACCAACGATAACACAATTTAACGTAGGTCTATATTTTTTTATAAACTCTCCTTCTACTTTATCCAATGCCTTTTTATCCTTAACGCTTAAAAATTTTAAGGCTACAACATTCCAATTATCTACCCCTCCATGTTCTCTAATGAAATTATAAACTTTAAATTTTCCCTTTACCGATCTAGGATTATTGACATTATAAAAATGTTGTTTAACACGATTAGTTAAGTTTTTTGTCGCTCCTATATAAAAATCCGTAACGCTTAAATCTTTACAATAAATTTTATATATACAACTATTAAGATATTGGTTGCTACAAATATCCATCTTTACAATATAATAATAAAAAAAATATACAGATAAAACGAGTTAAACTGATTTACAATGACTACGTGTTTTAGGCGACTCATAATCTTCATTGTCGTCAGCCTCTCTAGTCTCCTTAACCTCCTTACTTTTTAAAACTTTATTCTTTTTAGACAACTCTATTTTAATGATCTCTTGTTTGATCTTATTTGAGATTTGAACCTCATTCCTTAATAATACATTCTTAAGAATGCTATAGCATTTTTCGGGCGGGTTTGTCTTGAGCAATCTTGATAGTTGACTACAGTCTTTACAGAAATATCCCCAAAAAAACTCTGTATCTCTTTCGTTACAAAAATAACACTTAGTCATTAAGGATTTATTAGATTATTTTTTCAATTTTTTTATGTTAATATAAATTATAAAATGGTTAAGCCTATTGTTGGTCGAAGTGTCCCTAATCCTAAACTGAAATGCTTTCCAGTTGGTAAAACTGGCAAGGTAACGTGTGCGATGAGAGACAGTAAAAGCGGTAAAACGGGAGCGGGTAAAGATTTATATAAACAACAAGTAAGAAAAGGTAAGAAATCAGATCCACCTTATGACGCTAAAAAAGCACCAGCAAAAGCAAAAGCAAAAGCACCAGCAAAAGCAAAAGCACCAGCAAAAGCAAAAGCAAAAGCACAAGATAAAAAAGTAAAATTATGGACTGGGATGGGTGAACTACCTAACTTTATGAGAACCGATAATTTTAGTATATTTAAGAACGCATGGGAGAAACAAGGATTTAAAGTAGAAAAGAAAGGACAACCAGCACCTAAAAAAGCACCAGCAAAAGCAAAAGCACCAAAAGCAAAAGCAAAACCTAAATCCTCAGTCCCATCAACACCAAAGCAAGAATCAAAAATTAATTTTGAAGAAGGCAAAAAAAGATTTAATAAAATAAAAAAATTATTTTTTGAATTAGAAAAAGGATTGAACCAAGAACAATTAAAAAGTTTTAATAACGATGTAAGAGAATATAACAAATTAGATGTTAATACTTATGGTGATCAAGCGACAGCAGATATTAAAAGGTATAAAAATCAATTAAAGAAGGATTATAATAGATTATATAGAATATTTTTAGGTAAATCAAAACCTAAAAAAGCAAAAAAACCTAAAGTCGGTGATAAAAGATTAGAAGGATCAAGCGGTAAGAGATTTAAGTTTAAAAAGGTTGGAGTAAAATCAAATGAAAAATCGGGATTACCGCCTCTAGCCGCTAAGGTTGAAGAATTTGTAAAAGATTTAAAATCGACTCCAATTATTAAAAAAGGTAAAGTAGAAATAGGAGCGGGTCTTCTTGGTAGAATTCTCGAAGATATGGTTAAGGAGGTATCATGAGAGGTCTAGATTTGTGTCTTACATGTATTTTTTTTGTAAGGATTTTTTTCTCAGAAAATTCTCACTAATTTGTTTATTTTTGTAAATTTTTTTTATTTGTAATTGATATATGCCGAATAAAGACGCTGATATTTTTGAGATACCAAAAGAAGAACTTGAAGAGATTGACGAAAAGATAAAGAAACGAAGACCACAAAAGAAAAAGAAACATGAAGAAATAGAAGAAGAAGAACCTATACCCGAAATGAAAGAAGTGAAAAAACCCAAGGCTAAAAAACCCATTACAGATGAACATAGAGAAAGACTAAAACGTAATCTAGCCAAAGGGCGTGAAACCGCTCTCGCCAATCGTCGTAAAAAAAGAGAAATGAAAAAGATCGAAGATGAAAAGAAAAAAGAAGCCGATGAAGAGTTTTTATATGAAGAATTGAAAAAGAAAAAAGAATCAAAAAAAACGGCTGAATCTTATGCCGAAGAAATCCGAAGGTTAAAAGAAGAGTTAGAGAATGAAAGAAAACCAAAAATGAAGGTTGAAGAAAAACCAAAAAAAGAAAAAAGTAAACCTAAAAAGAAAAAGGTAAAGGTTATCGAAGTAAGTGAAAGTAGTGAAAGTGAAGAAGTGGAGGAGGTTTCTATTACTAGTTCAAGTGAAGAGAGTGAATATGAGGAGGTTATTGTGAAACGTAAAAAAGATAAAACTAAAAAAACTAAACAAGTCAAAAAAAGTAAACCAAAAAAACAACATGAAGCGTCAGTAGCCGAACCACAAGATCAATACGAACCACCCGCACCACCACCACAACCTAAACCGATAAGTCATAGAAAGTTAATAGCATCTATGAAAAAATTAAATTTTTTATAATCTCTATTATTATAAATGGCTATTCCAAAGAATAAGAAACTTTATGAAAAAGTTAAGGCTGAGGTATATAGACGTATACCAAAACACTCGGCTTATCGGAGTGGTCAAGTAGTTAGAGAATACAAAAAACAAGGTGGGACTTATATTGGTAAAAAACCAAAAGGAGGCTTGACTAGATGGTTTAAAGAAGATTGGAGAACTCAAGACGGTAGTAAAACTTATAAAAAAAAAGGTGATATATTTAGACCTACAAAACGTATAGCAAAAGAAACACCAAAGACCATGAGTGAATTAACTAAAAAAGAAAAAATGAAAGCGATGAAAGAGAAAAAACTTAAGGGTCGAGTAAACCGTTATTAAGATCTTGAGGTGTTATATTTTCCATATTTGTATTTAGATATAATTCATTTGTATTATTAGAATAATTTATAACTAAAAAATCTTGCTTTTCCCTAACATTAGTTTTAACCATATTCATAAACGCCTTTTTACCACCTACTAAATAATTATGCTCTTGCTCTATTTTTTCTAACATTGAGTTAGGTGTTCGCCATAAAACTAATGCCGAACTATTTAAGCGTATAGCAGTTGTGGTTTGATTATAATATTGTGTTAAACAAATTACAGACACTAAAAACTTTCTTCCATTCTGATACACCTTAGCAAGAGCGTTAAATCTGTCAGCAAACTTAGCCGAAAAGGATAAATCGTCAAGGACTATTACTTTTTGGGTAGGTTTGATTTTTTGTTGAATCGCCTCTTCATAATCGTCTACTAACATATCATAAACCGATAGTAGTAGCGGGTTTGAAAATTCATCGAACACATTACTATCGGGAACTTCTTTTTCATCTATTATCAATCTCATTTTATTATCCGCATAGGGTGCGGGGGCGAAGATATAAATGTCATCGCCATCAAATAAATTTTTATAGCCATAGTTTTCATTCAGAAAAAAATTGACTAAAAAATTTGATTTACCCGTGCCAGTAGCCCCAACCAGTAGAAGACGGCATGGTAGATCAAATAACCTATTTACTTTGAAACCTAAATTATCGTTTTTATCCTTAACTTTCAAAATCTTCAATTTTTTTTCGTTGAGTTTTACTGTATTCATTATTTATAGGTAAGAAATTAAAAAATAAAAAAAAACATAATTATATCATGGATGAAAACGAAATTTTAGAAATGGGTAGAACCATGAAATTAAAATATGAAGAACTCGAAGAGAAAGAACGTAAAATGAAAATGGAAGTTAGACAATTAAAAAAAGCATTGATCTCGGCTTATGGTTGGATAAGAATTATTGATGAAACATTCAGTGTCGATTTAGATATGCCTCAAGAACTAAATACCACTATTGAATTATTAAGACAATTTTTAAGCGATCATACCGAAAGATTTATTCAATGATTTTAAAATAATTTCTATATGCCGTTGTAGAAGAGTGAAGCATTTTCTTTGCTAGTTCATCAACGGTTTTATAATCTTTCTCGTCTACATGATGTGAAATATAAATTTTACGAAGTAAGTTAATTGTAATGTGTTTATCTAATGGCTCAAATATTTTAGGAATCAATTTGACTAAAGCATTTTCGTTTATCGGATTACCTTCACTATTATAAATAAGATGATTGCCTCTATTATATTTCAACCAAAAATTAAGAAGATTGTTTAATTTGTGATTCACCTTCTCTTTTATAGATCCATAATTAGAAGATGTTTTATAATTATTAAATATGAAAAATTTATCTCTAGCGTTTTCGACTAATAAATAATTTTGTATTTTATCGTCGTCGTCTTCGTTATAAATAATTTTCATGATGTAGTCGGCTCTTTTTGGTGGCGTTAACAAATAAAGACCCGCTACGATATATTTTTGAATCAAATAAAAATCTTTTCTATTTTTGATAAGTGTTCTTTTATGTAGCCTACGTCGTTCTATTTCATCTTTTAGGATGGTCAAAATAGATTCTAGGTTTTCAAATGTAGTCCAATTTTGACGCTCACTTTTATTCAAAAAATTTGTAGTGTTTGTATCTTCTCTAGATTTATTGTAGCGATCTATTACTTTAGTGTATTCTTTCAATGTTTTACCATCACCTAAAGCCCTTAAAATAGTTGCGATGGTTATGTAATAAGATTTTTTTGTGTTATCACTAAAAGGCTCACCATTTCTTTTTTTATAACTATTAATTAAGGTTTCTATAGCCTCGGTGTTTTTTAAAAATTCAAACTCGGTAGGTTCAATACCACCATTTAATTTTTTCAATTGATTTTTAAAGTTTCTTATTGATGTAGGGGCATAGGTTTTACCTTCTCGCTCGGCATAGTCGTTTATTAGTTGTTCGATCATTAAGTTTTTATATAATATATTCTAACATTTTATTTTTAAGTCATTTTTAACTAAAATAATTCTTCGGCACATGATAAGAAATTAAATCTCAATTTTATATATGGATCGAAAAGATAAATATAAGTGGATAAATTGGCGTAGGAACGATAGACTAAAACTTGAATATATAAAAGTATCATACATGTATTTAAGTGGACGTAATTGTTTCAATCAAGGCTATATGTCATATTCATATTTTAAGAATCTTATTAGATTCGCGACTGGTGAAAATGAATCTTATCTATTAAGGTTTATATTTCAAAACTTATTAAATCAAAAAGTATTTAGAATGAGAAAAAATGGAAGACATACTTCGTATATATTCAATCCATTTAATAAACCCTATTCTAAACAATATGAAGTAGATTGGAATTAAAATTTTTTTTTGAAATTAAAATATTTATATAGATTATAAAACATGAGCGGACTTTATTCAACCAGTTTAAAAACACAATATTTAGACCCACGAGTAGACATTTCAAATAGAATTTGTGAATTTAGATTAGATAGAGATACAGCCTACTATCCAAATATGATGTTAGCGGGATTATCGGCTAATGCTTCAGCAGCCACCGCATATCAATCTCTAGCGGGAGTATATGGTCTTATTAGACACGCAAGATTAATGGATGGTAGAACTGAATTAGATTCAGTTAGATTTTTTAACAGATTTGCGGCATTTCAAAATTTAGGAAATACTAATAAGAGAAATGTTTCGGTTAATGGAAGATTAAATAAATCTAGTAACGGTTATGTTTTACAAGATACCAATAGAGTTTTAGAGGCGGGTAGTTTTTTATATAGCGTTGAATCCGTAACCTCGGGGAATCATACCGAAGAAGAAGAGGGATTATTAGATTTAAGACAAGTCCTACCTATTTTGAATAACATGACACATTTAGACACTTCTATTTTTAAGAATTTAAAAGTAGTGATCGAATGGGAAACCGATGTCAATCTTTTATTAGATAATAATACACGCACCTTAGCAACAAGAACACCAACCTTAATCGTTGATGAGTTAATGGATAAAGGTAGATTAGGTGAATTAAATTCAGCACAATCTCAAATTGTTTGGAATGCTATAGAACACGATGTAGTTCAAGTCGCCGACCAAGTAACAGCAGCAAACGCTTTCGGTGCGGATACAGATACAGCAGAACAATCCGTCAATAAGCAATTAAATGGCTATGATAATAAGGTTTTAGGTCGTGTTGCGATGATGAAGGCTTTAAGTGTTGCTACTGGTAATTTTCACGCCAACGCGGCACAAGGTGCGGGGGCATTTAGTTCATATACTCAACATAATGAAAAAATACAAATTAGATTAAATGGTAGAAATGTGTTTCCCGATGAAGGTTTAACCAAAACATCACAAAAGGCTATGCTTCTTTATCAGACTTGGGGAGAATGTAATATTCCCCCATTCGGTAATCAAGAGTCAATAGGTTTAGATCAATTAGGGACGGCATGTGTTAATATCGATGGTGTGTTAGGTGCTTCTACCTCAAATGGTCAAGCGGCATCAACAAATCATAAAGTAGGACAATATGATTTTGTTGGGTTTGATTTGGGTGGAGCAAGAGTCAATCAATTAAATATAGATTATAAGAGAACAAATCTTAAGGATGATACAAGTAACATCCAGCGTCTTAACTTAGGTTTAGATTTACACTTATATGCTGAAGTAGCAAGAAGTTTAGATATAGGCGGACAAGATTATAACGTAAAATATTTGTAAAAAAACTTCTTTTATAATTATATAAATGAGTCAACCAGTAGAAGACTTAAAAATTATTCAATTAAGGGAGACAGCCCCCGAAAGTGAAAGAAATGGAGTGGGTGATTGGTCTGTTGTTTTAAATAAACCTTATACATTACAAGACGGAGAAAGTCTTATATTGAAAAATAGTTTTATCGCCGAGACCAACCAAAGTAATAACTTGATCACCGTTGGTAGTGATTTTGATTTCGGTGTGCCTAATGGATCAAAAACCGAGTTAACTATAGAAGCAACAATAGGTTATTATGTCATGGACTACTATAGTAATTTTCCCGCACCAACGGGACAAGGCGGCACAACACCTACCCAAAATAAAAATTATGCCGTAGCGGTATTAGATGGTCAAGGTAATCCCACCGACATTCAGAACACTGGACGACCTTTTGTATTGATGGACAAAACTACACAAACTAACGAACAATCAAGATTAAGATTTTTTAAAATGGAGATAAATCCCGATTCCAATTTCGGTAAAAGTGGTAATTATATACAACAAGAATTAAGATATTATGTGCCTAAATCGGGAGCGACCCCACCATATGTAGCGGTAGACAAAATATTAAGTTTATTTACTAATGCTGATGAAGCACAAGGAGATCCCGATGAAATATCACAATATATAACGCATAGTGAAGGTAAAACTTTTATTGAAGTATCATGGACATCAACAACAGATATAGGAGTCATTGGGACTGACGATTTTGATAATCAATTTGTCTTCCCTACAATACCACCTAGCCCACCAACAGACGGTAGCCCATACACACCAACTGACGGTGGTGGTATCATTATTTCAACACAAGCGATAGACGATGGACTTCCCGCTATTTCTATTTCACCAAACACAAAATTTAAACCCGAAGAAACTACTAGAGGAGCGGCGATAATTGATGAACAAACTAACACCGAAAATGGTGTAAATAATACTAATGCTTTAACTAAGATAATTTCTTTCGGTATTGAAGCGAAAGATTATGAACCAAATGAACTAGCGGCACTTATATCCTCTAAATTTGAAAAATTAAACCCCGTAGGAGATAATCATTCAGCATTCAGATTAAGTGATAACCCGCTTTTATTGAACACACAACAAATCAAGAACGAAGAATTTACACCAGCAGCACAACCAACATTTATGAGTTTAGACGCAAAACAACAATTTCAATTTATAGACCAAGTTAACGGCGTAGATTTAGGCTATCTTATCGGTTCTAGTCAATTTTCGTTAACATTTGATAACGATAGTCAAAAATTTGAACTTGGTGCTATTCATTCGTCAAGATTTACTGATGCTGGTGATAGATGTGTTGAGGCTTTCTTGAATGATGTAGGTAAAAGAGTATATATGAATAAATATAGTGGTATATTTTTCACAAGATTAAGTCCATTGAGTTTATTTTGTGGAGATAAGGACACTCCAAATAGTATGAGATTCAGTCCATCTATTATAACTAAAATGATAAATCATCCAAGCGGTATAACTGGTTTAAACGGCACATTTGAATTACCCGCCGCTCTTCTTGATGGTGTAAACACAACGGGAGATTTTAATTCTATGGACTCACTTGTTATCAAAAATTATGATGCTGGTAATTTAAGACACTATGATACAGCCCCGACCTTTTCTCAGTTCCCACCTTTTCAAGATGTCGTATCTCAAACAGAAGCGATTATTAGTGGTGGTCTTTCTGCGAATGCTACGAGCGGTAATTTGAATGGCGGATATTATTTGATTGAGATTGATTGTGGTTTACCACAAGACTTTAGAAGTTCTACATCATTAAATTCAAAAATAAAAGGTATTGTCTCTAGATTTTATAACACAAGTAATTTCATATCAAGTGCCGAAGATGCGGGGATTCAATACATTCACCGAGGCATCCCTATTAATCTTTCAAGATTTAGGATAAGAATCCTCGCTCCCGACGGTAACCTTGCTCAAGATATAAAAAGCGGTTCATCGGTATTTTTACAAATAGTCGGGCAAAAATAAAAAATTAGAAAAAAAAATATAAGTTATATATATAAATATGCCTAATCTCGGTTATAACACTAAGCATCTAGCCTCTCATACATCACTATTAAGCGATATTAAAGAAAATACCAAAAATATTCATGTTGACGTAGGTAACGTTAATGTTAATACAGATACATTAGAAACAAAAATTCAAGCGACAAACGATAAATTAGATTCTTTTAGCGGACACACAAATAATACAATAGCGATGGGTGATGGTTCAACTCAATTAAGAACTGTAGGATTAGGTTATGATAGAACTAACGGGAAAGTAGTAAGTAATTTAATTGATGCCGCTGGTCATCAACAAATAGATTTAGTTTCGGGTGGTGATATTACTTCTAAATTAGATAGTCTCGCTGGGGCTGGTAATAATAATGTTGGTGAAGGATCTTCTAAACTACAAATTTATAATTATGGTCGTGATGTATCCGCTGGAAATTTTAAACCCATGGTTGTCAATAGTTCAGCAGAACAAATAGTCGCACTTTCAGCAACCGATAATGCTGTATTAGATAATATTTCAGCACATACGGGGACGGTAGATGGATGCGTAGCGAGTAATAAAATGAATGTAAATATTTCTTCTACGAGTGGTGGTGGTCTAGCAACTGAAGCGAAACAAGATGATATAGAAACAAGTCTAACTTCTATTGAAACCGATATAGAAGCAACTAATACTAAACTTGGAACTATTGAAACCGATATAGAAGCAACAAATACACTACTAACTACTATTGATGGTGTTCTTGATAATGCCGAATTACACCTCGGAAATATTGATACTGGTGTTGATGTTTTAGAAGCGTGTGTAGGTTCTAACAAAGTTAATGTTAATATCTCAAGTGGTAATATAACTGGTTTTGCTACATCTGCTCTACAAGGGGCTGGACTACCTTCGGCTTTATCAAGTGATAATTTAAAAGTCTCTATTCAAGAAGGTAATATAACTGGTTTCGCTACATCTGCTCTACAAGGTGCTGGACTACCAAGTGCTTTATCAAGTAATAATTTAAGAGTTTCTATACAAGAAGGTAATATAAGCGGTTTCGCTACATCGGCTTTACAAGGTGCTGGACTACCCTCGGCTTTATCAAGTGATAATTTAAAAGTTTCTATTCAAGAAGGTAATATAACTGGTTTCGCTACAGCATCAAATCAATCAACAACTAATACTAAACTTGGAACTATAGAAACCGATATTGAAGCAACAAATACTAAACTTGGAACTAT
>Ga0181405_1000325_pt1 | contig 16871 bp, 11 predicted proteins | sample 28SPOviralmetaG_FD_130134 | JGI IMG/M metagenome (GOLD analysis project Ga0181405, IMG submission 130134) | Marine viral communities from the oligotrophic San Pedro Time Series (SPOT) site, San Pedro Channel, CA, USA - 28 SPOT_SRF_2011-11-29 | ecosystem: Environmental > Aquatic > Marine > Strait...
GGTTGCTAGAGTTCCGCTAAGAATAGAAGCGACATATGTAGGGTCCATCTTCTCCATCCATCCTGCATAACTTGCAGTTAGGAGTCCGGCTGACCAGACGAGGACGATAAATTTGATGATCCCGCCTTTTTTGTCATCTTGTTCCATGCTTGCTTAAATATGGGTTTCATAAGCATCACTAAGTATTTAAATAGTGATGTAGCAGCAAGGGTGGCAGCTACAGAAATAAACGCTGTAGTTGCTGCTGTAGTCATGATCGTAGTAGTCGGCATTGGGACTTCAATGTCCGTAAATGGGACTTGTATGATCTGAGCTTCAGGTGGAATATTAGGTTTAGTAGTTGTAGAAGAAGTATTAGTATTAGAGTCTTCTTCTTCTGATTCAGGATCAGAGTTAATACCCTCAATGCCTGGAGGTGGCCTAAGCGTGTTAGGAGGCACCACAAGCGGCTTGTATGAAGGCAAATCCGCTGTTGGTACCTCTAGTATAGGTATAGGTAAATTAGGCGCGTTAGGTAGCAATAGAGAGGGTAGTTTAGGTGGCTCTACCCACTCCATTAGCTATCACCAAACAAACCACGTTCAATAAAATCTACTGCTGTATCGTCAACAGTATTGTCTGTTGTGGAAGCCAATTTCCGCAGCAGGTCAACAATCAATCGTTTGACCTTAGGAGATTGGATAAAAGAGAACAGAACGGGACGGATAAGGGTAATCATAATTAAATAGGTGTAATTTGTAAGATCTAAGATAAAGCTGCTAATGCTTCTTCTTCAGTCATTCCTGATGCCACAAGAGCAGTAATTGCTTTAGTTTGCATTGAACTATATGATTCTACGGGATACCAAGTTCCATTACCTAAATCAGTAAATGCGGTGGGGGTGTATTCAGGTTGAATTGATAATGGATAGATACCAAGTTGTGGAATAGCAGAATTAGTCCCATATTTTCTGATCATTTCATCAGAATGTATTAAATCATTCTGGATTGAATTATAGAATAACATAGTAATTAGGCTGCAGTTTTAAAGGTGTTAAAAGCGGACTCTTGTGAAGCTGCATTCTCTGAGTTGTACTTAACTTTTACCTTGTAATAGGTATCAGCAGACAAGGTGGGAGCCGTACTCCATGGTGTAGCACCGTCCTGACTGCTGTTTACACCAGTATCAACATATGTACCTACTGATGAAAAAGGACCTGAAGCACTATTAGATGACTCTAAAGTCCAAGTTCTACTAGCCAAGGAGCTTTCGGTTCCACTATATGCAGTAGTACCATCATTAAAACTGGTAAAAACGACGTCAGTTGCAGAAGGAGCAGAGCCAGTTACTTGTGCGCCCTCAACATGTAAGCCAGTAACATATGTACCGGTTGTATTATTAACAGCTACTTGAGAACCAGATATGTAGATAATGTTAGTAGAAGATGCAGTTGAGGACGTAACAGCTCCAGAAGAGTCAGTCATTTCAATGGGAGCAACAAGTTGATCCAGATTAGTGACATCACTAAATGTCAACAAATTGTCGTAAGCTTGAGCCGCACCTTGTGGTTTAGTCATATAATAATTATCTACCCACTGCTGGTTATCGGCCGAAAGAGTAATTACCCCACCATTAACACTTCCAATTGTTCCTGTACCAGAAACAGTGCTACTTTTAGAAATAGTCTGACCAACTTTAAATCCAGCAATGTCAAGCGTCATTGTGTTATTAGCTATATCAATGCTTTGAATTGTTATCGTCGTAGAATCAGTAACAATAACCTCGTCATCTAAAAGTATTTTAAATTGCATTGTGGGATCAGATGCATAGTCGCTACCGTACATCTTTCCTAGAAAAGTGATTGACTCGATGTCCTTTGTGTTGTCGAGTGAATAGGATCCACTTGAACTCCAGTTATTAATAACTGTTGACCCTCCACCGAAATAGGTAACAGTTATGACCTTGGTCCCGTGAACATTCCAGGAAGGAACCTTTAGGGTTGACGCAGTGATACCTGTTGATGTGAACGTGAGGGAAACAGTAACGTCGTTACCAGATCCGCCCGAGGTGCCAGAGCATTGAATCCAATCAACACAAATTGAATGAGTGGGATTGCTTGGACACCAACTGCGAGGAGGCAGTCCACAAGTGGGGTTAGTAGGGCCATAGCCAAATCCACCACTGCCATCTAGTAAAGCAGTTAGATTTGAACCAACAGTTCCAACAACTGAGCCTGAGAATGCGGCAGAGTTTGTAAATGTATCTCCTACTGAAAACAAACTGAGTGCGCTATTACCTGAGGCAAAGGAAACAGTTTTACCAGAAACTGATGTGATTGCTGTTGTCTGGGGAGTGAAGTTCACAACCGACCCATTTTGATCAGTCATAACCAGAGATTCACCAGCAACAAAAGTTGTAGATCCCGATACAGTCAGGGTGGAATTTGCTTGGTTATAGGTGTAAGTACCATGAGTCTTGGCAGGTGCAACATATGTACCAGAGCCACCAACTGCTGTAATTGCTGAAGAGATTGGTTCAATGGATTGACCTTCACTTAGACCTGAGCCATTAAATGGAGTTAAAACCGAAACAGGTGTCGTGATAGTACCAGTCAAAATGTTGACATATTGAGCCTCTACTTTGTATTGAGAACCTCCACGTTCAACAACAAAAAGATCGGTTTCGTTAATTGTACTCATATCTGCATTTGCAAGTTTATACTGGGTGCCGTTTCGTTCAACGACAAATAAATCTGTATCATTAATGGTACTCATGGTAATTCAGTAAGCGCACCAATATTAAGAGCAGAATTGTCTACATATAATTTGGTGGCGGCATGGAGGTTTGCAGTTGGTGCACCAGACAGTGTGATTGCACCAGTCATCGTTCCACCAGCAAGTGCTAGCCGTGAAGAAACATCTGCTGCACCCCAAGACAATACGCCATTGCCATCAGTAGATAGAAAATTACCACTGGTACCGGTATTATTAGGTAGTGTCAGCGTATAGCTCGCGCTTGCACTATGTGGTGGTCCTTTAATGTGGACAGCATGTGAGTTATTCTCACAGTTAAGCGTAAGTTTGCCGCTACCATTTGTACTATCACCTTTGATAATAGTATTATCATCAAAACTAACAGCACCCGTAAATGTACCACCAGCTATTGGCATCCTGGCAGCAATATTTGTGGTATTTGTGTTACCACTTGTTTTAGTAAAGTATCTTGCTTCAGGGTCAGATGCAAAATATTGTAGAAAGTCCCACTTACTGGTAGATGAGTTATATTGTAACCGAACAATTAGGTCAGAGGACCCAGTAAATCCAGATGGAATACCAGAAACAATACTTTGAGATTCAAGACCAGACGAGTCAGCAACTTCGATACGATCTTGATTACTAGGGCTAGACGGAAATGCAGCAAAGTTAGCAACGAGCGTATAGAATACAGCGCTAGAGACAAGAGCACTGGCTGCATTACTTGTGGTAACAGCAGTATTTGCTTGGTTAATTGCATAGGCAAGACCTTGGGGGTTACTACCTAAACCATCGCCAGCAGGATTAGTTCCATCATGTAAATATGTGCTTACAGTGGTAGCAACGTTAGATGCAGCAGTCGCCGCAGAACCAGCGTTTGTCACTGCAGTATTAGCCGTCGCTATTGCATAGGCAAGACCTTGGGGGTTTGAACCGACACCATCACCTACAGCATTAGTTCCATCGTGCAGATATGTGTTGACACGCGAGAGGGCTGCATTAGCTGTAGTAGTAACAGCATTAATTGCTGACGTACTACCATCGTCTTCAGCAATAATAAAACTACTACTAGATGCCTGATATTTGAGGATCTTGCCATCAGCAACACCAGTGGTGTTAACATCAGTTAACGCATTAATCGAGTTAGTTGACGTAACGTCCGCACCTGCAGAAATACCAGTAAGCTTAGTCTTTTCGCTATCTGTAAAGACATTAGAATCAGTAGCAGAATCGACTAACGCTCTAATATCTGCTGCAGATTGATTGGGTGTTGCAGCAGTAGCAATACCAGATAACTTGCTCTTTTCAGCATCAGTAAATACATTACTGTTAGTAGCAGAGTCAACCAAGGTTCTAACCTCTGCTGCAGTTTGATCTGCTGTGGCACCGGCCTCAATACCATCGAGTTTTGTACCATCGGTGGAAACATCACCACCATCTACAGTGCCAGTAACTGTAATATTTCCTGTGGTTGCAATGGTTTGACTACCGAAATCAGGACTTACTTTAGTACCAGAAATAGCGGCACTTGCATTGATGTCGTCATTAACGATAGTACCATCAAGAATTTTGGCAGACGTAACAGCACCAGCCAAGATATGTGTCTCTTCAACAGCATTAGTGGCAAGCTTGGTAGCATTAACTGAAGCATTATTAATCTTGTCAGTAGTGACATTTAGATCACGAATAGCTTGGGTAACAACAGCATCGTTAGATATGTCACCTTCATCAATCTTTTCTGCAAGTTTGTACAGAACTTGATCCATGTTGTTGTTTAAGTCAACAGCTTGAATTGATGCACCAGATTGGAAGTCAGCCTTAGGTGCAGGTGCCTGATTATTTAAAATTGTCGTATCCCTAAAGATACGAACAGTTGCACCAGATGCAGGTGCTGATGTAAATGATACGGTTCCACTACCACTGGTTGCATAACCAGAAATAGTAAAACCACTAGATTGGAGAACTCCGTCAATACTTACCTTTACTTCTGACTGACTCAACGAAGGAAAGGTAATTGTATACGTGGCCGGAGCTGTATAAGTTGATTCAGCCATTAGTTAGGATTGTTTAATTTTCTGATGGATTCGATACTGCCTGCATTATTAGTTTCACGACGTGTTCTGAAAGTCTCTGCAGCACGTTGTCGTTTGGTTTCATATAACTCGTCAGCAAGGTCTGGATTGTTACGCCTTACCTCTGCCCAAGCCTTTTTACGTGCAGCTTCAAAACGTTGTTTAATAAGAGAGTTATGTAGATATGAATTCATCGGATCTAAATAGTTCTTATTAGAATTGCGATCATTAGTCATTCGCATGACAGACAGTTGCACATCACGACGATCAGCCAGTTTATTTAGCTTGGCTTCCAACCCTTGCTTACCTAAATACTTTTGAAATTCAGAGCGAAGCTTGGGGTGTTCCTTTAGTTCAAGTCCATCAGGAGATGTATACGAGACAAGACGTAAGTCATAGTTACTATTCCACAACAAGGTTCTGCCTGGACTATTGTTAAGACTGATACCTACGGGAGAGATAAGATTATACATCTTCTCCATGAAGTTCCAATCTCTAATCTTTTCACCATTCAATACATCGTATTTGATAGCAAGATCATCAGCAGCAATATACTCAGAGGAAAGGTTCCTGTTACGGATAGAACTAATAATGTCTTTGTTGATCTCACGCATAGGTGAGTTCAATGTCTTACCAATATCATTACGTAAGCCTGCAAGAGGAACAGTGTTGTTAGCGATATTACCTGCAATCTTTTGTAGCTGGTACGGCTCACCACTAGCTAGGTCAATTAGTTGACCAACACCTTGTAGGTATGACTTACTGGTAACACCACCACCAACAGTCAAAGCAACCTTAAGTAAGCTCTGCTCAGCCCACTGGGGACCCATCAGGGACATATTGTCTCCAATATCAGCAATGGTAGAAAGGATATTATTAAATGGTTCAAAGGATTCGTAACTGACCCATACATCACCTGCTGGTGAAGGTACCTTGAATGAACGTGGCTGCCAGCCTGTATCCATCCATAGCTTACGAAGACGACGATCTTGTGGACCATTGCCTGTCAAACCACCGTTGGCGTAATACATACTTGCCATAAAGGTGACACCAGATCCAATAGCCAAACGTCCTTTACGGATGTTTTGTGCATTAATAAGATCTTGTGCTGACTCAATACCGTATTGTCTTACTGAATCAAGGTTATCTACAGTTGCACTAGCAATATTGCGATACTCCTTACTGAGCTTCTCAAGGATAGGCATGTGCTTCACACCAAACTCAAGACCGTTAATACCTGTACGTGCAAAAAGGAAGAAAGGTTTCAGCATAGGTGCTGAGTTAAATAGACCTTCAAGCTTCTGTGCAACACCAGACAGCTCAGTTGTAAGAGTAGCTTCCTTAACTTGAGACTCAAGGTAAAGATCACTCTTCAGATTAATGTTGCCATCTTCATCTAACAACTTAGAGTAGAAGTTATTCTCAGCTACCTTCAGTGTTTCAGGTGTAATCTCTGCAATGTCACCCTTTTTAAAGGACTCCATTGTATCCAACATAGACTTCTCTCTTGCCCTGGCACGAGCCATAAGCATGGTAAAAGCATCGTCAGTAGCACCCATAATCTTGGTGCCATAAGTCAGGAAATTCTTATCGTTTAAGGTACGGATCATATCTGTAAAACGATAAGCAGTTAGATCCATTTCAGTTCCATGGGTCTCTGCCCATTTGCCCATGATTGCCCACTGTTGGTCATTACGTGTGACACCTTCAGTAAAGCGAGTTTTCATGTTGGCAATATCACCAGCCCAATAAGCACTTAGGTTTCGACGGAACAGTTGGAATGCTTCAGGTACTGCCTGGATATAAGCATTAGCACCAGCAAGGCTTGCCCTAGCAAGTGCACGATCACCACCTGGCATCGAAGCACCAATAACAGCAGACAACGGTCTAAGGAAAGACGCAGTAGCCGTACCCATGATTGCTCTCACGGGTGTCTTAACACCACTAAGGATGCTATGTACCATCACAGAACCTAGTTCTCTGACAGCTTGGTTACCGTACTTCTTACCGTTAAACTTACCTCCACGTAAGGAGGCACGCATGTAAGCGTCAAAGTCAGTGAGGTTATGTACATCATCAGACATAGCAAAGAACTCTGACAATGCCTTAGTCATGTCATCATTAGGATTTTCCTTTGCAAGCTTGAGGAATGTAGTCAATGCCTCTTCTGATTCAGAACGCATTGCTTCAACTTTTTCTGTAACTCGTTTTGCAACACTTGATTCTTCAAAATCTAAACCTTGCAGCCTAGCTCCTGTAAGATAACGAGAACGTTTCACGTTTGTAAGACCAACAATCAAACGATCAGCAGCAGCCTTCATAGGTCCATCAGTATCAAGGATGTCAGCAACACCCGAGATTTCTCTCATGCCAATACCAAGATCTCGTATCTGTTTAAACAAAGAAGCATTAATAATATCTGCAGCTAAAACATTCTGGTTAGTCCAAGCAGGAAGACCACCAATAGTATCAGCATTTTCTGAAAATGATTTCCAAAAAACATCTGGATCCATATCAGAATAATCACGACCCATTGCTTGGCGTACCCGATCAAATGCAGGACCATGTTGGGCACGCATTGATTTACCAGCGGCTTTAGCCTTTTTCAACATTTTTTGATAACGATCATCACCGACAAGTGTCTGAGCCATACGCTTGAATTCTGTCTCTGTTACATCAACAGAACGTGCCATGGTCTCAAGCTGACGTGACGTAAATACGTTGTCAGTAGAACCAGCACCAGGTGTTGGCCAAGACCTACCTAAGTTGTCAGCTTGCTGTGCCACATCAAAAGGTTTCTTACTTGATACGGGGTTACCTTGCCAAGGGTCAGCATAGTCTTTATTTTTAGAAGCTCGGAATGTATTACCAGGCTGACCAGCAGGTGGTACTTCAGTAGGATCAAGTCCTTCTATTTCAAGTTGTTGTGTATTGGATTCACGAACACGAGCATCATCTGCAATCTCAGCAGTAGCAGATTCTTGTAGTTGGTCATCTCTATTCTTTAGACGATCAGCATCAACCTTTTTGCCGTCAGCAAAACGACTAATGATCTTACTGATTGCTAAGTCAAGACCAACACCTTCAGCCATATTCTTCAGTGTTTTAAAGAATGGGTGTTCATCATCTTTTGTCCCCAACACTGGATTGATAGTGGAGTCGAATCCAGACTGAAGAAACTCACCAGCCCAAGGAATACGTTCTAAGATCTTGCTATCAGTAATAGCTTGAGTGGCATTCTCTTCTTGAGATTGTGATGACACAAGATCAGATGCTGCACCAAGAGCGGTACCTCTAATAGCAATACTTGAAATGCCTCTACCAATACCTGCTGCACCACCTGTTACTGCAAGGGATCCATAGTGAACACCTTGCTTGAGAAACTCACCCCACCACGTGTTAGTAAGGTTATTCTTTTCAACATCCTCTAAATAGCCAATGACTCCTAGAGGATCAAAGTCAGTCTGAGCTTCTCCTGTTTCCTCTATTTCTTCACCAAGACGACCTGTCGCCATATCAACCATTCTTTCAGGAAAAGAAAGTATTGAGCTGGCTGATAGTGCTAGGCCACCAACGGTTCCACGTTTTAATTCATCTACAACATTAACGTCGGACTCTTCATCCTCGTTGTTTTCTTCTTGAAGAAGACTTGCCTCTTCAGCTTGTTCTTGGTCGCGCCTATCTTGCACGCGAGCTGCAAAACCCTCAAGTTGATCTTGTATCTCTTGAGGATCAATTAAATTTGGATCAATCATTACGAGTTAAGCTCGGCTAGTTCTTCCGGCGTGGCATGTTTCAAGCCAACCCATCTACCAGGTCCACCGCTTTTCCATAGAGAAGCAAACATCTGGTCTTGGGTTGCCTCATTAAATTTACGGCTACGTGAAAAACCTAGAGTAGAAATCAATTCTCTAAAAGTATCTCTTGTAAACTGATAGCGACCAACAGCATGTAAACGACCTTGTGAGATCCACTGTGCATCAGTTACATCTAGTTCAGCTTGGAGATCGATGATTTCTCCAATTGTCATGTCAGTCAGTGCACGTCCACCGTGCTGACTCATATTCCTAATGTCCCCTGAGTAACCTTCAGTTTTGTTACCACCGTCAACACCTATCTGGTTAACAGCGTTATAACCACCGACACTATCAGATTCATACTTACCTACAATGTCAGACTTACGCCTCATAGATGTAGAAAGAGGTGAGTTAGTGAGTGCAGGGCTGTTGTAGTCAACAGTGCTTTGAGATCTAAAAATACGAGACCTGGTACTAAACGGCGCAGCTAACACTTGCTGTAATGCAGGCTCAGCTTTTTCATAAGCCTCCCTGCTGGAATCTTTCCCAAGTTCTTTTCCGGTATGTGCACGGTATTGCATATTAGCAAGGTCCCAAGCAGTAAGTTTTTTGTGGCCACGGGCAAGGTTGCGATAATAATCAGGTATTTCTCCAGTATTTTGAAAAGATTCAAGTTGCTTAAGATGAGCTTCAGTTCCAGGAATGACAGTTGTGCTTAGGTCAAAAGTTCCGTTGCTGTATTGTTGAAGAAATTTTCTTCCGTTGTTTATTTCTTCAGCAGCACGATGATCTCGTTCAACGTCATTACCAAAACCAATGGTGTGATAAAGCTGAGAACGAGTAAATGTATTACCATCCTTATCTTGCATTTCATCACGCACTGTTTTTAAATATCCAAGCTGATCTTTCCTGGCAAGCTGATGAGCTTTTTCAGGAGTAGCACCGTCCATGATATAACCTTGGTACAAACGTGTGTACTCACTACGTACATTTGCAATCACTGTTTGATAATTTACAGAACCTACATCATCAACACCAACAGCTTCAGTTGTAATTTCATTTGCCATAGAAGATATATGACCTTCCGAAGCTTTAGCAACTCCTGGTGGTGGCTTGGCCAGACCATTAGCCTGTGCCTCATCAACTTCTGACTGATACTGTGCTGCAAGTTCTGGACTAACATTATCTAAGTCAGATTGAATTAGATAACCACGGCCCACACCAACTTGCAATTGTGTGTCAAGTATTAGTTTGTCAGCCGCATTGTCACGATTCTCAGTACGGGTTAAGTATTGCTTATAAAATTCAAATTCATGTGGTGCGATAGCATAGTTAGTATCTTCAGAAGCATCCTGCTGCATCTGATAGATCTGTTCAGGAGTAAACCTTGCACCTGGATTTTCTTGTAGGATGCGGTAAAAGTCTATTTCCTTTTGTCGAATAGCAATTTTTTTAAGTTGCTCATCTTGTTGAAATCTACCCATCTTTATATCTTCCTGATCTTGCTCTAGTTTTGCAAACCTTGGGTGTTCCTTAAAAGGCTTACCATTTACAAGCTCTTCACCCAATCCTTCAAGATCAATTAAATTACCAGCCTGCCCTTGCTTTCTATTGATCTCAGCAAGTTGCTCTAATGCACCTGATCTGCCAAGATAATTACCTTGATTATCTTTAGTATGTTGCACATTAGAAACAAAATTTTCTAAAGTACCACCGTTGACTAAATCGGCTTCAGCCTTACTACGAATAGCTGTTGACTGATCACGATCATTAGCATCTTCAAGTAACTTGATCTCACTGTTCTTAGCTTTGGTATAAGCAGGGATTGCATACTTAGCAATCAGACTTGTAGAGTAGTTTTCAGCAAGACCATTCAAGAAGTCAGCGCCTTGAGATTTGATATAAGCAATCTTTTGTTCATGCGTTAGATTATTTTCTGCAAAGTAAGCAGCAGAGCTTTCACTTAGGCTTGAGTTAAACTCGTTAACATCATCAACAATACCTGCTCTTTTCAGTGCAGCGATGTGATAACCGTTGAGACGACGGATGCCTTGAACAACAGACATACGTTCACCATTCTCTTCAGCCTTACTAACAATTTTGTCAGTAGCTTTAGTAGATTCCTCAAGCTCAGCTTCTAGTTCATCTTGCTTAGCACGGTGTTCATCAAGCTTTTCTTGTGTGTCAATACCAAGCTCATTAAAAACAGTAGCTTCTGTTTGAAACCTCTTGATGCGTTGTTCTTGTACAGCACCCAGAACATCACCTAAAGTAGTAGATAATTTAGATAGCGCCTCTAGACCTTGACCTGAGTTTGATGCATTTAACAGACGTGTCTGGTCATTAGCATTAACGGACTGGTTCCTACGATCGATACCTTTCTCTAGTGAGTTGTGTAAGTCACGAAGTCTGTCTGAATACGCGGGTGTGGGGTCAGGATTGAAGTCCCTAGACCCAGATGTAATTCCTGAATACGTCATACTAAGTCACTCAATTGTTGTCCTTCAGGTGCAAAGCTGTTGTAAGTACTTGCGCCACTGACTGCTGCACCAGCAAGACCAGCAACAAGACCAAGTTTGCTAGGTCCTTTAACAAATTCGACCTTCTTACTCGGGGCAGGACCCTCACGGAATGGAGTAGCAACTTGTGCAAAGAGTTTCTGTCTCTGTGCATCAGCCGACTTACGTGCCTTATCGACATTACGCTTACTAGCAATATCAGAACGTGTGAGGTTAGATACCATCATTGCTCGTTGTCTACCAATCTCTTTGGCAGCATTCTTTCCATAACTACGAGATCGACCACCTTCCTTGACAGAAGATTCTCCTAGTAACTTTGCGACTAATGTTTGATCTTCGACTAAATATTTATTAATCCGATCGTCTTTAGCTAATTCTTCTTCAGCAGCAAAGCCTGCAAACGCTAATGCTTGAGCATCTTGTTGGCGTTCAACATCCATGACATCCTGATTGTATTCAGCAATGCCACGTAGGTTGTCTAGTTCATACTTTCTGTTTCTTTGATTTGCTTGGTTAGCAATTGATCTGTTCTGAGCAGCAGCTTGATCTTGGGCTTGTTGATGTCCAGCTACGGCTGAAAGCCCTGAAGCACCTGCACTCAATAGACCTAAACCAAGGCTAACGGGTTCGCACACGGCAAAATTCTATAAAGGTTAAATTGTTTGGTCCATGAGTTAGTTCCCGAAGAAACTTAAAGCCCAAGAACTTGAGAAGCTTAAGGTGTGTTGTATTACGTTTATCTGCTATGTTCCAAAGCAACTCTTCAGGTCGGCTTTCGATATAGCGTTTAGCTTCCCGTGCAAACGTAATAGGAAATGTAGATATAACAGGTGTACATAACATCCAGATCTCTCCGTTGTTACCTACACCGGCTGCACCAGCGATCACTCCTGCAGGTGATGTGAAATAAACAGAGTCTGTTTGTTTAGCACCTATAGGTAGAGTGAGCTTCGGGTCATGTCCATGTCCCTCCACTACCTCTCTGTAATCATCTGGACGTAAGTTACAGGCCACCTCATAGGCAGCCTGCATAGTTATTGGATGGATAATCTTAGACACGCTTATGATTCATAGGGGTGTAATCACCCTCCCATGACATTGAAATAAGAGCACATGGACCAGGGTGAGTGGTAGATATAAGAGGATCAAAATTGATATTACGTTGATATACTGGTATAGTTATTGTGACATTTTTATCAACTTGTGGCAGGTCAGACTTAAAAGTAGTACTGTTACTAGGCGTCTGATCAATATCTATTGAATCAAATTGATACCCAAAAGGAAGTCCTCCATCCTTAACCAAGGTTACTGACAATTCACTGAATATATCAAAATGAAAGTGAATACGCTGGATAACAAGTGAAGCTGTTACATCAGATGTAGCAGTAGTGCCTTTTTTTTGTTTAACATAAACCGTAGGAAGCTCTATTGCAGCGTTAATTAAATTTCCAATAATAATTGACTTACCTGCAAAGTTACCATGAAAAACATAATCATCCCCAGAATTATTCTTTAGCGAGTATGTCTGCCCTGTATCAGAATCTACTGCATACACTCCTGAAGTAATGTCATTAACAGTACGATTAGGCCAACTAACTGTAGTTGTATTATCTGCACTATTGTAAGAACCTGCTGTAAGAAACTCCATAGAATCTAAATGAATTTGGGTATAAAAAAATTTACCAAATTTATCAGCGTTCTTGTATGTAAACAAATCATCAGTTGAATTAATAGAAATAATTTCAGGTTGCAAATTAATTACTAATAGCTTATGATCTGTAGATACTAAATAAAGGCTGTCATCCAATATAAACGTATATTCAATATTATATGAAAAATTCCATGTAAACCATGAGCCTTGAAGACGTTCAGAACCAGTGTTAAAATATCGATATAAGAACATTTGCGATGACCCACTTTTAGTAAAGAAAATCGTATTATTTTCTCTGCTAATAGCTATAATATCAATAGAATTAGGCAGTAACTTAGATACAACTTTAGTTACATCAACAATTTGTGGCTCACCCTCACGTTTAATATCAAACATCTCAAAGAATCGAGAGTATGATCCAGCAGCATCAAGAAAACCAACAGTAGTTCCAAGACTAATTGGTGTGGTTTGTGGGCTATACCTATAAGTAGATATGTTAGATAGCTTTGCAGTATTGGGTGTCAGTGAATCACTATCAGTATGCAACATGAACTGTTGAGTTTCACCAAAGATAAGCAAACCAGTATTAGTCTCAATGCAATCAATAAACTTAGTTGGTTGTGTAGAGCTAGATGTAATATCAATAGGATCATTACCAGACACTACAAGTGCAGTGTTGTTAAAGAAGTTATAAATATCATCAGCCTGACTAAGAATCACATTATCATCGCACAAAAATCCTAGACGGTTCCTATGAAAAAATGTTTGTGTTAATTGTTTTCCTATAAATGTAGGGAAGGGATTAGTGTTGTCATCACCTACCTGTCTATTTACCCAAGCCACACCACCATCTGCTTGTGGTACTGTTACTTGGAAGCTAATAGGACTTGTATTTAAGCGTTGAATAATGACAGGCAACGTCCCAGGATTAATTCGATAGTGAACATCGTCTGAAGGAGCTGAAGGTCGAAGAGTTTCTTCCCACTTACCCGGCCCATCAGCACCATTGTTACCAACAAATTTTAAATAAAAGTCATCTTCTTGGGATTCACTACTGTTAACAACTTTTACAACCATCCCATTTTTACACTGTCTTGGAAGTTCACTTACATCATTTACTTCAGTTGATGTGATCCTCCAAAGATCAGGTTCTGGTGAGGTTACGTTGAAAGCTGAGTTGTGCGAAAGAAAGAATCCATTTCCAATCTTTTCAACATGAGGCGTAAGTGAAGAAGTTGCTTCATCTAGATCGAGTACACTGTCAGCAGAAATAGTATGGTTACCGTCAAAACTTGTTGGCTTAGGTCTAAAAGTACCTAAATCAAGTTTTGTTTTAATTGGTTGAATTTCCTCAATAAAAATTTTGTAGGTAACACCCTTCATCACTGCTGTAACAAAAGCAGGTTGATTATTAATTTGTAGCTTATATTCATCTCCACCATGTAGAAGCTCTACAGAAGTATTGTAAATCCCTACATACTCATCACCATTAATAGTAGAACCTGCATATCTAGATAAATTTACTTGACCAACAGTTGTCAAGCGGACAATCATTCCTGTTCCGGGATCAGAACCATTAGTACATTCAACAATTTCAGTACCTTGAAATGGAAGCTCAGGGTCAAGACCTTGATATGTATTGCCACTTGTATTCCTATCAATACTTAAAACCTTATTGGCACTATCTGTAATGTTGCCAGTCTTACTAGCTTGGTAAAAAGGAGAATCTGTTTCAGCACCTAAGCTTACTCTAGTCACTCGACCTTTATTAACACTACCGCTTGTATATGCTTCAGGTGCACTAGGACTAGCTACATCAAAAGCATATTCTCTGCCATGTGAAACTTGACGTAGCTCAACATATGTTTGAAAGTGTTCGTCGTCCGCAGCAGCAGTTATATCTGTAGAAGTCGTAGAAGATCTACCTACTGAAAATGCACGGGTGGGTTCTAAAAGTGAAGTATCTTTTTGTACAGTAACTAGAGAGTTGGTAACAAAGGTTGTATCAGCAACAGTTAAAAACTTAAGATCAGTGTCAGAGCTGTGGTTTAAATATGATACGTGAGAACTAGCACCATTTACTGTGACTGCAGAACCATCAGCCACCTTCCACATATTGACAGTACCATTACGTTGAATCTGGCCTATGTATGCACCCTCAGATTGGTCACGATAATAACTAAACCAAGAACCAGTACTGGTAGCACCACTTAATGCATTTATAAATTTGGAGCCAGGACGTTTGACAAGTCCTTCTGTAATGTCAGGAATAAAGTTAGATATTAACTTGCATGTGCCTGGAAGCTTCAGTTGATCAGGCTGCTGTGAGATGCCTCCAATTAAGCTTGGGATTGTTTGAGTGATACTTGTCATTAGCGCCTTAATGCATGATGTGGTTTATATGCTTGATAGGACGTGCCATCTGGCCAACCCATAAAGGTGTGGTCGCCTTGATCACATTCGTATTCCATACAAGCTGCACGTGACTGTGCCTCCTGTGTAGCTAATAGTTGCACCAGTTGGGGGTTAGCAACTAACTGAGTAGCTGCACGACCTGATGCACGGTGTGTGATATACCTCTGGAATACAGAAGGTAAGTCATCAAATTCATACAGAGTCACTACATCTAAATAAAGATCAGTAGTAAATACATCGGTATGATTGTACTTATCATACAAGCGACCATTACGTTTAACTACGTCTGTAGTCTTAATGTTTTGACCGTCAGTAACATCATAACGTATAACATTTGGCGAGACAATAAAATGTCCATCAATGTTTGGTGATTGCTTAAAGTTATATTCGGTATTAAAAGACCAGCCTTCATTCTGAACATCAATATTTACTTCACGTAAGATGTTGTGAAGCAAAGCAATCTCAGGATTAGTATGATTCAAAGAGTTGACTGGGGCTTGACCGATACTCCCCAGAATTGAGTTGACTGCGGATAGTTCGGTATCGAGTGAAATCGTGGAGGGAGTAGTCATATAAGTAAAAAAAAGGGACCCCGAAGGATCCCCATAGTTGGATAAAATTAAGAAGCGTTTGCTGGGTAGGTAGCACCGAACGCAGCAGGAGCAGAAGAACCTGCATACAGCTCGACACAAGCAGCAGGGTTCAGGAAGTCTGCACCCATAGCCATACGGCCAAGGATTACATCACCCTGGTACAGAACAGACACGTCTCCACTGGTCACCTGGACCTGAGGACCGATTGCTTCAACAACACCAGCAGCTTCGCGTTGGAACACGAGGCCACAAGTGGAATCAAAAGCATTCTGTTCACCGTAGTTGTTGTTCATACCGGCAACACCACCGCCATCTTCAAGTGCAGTGTCACTACCGATGAAGTCACCTGTGTTACCAGGAGTGGTGACAGCGCCACCGTACTTAACACCGTAGTTGCCAAAGAACGGAATGTTCATTGACTTGTAGATCTTGATGCCAGCAATCTCAATGATGCCGTTGCCGGACTGCAATGCAGTGCCTTGAGCATCACGATTTACCAGGCCGTTGGAACCAACAGCTTGGATCAATTCGTAGTATTGACGTGGGTTCAATACGGCCACACGTCCGTCAGTGCTGACTCCCTTTTCGTCGAGAGCAGCGGCTGCATCGTAGAAAGCTGAAATCAGTTTTGCTGAATTGTATGCATCAGCTTCTGCAGTACCGACAGCAACTTGTGTACCACCGGGTTCTGCAAAGTTAGTAGCAGCGACCGGAGAAGCAATACGTGCACCTTTAGCGATAGCACGGAAGATCAGACGGTCATACTTTTCTGCGAGTGCATAGCCGATCTTCTTAGAGATCTCACCACGCAATTCGTAATGAGCAAGTGTCTCATCGAGCTCATATACGAAGGCAGAACTAATCAGAAGATCATCAATAGTGATCGTCTTCTCAGCCACTGGAGGTGCACCTTCAGAGTTACCTAGGATGCTGTTACCTGGAGTATGAAACTCAGATGTCATACGACCGGTGTAGATGAACTGCAAAGATTTGCCGTTCTTGAGTGTACGCTTCGTGACAAGATCACGTGCGATTGTGTTATGTTGGAACCCTTTAAACATCTCTCCACTGAAGAGTTTAAGATAAAGAGCA
>Ga0181405_1000326_pt1 | contig 16869 bp, 22 predicted proteins | sample 28SPOviralmetaG_FD_130134 | JGI IMG/M metagenome (GOLD analysis project Ga0181405, IMG submission 130134) | Marine viral communities from the oligotrophic San Pedro Time Series (SPOT) site, San Pedro Channel, CA, USA - 28 SPOT_SRF_2011-11-29 | ecosystem: Environmental > Aquatic > Marine > Strait...
CTACTAACAGTACCAGCAGAGTTTACGATAACAGGTTCACCATCCGTTATTGCACCACTAGCAATAGCTCGTACTTCAGCATCTAAAGCTATGTCACCTACAAGTCTCATTTAAGTTCCTATGAAAGTTCTTCGTATGTAACTGTGTATGTTAAATCGTTAGCTGCACTTGCAGTAACACCAAGAGACTTATTTTCTTCTAAGTATAGCCCTTGGTTCTTATCTATAATAACTACGAATGAATCTGCTGGTACTGCTATAGTAGAAGCGATAACTACTGCTGTTCCTGCTAGATCGTCTTGAGGGTATATTGCTACAGTTACAGTAGCTGAGTTTGTACCATCTACGTTAGATATAATGAGACTGTTTATTTTCATTACCTTACCAGATGATGCAGGATTATTTACAGCATTGACTGCTGAAGTTCCTGTTAATAATGCGGTTGCTGTCTTTGCAGTAATGGTTGCTACATTGACAATATTAGGTGCTGACATATTTTATCTCCTTTTAGCCAAATACCATTGCCATAGCGATAGCCTTGCCTGTTGATGCTTTTGTGTTGAGTTGGGTTTGGATTGCGCTGGTTACGCCGTTGACATAACCCAGTTCTGTCGCTGTAGTTGAAATGCCGTCAAGTTTGTTAAGTTCAGTAGCAGAGGATGTAACGACTGTACCGCCCAGTGCCAAGCCGTTTGTGCCATCGTGGCTGGCTATATCGAAGTTATATGACCCATCCAGAAAAGTCGTGTTACCTTTGATGATTAACTTATCGGTTCCATCTTCGTCATATTCGAGATAGACATCTTGCCCCGTACCGAAATACAGCTTTTTATCATCGGCAATAGTTACATCACCACCAGATATTAACAGCGAGTCTGTACCGTCTTCATCGTATTCCATCGTGACATCTTGGTCGCTACCAAATTTGATTTGCTTATCATCAGCTATGTATATGTCACCAAATTCAGCAGTGGCAGAACCAATGTCAGCCCCACCGCTGGCATCTGGCAACAAAGATGTTTCGATGGTTACTGTGTTTGTTCGTATTCCCGAAGTGCCGTTGTCTATCGCCCCGAAGCCGCTAGTTATTGAACCGCTGTCGAGAGCGCCAGTTGTTACAATATTGCTACCACCAACATTATGCGAAGCGAAATAGGTAGACACGGTGTCTACGTTGGTCATACGCATTGTACCACCGTCGTTCACAAGCAAACCATCGCCACTGGCTACTGCCGTTGTGCCTCTAGCTGTATCGCCATCGATTAAATTAAGTTCAGCGGCAGTTGTTGTCACAACCGTACCTGCCAATGCTAAACCGTTTGTGCCATCGTGACTTGCGATATTTAAATTATAGGAGCCGTCTGCAAGAGTTGTATTGCCTGTGATGAGAAGCGTATCAGTCCCGTCTTCGTCATACTCCATCGTGACATCTTGATCGTTGCCGAATTTAATTTGCTTATCGTCGGCTATATAGATGTCACCCCATTCAGCAGTTGCAGAGCCAATATCAGCACCACCCGAAGCATCAGGCAACAAAGATGTGTTTGCAGTAATTGTTGTACCGACAATTGTTGTTGCAGAGTTTGCTCCAATTGCTGTGCCATCGATTGCACCGCCGTCGATATTCACTGAATCGTTAGCCTGTGTTGCTATAGTGCCCAAGCCTAGCGATGTTCTAGCTGTAGCTCCTGATTCCGCTACCCACGTCGAACCATTTCCAACGATAAAATTACCATCTGTTTTAGATAACGCGCCTATAGCTGTGAGATCTGCATCTGCTGTGACAAAAGCAGAACTATCTAATGCTGCCGCCTGCCATCCACTCGAAGTGAACACCTCTAACCTATTATCTGAACTGTTAAAATAAAGGTCTCCTACCTGATTGCTTGAAGAATTAGATCTTGCTGAAGGATCTGAACCAGCTGCACCGTGGTACACTAGGGCAAAATTTGTGACTTCTCCTGACATGCCAGCCACGGTTGTAACATTTGACGCAATTCCAGCAACAGTCGTAACATTTGACGCAACTCCAGCAACCGTAGTTACATTTGACGCAACTCCGGCAACCGCAGTTACATTTGATGCAATCCCGGCTACCGTTGTGACATTAGATGCGATGTTTTCAACAGCTGTAACATCAGAAGCAATTGCATTTACGCCCGAAACATCCGTACTAATTCCAGCCACCGTTGTAACATTACTGGAAATTCCAGCAACAGTATTTATGTTTGATGAATTACCAGCAACGGCATTTATATTTGATGAATTACCAGAGACATTTGTAATATTTGTTTTAAAAGGATCGGTATTAACTGCGCTTACGTGTGACGCAATTGTATTAACACCGCTAACTGCGCTTGATATACCAGCGACGGTTGTGACATTAGAGCTTATTCCAGCAACAGTGGTTACGTTAGATGAAACACCCGCCACAGTATTTATATTTGATGAGTTCCCGGCAACTGAATCAATATTTGTTTTGTTGCCTGCCACTGCATTAATATTAGTGGAATTATTTGCTACGGATGTGACGTTTCCATTTATGCCACTTACAGTTGTGATGTTAGTCGCGTTTGCATAAACCCCGTTAATCGCCGCAATGTTTGCCGCCAGTGTTGCCAGAGTTCCTGTGTTGACGGCGCTGACAATATTAGCCAGTGAAGCACCGAGCAATGTTGTTATGACGTTGCTGCCATCAACATATATAATGTCTTTACCGACCGGGATCTCAACGCTATCCCCGGAACTGGTCTTGACGTAGACAGTGAACTCACCGCCTGTCGCATTGTGTATGAAATAAAGTTTCTCTACATTGGGTAACACAACATAACTAATACCTGTCAGTGTGCCCGTTAACTTGAGGGTCATATGACGTGCTTCATCACTAACGAAGTTCGTTGTTGAAAGCGTCGTAGTACCTGACCCCGATATGTCTTTTGTTAAAACACCTGATATCGCTTCTTCGACCAACGCAAAGTTAACGTCAGTTAAAGTTCCCCAAGTACCGTCGTTACCGCCTGATTCTTGATCTCTAAATCTTAGTGCTGTGGTTGCTGTATCTGCCATATGTTACACCGCCGGGACATTGTCATTAGTGACTTGCTGTCTCGCATAGCGTTTGTTTACGCCAGCCAGCGCACGCTCATAAAACTGTGCATACATAGCAGCTGCTTCTGGAAATTTGACGTAAGCAGATGCGTGGCTAAGACAACAATATAATAAAAGTTGATATGCGTTATCGGTTAAGAAGTTAGTGGTATTGGATGCAGACAACCGCGATAGCCTCTGGGTAAAACCAATCTCATAGGCGTGTGCCGCAGATGGACTTGGGGCCACTAAAAATTCTGTTGCGTTTAGTTCCCCAAAATATTTTGGTGTGCCTGTAGTGCTGGTGCTTGGATAAAACTCTTTTAAGAAAGTAACTTCGCGACGCTCTAACTGAATTACTGTGGAGCCGCTTGTTATCTGGAAATATCGAATACCACGCTCACCTGTGGGTTTGATAATTGTGTTATCACCTATCGTCATTTCACCAGACGCAGATGAAAAGAAAGCGTCTTCCGTTACGTCGTCAGCTATTTGATCTTCAGCGTTCTGGATTATCTGATCTAACTGACCCGCAAGTTCTGTCGTATTATTATCAAGCCAGTCCTGTATATCTGTTTTTAATGTTAAGAATGTCGCCATTAGACTGGATCACTTCCCTGCCCTGATGTTGACGGAAACTGGACTGACAAACTGGTGACAGTGCCCACACTAAAGCCATCGGTTGGTCGTGGATTTTTTAGTGATAGGTTTTCTTTTATAAATCTTTTCGGTGTTAGCTGTGGATGCTTTGCTTCGTAGGCGCGTGGACTTACGCGCAAGCCATTCCACTGGGTTTTGAGTTTACGATACGGAACCCTCTCCCCTGTGATGTCACAATACCCGAAACTATTTTTACCCGATCCGTGCCGCAAAACCTGTACCCGCTATGTTTGGTGTCAAAAACAGTGACGTGCGTTCTTCGTCTTCTTGGATTGCTCGAAGAACATCCTCGTCGTAGCGCCGTTTAAACAGCGTTGTGCGAGCAGTATCCAGCGTCGGTAACTTCTCCGACAGCATGAATGCAAGTCCCGTAATGACAGCGGGTAAAAACTTAACAGGAACGTCAAGTGTGTTTGTGTAATCGCCCACGTCTTGTATGCGAGTATACTCAAAATAGTTGATTGTGTACACCTTCTCAGGCGTTGGATACAAAAACAACTTCGGGGCATCTCGCTCCCTGTCTAGGTAAAAATGACTGGGTCTGGTCTCGTTAGTCTTATTGGGCATCGCTGCGTATTCTGCCTGCGTATACCGCGCAACAGATATTTCAGAGCCTGTCGTTCCATCCGATAAAACATAGACATCGTAAACATCTAGAACATCACCATCCAGAGTATAGGATGTCTGGGATGCTACAGTAGACAGCGTCTGTTGAGCTTGTTTAAACAGATGCACATCCCTGTTTCCAAGATCCTGCAACAGCAGGTTCAAGGAGCGACGGGCGCTGCGGAGTTGATGACCAGTTGGACTGGAAACTGCGCAACGCTCATACGCTTCTATAATGATTTCGTCTACCGACATATTAAAGGTAGTCGTTCCCGAAACCGCCATAGCGTTAACCCTTCTGTAATTCGAGGATTATCGTATAGGTATCCAAGTTTGTGTGACCACGGGTTGTAATTAAAATGTCACCCGTTTTACCTGAACCCGCCGTGTTAGGAAGCCCACCGAAAGCGGAGAAGTCTAGAAACCCTGCTCCATCAGACGTTAAGCTAATTGCGTGGACATTGGTACTGGCATCCCAAAGCAGGTCAACATCCATACCGCTAATGGTCCACCAACACTTCATAATTTTTATATTGGTGGATTTGCTACCGCTCGCCATTGCCTCTAGGGCTGAAGCGTCTACCTTTACAACGGCAGACTCCCCAGACCCATCGGACACATTAGTGAAACGCATAACAGCCAGCCTCTGACCATCTTGGATAGTTGTTGAGGCGACTAGATCTGCCATGAATTAAGCCCTTTTCTTTTTCTTTTTCATCATAGCCATCATCATCTTCTTTTTTTGTTCAGGGGTCATTTTTGGTGGTCGCCCCTTCATCCTCCCATAAGTTCCTTTTCCACCCGGCATATTCAGTCTCCTTTTTAAGCGTCAGTTGAAGCAGTTATGTTGGTATTCATACCGACCTGACCATCAGCATTCGCAATAGCAATTGGTTGGAAAAATTGCATGTCTGCTCCAACAAATGCCTCTGTTACATTTGCGGCATCGTCTTGCAGTCTCGCATAGATGTTTGGTCCAACATTGCCCGTTGTAGTTGCAACAGCAGTGAAGGCTACGTCTGCAGCATTGCGAGTTCTGATATATGAACCATTAGCTCCACCGTTGATGGTGAGGTTAACAGCAGCTGTTGTTACGTTCTCGATAGCGGCTGTATCAAAGTTACCATCTATCCAGAAGTTACGGATCATCGTGTCGTCACCGCCAATTAGCTGTAGTGCAGAAGCGCCACCAGCAGCAGCCGCACCACGATGTGCCCAGCCGTCAATTAGCATTCTGTCAGCGTTTGCATCCGCAACGATGCAGTCAGTCATCTGACCTGTAACATCGCGTGTCTCACAGTTGATCATAGAAAAGTCAGCTGCATTAACATCGATAATACCAGTCAAGGCATCGATACCACCTGTAAATAGAAAATTGGAAATGGTGATGTTTGCCGCATCAACATCCATATCCGCACCGACAGCCGTTGTGAAATTAATTGTAGGTCTATTGGAACCGTTACCTAAACCTATTATGGTGATACCAGCCACGTCTAGAGCTAAACCTGCTGCAGCAGTGACCGTTTCAGTGTGTCCAGCCTTCACCATTATTATATCGGCGTTATCCGCTTTTGTGCGACCGACCGCATAGTCCAGAGTTGAAAAGGGTCGGTTGTGAGTACCATCGTTAGAGTTGGATCCTGCACCAGAATCAACCCAGTAGATGTCTCCACCATAACCATTAAGAATTGGCATACCTCTTATAGCTACACCAGAAGCAAACCCGTTAGGGTAATTAGATATTGGCATAATATTGCAACCTTTCTGCAATTAGGCGGGGTCTCCCCCAAACTCATTATTGAGCCGCTGAAAAGAAAGGTGGGGGAAAACCCCCACCAATTTAATTAGGCACCGCTTGATGCGTAGACACCGCGAGGATCAGACCAACCAAAGCTATAACGCTCCCTTGATTTGAATTTCATGGTATCGGACTCGAAGTCACCTTCATTCGAAGTGGTAACACCAAGACGCTCAAAGTACTTCAGAGAGTCTGGGCAGTTATTCAAAATGAAGAATGCATCTGTATCAGACAGGAATGCATTGACCTCAACACCTTCGCTGAACATACCCATAGAGTTCAGTGCGTTCAGATCGTTATCTGAAGTAGCAGGTCTTAACTGAGACTTCAGGATACGTTCTGCAACAAACTGTTGCTCAAAAGGTATTAACAACATTCGAGGCGTAATCGCAATTGGTAGACCACGATCATCGACGAAGTTGTTGACAGCAATAACAGCGTTTTCAAGTGCAGTTTCCGACAAGTCTACTTGCGTAGAAAATGTATTGGAAAACGTACCGCCAGAAACAAGAGGATGAGAAGTGTTAGCCAAGCTGACACCGTCACCGCCTTTATAGCTGGATGAGAACGCATTGTTAAAGATGTTAGCGGCAGTCACCTGCTTGGTGTGTGCCATTGATCGAGCAAGTGCTTTCGTGTAACGAGTTGAAAGTTGCTCATAAAGGTTGTCTTCCATCGCTTCACTAGAAACGGAAAAACCTAAGGCCACTGTAGAATGCTGATATCTTGCAGTCCATGCTTCCTGTGCTGTGTCGAATGTTACCGATGCACCTTCAGCTTTTGTTGGAGCCGCCCCAAAACCAGACAGTAGAACCTCTTCTTCAAACGCTCTGTCTGAAGAAACCTTCTCAAATAAACGCTCATGTTGGTTGTCGTACCTATCGTACTCCATTCCGAATAAAGCGTGTAGACCGGGCACCAAAGATTTGGCGTGGTCTGACCTTACTATTGCAGCCATTTAATCAGACCTCCCTATATGCCAGCTGTGAACTGTCCGAAGAACGATTCGTTCAGGGACACTTCCATCTGGACTTGGCTTCCAGCAGCGGAGCCATAATTGTTATCGGGAAGGGGAAGTTTTCTAATAACTTTCCACCCAGCTTGTGATGCAGAAGCACCTGATGTATCCAGCATGTAGCCAGATAAACCTGTTGATGTGCTTCCAGAACCAGCAACGTGATCGGCTGAAGTGCCGAGATCTGCCGATGTCAAGAAGTCACTATCCGCATCGTCGTAGACTTTGTACGTGACCATCGGATCATCAATAACCAACGCAACAACATCTGTTGCACCAGAAACTGCACCGGGCCAATACCGTGAGAATACAACTTCACCATCGGACTTTTTGTAAGAAACACCTTGGAATACGCCGAGTATGACGTTACCAGCTGCTGCGACTTCTATTGTCCCAGCGGCAACAAACTTCACAGGATCACCTGAGAAGATTTCGGTGCTATAGTCTATCGCGATAGTGTATTCAGAAGTTCTGATTTCACCACCCGATAGATGACGCAAGGGTTGAAACCCATAAGCTGCCATTTTATCGCCTCCTTAGATTAAAAGAATAAGTGGCGATCTTTAAGTTCAGTCGTCGAACTGAACCCCTCGACCACCACCCGTCGAAACACGGGATCTTCGGTCAACGCTAATCGGCATAGTGGGATGCTGTTCTTTAAATAAACTGTTATCTACGGCTGTTAATAAACGATCTGTTTTACCGTCTATATAGTCCCGTTTTGCAGAAATCTGCTCTTCAGTATTTTTCATAAGAATTAAATCACCCTGACCTACAACGCCAGCAAATCGACCTTCTTGGTGAACCGATCCCAAAAACTCTGGATGCTCTTCAAGTTTGACAGGCTCCCATCCTTCGCGGCGACGAACAGACAAGTTCTTGTCATCATCACTTCCAAGGATTGAAATCCTGACCCACCTATAAACCAATCCGGGTTTTGCATTCGGTGCATCAAGTTGACTTGGCGGGACATAAACTGCCCGTTGGGTATTGGCGCGAGTCTTTACTTCGCGATCAGCGTGTTTAACGGTAGTATTCATATAACCTACTCCACGTAACGAGCGTAGTCTTTAGGAGAAACGCCCAATCGTTTACATACATCAAGCTGCGCTTGGGTGAGTTTGATCGTGCGTTTGTTGGAGCCTCTCGTCACTCCAGCAACTGGCGAAGTTTGCTGAGATCGTGCTTTCGCCTGCCCAAATTTTTGCGGGAAGGCTTCTTTAAGCCGTCGATCTAATTCTTCGTAATACTCATCACTAGTTGTATCATATCCTTCGCTGTTTGTTAAGCGGTTGTGGATTGCATACGCCGACCCTGTTAGTATTTCGTCTTGCCCAAACCAGTTGTTTCGCCGTGCCCACTCAACCGCCTTCGGTTCAGGTTGCGCTTGCTGTTGTGGTATGGATTGTTGTTGTTGAAACTGTTGCTGTTGAGGTTGTGCCTGCGATTGATTAGCAGATTCCCAACGCTCCTGTTCCTGACGACGACGCTCAAAATCCGAACTCTGGTTGTTCAAACGCGAGAGCTTATCCTGAACCTCAAACATTTTAGAGGTGTCGCCACTATTATACGCATCGTCATAGTCACGTTGCAGTGTCATCTTCTGTGCTTCAATTGCAGATTCACCTGACGTTAATGCATTAGCCTGTGCCGCATTATATGCCTGTTGTAGCTTAATAAGGCGCTCTTCAGCCGCCGCACTACGTCGTTCAGCTTCGTGTCGTTTTGCTACTTCCTGACTAATTCGTTTTTTTACACGGGAGCTATAATCTTCTGGGTCACCTTCAGCCGCTGGTTCCTGTGGCTTTGGTTCTACGAGTTGTTCGCCTGCGGTTTCAACACCAGCATCATCATCAATGACAACAACACTTTCGTCTTCAACTGCTACTTCTTCTACTGCCTGTGTATCACTCATTGCAACGCGCTCCTTTCTTTAATAACCGCCTGTATTTCGTCATCGTTTAAAATGCGAACGGGGTTACCGTGAACGCGAAAGCGTATACCAGCATATTTAGAAAAAGTTACCGTGTCGCCGGGGTTCACCCAGTCATCAAACTCTTCCATGTCTGACCTGCTGTAAGCGAGATCCCCTAGTGACACAACAGTACCTAAAACACATGTGCCCCTTGCAAGATCCAATGCCGAGTTAGGTAGCATGATGCCGCCCTTTGTTACTTCTTCCTGTGGCTCATCTGCGACAAGCACTCGATAACCCGCAGGTGTTACCGCCGAGTCAATTAACTCAAGCGTTTCTTCACTAATCGTCTTCGTTTCCATCGCGCAGTTCCTCTACGATAGTTAGCACTCGATCAATCGCTGAAATTGCACCTGAGATACGAGTGTATTCATCCCAGTTACTGCAGCGCCCTTCTCCAGAATAAGCAACGTGTTCACTTCTCAGTTGATTAATCTGTTTTAATAAATACTCTTTATCCATCATCACCCCTTAAATGCGTTGCAATGCACTCGCTGGCAAAAACGTCTAGAAATTTTGTACCAAGTACCAAGTCATCAACATTAATCTTTGTAGACGCGAGGCTAATTTCACCATTTTTAAAAAACACAACACCGAGTACGCACTTAATGTCAGGAGCATCTAGTTTTAGTTTTTCCCCCAGCCATGCGGCGTCTTTGTAAACCTGTTTTGGAAACGGTATTATCTTTTCTAGATCCACTTCTTTTTCGAACGGATCTTTTGATTTGCTTGGCATTATTATTCCTAGTAATCATCGTTTAGATGTACCTGTTGTCGCATATTTAGGGGTGATATTGAATGGGGTTGCATGGAGTGCTTTGCTACAACAAACTCCATTAAACTGAAATAAAGTAAACAATCATACAAAACAGTAAAAAACACATAATCTGCGCTATCAATTTTTCTGACATGGTCACCTCATTGATTTAGTTCCTTTGCACTTCCACTTTTTCCTAGATAGGTTATTTGGAGAATTAGGATCACGGGCTTTCTTTGCCGACTTACCGCCTTTGCGTAGCATGTCGCGTTTTATACCCGCCGATCTCGCACAGTAGCTCGAACCCTTAGACGTGCCGGGTCGGATACGGTCCTTTCCATCCGATGCCTTGCCGGATTGACCGAATGATACCTTGCGCGTTCGCCCTGTTTTAGGGTTCTTAACCTTCTTGACAAACCGCTTACCTTTAGCAGGTGTTGCCATTACGCCGATACATCATCCAGTAATGCGAATACCTGTGCATTAACAGTTGCATCGCCAGCACCACCATCGTCAGATGCAATACAGTGTAGGTTTGCAACGGTGACGTTTGGTAGTCTGCCAAACCACGTTTCAGATGCACCGATAAAAATACCGTCAGCCAAATCGTGGGCAGCTGCACCGCCATCTATAGATAACATAATGCCATCTTCCGTTGAATCATTTTTGACAAGCAAAAATTTAACAAGGTCTCCACTGGCTACTGTTTCGGGTGCCGTTGTAGATGTCGTTGCGGCGGTAGTGAGATAGTGACCTGCAATTAAATCTGAACTGGAACTGTGGCTGATTGCCGTATGTTTGTAATACCACTTCTGCGTAGCATCGGCAGGCGCTACAGACATTGCACCTGCAATAGTTAACTGTATATCATCAGGCAACATCGTTGCTTGAAGAGCTAGGGTTGCTTCATCAGCCATTTTCTAATCCTTTATTGGTTGTTACGAGACACGTTCATAGCCGCAGCGGCTACGCGAGATCGTTGATCTGCCGCCTTAATCTGCGCGTCTAATATTTTTGATTCTGCTTCGAGTTCGCGATCTAGGTTTTGATCGTTTATTTCAGCCTGAAGTTCAGCTGCTTTCAATTCTACATCTGCCTTGGCTTTAAACGCCTTGACATCGCTGTCCTGTTTATCAATCGCCAGCTGTTGCATTGCCACCTGCATCTGCGGTGTCTGCATTGCCTGCTGGTTTTGCTGTGCCTGTTGTAACTGCATTGCCTGTTGCGCAAGTTGCTGACCAGCTAGAGCCTGCATCCTCGCCAGTTCGTTTTCCATAGCTGGATCAAGTTCCATATAATCTGACGGCGCTGTTGGTTTTAGTGGATTGTAATCTGGTGCATCAGGAAGCTGTTGCTGTATTGCCGCTTCTATTTGCTGTCTATATTGGTGTGCAATGTGTTCGTTAATATGCGCATTCATCCGGGGTGCAAGCTGTTTAAACGTGTTCTGGTCACCCTGCATGGACATTAAAAACGCTTGATGTGTCTGGATATGGGCTTGATGATCTTGGTCTGCAAAAGCCTTCGCAGCCTTTCCATGCATGAACGCAAAGTTTTCAGTAGCAGGGTCAGCGCGTTGTGGACCGCGATCAGGCAACAAGATATCATCGATTTCATCCGTTCCTATAGTTTGATGCATCCTTCGCAGTGCAGCTGGAAGGTCGTGCTGTTGCGGAAATTGCTGTGCAAGCTGAAGCTGTGCCTGCGCTCTCATAATTCTCTGGGATTCACTGAAGATGTTTGGATCTGAAACAGGGATTACGTCTACCCTGCCGTCATAGTCTTCACGTCTTATGTCACCCGCCCCACTGGTGTAGGCACCGAAGTCACCATACTCATAGTTTAGCCGCGCCATTAATCTAAATTCATTACGCTGGGCACGGTGTAGTCGTCGGTGGATTGTTGACATCAGGCGCTGTCCAGCTTCCATCATCGCAACCACACTACCGACAGGTGTCTCCTTGGTATTCTGATCCCCTACTTGTAAATCTGTAGAAGCAGCAAGGCGACGACCATTATCAACAATAGAACCCAGTAACATAGCGAGTGTTTGACTTGGTTCCTTTGTAGGTAGCGGTATAATTGATTTACGAATGTCATCCCCAACCCCGTCTATATCTCTAAATTCACCAAACGAAATGGGTTGATCTCCTGCGACCCGCATACCTCTGGCTTTAAATCCACCCGGCAAGTTTGCAAACTGACCAGCATCAACAAGACTACGCAGTACCGCCGTTGCAGTACGCTGGAGATTGCCAAGTACATGTACGAAGCCCAAACCATAGAAACCTAAACCGGGAAGAAAGCGGTATACTGTGAACCAATTTAATTTTTTGTAATCTGTATCGCCTTCCGCATAATTTCGGCGTATGGAAAGAACTTCGTTGTTTGAATCAAGCACTGTAACAATATATGGCAGTGCTATTCCCGTTGGGTTGCCTTCATTATCAAGATGCTCAAAGCCGGGTAGATCAAGATTGACGTGGAACTCCAGAACCCTGAACCGCTCCCCGTAACCCGTAAACGTCAGCCCAGTTATTTCGCTGGCCTTTTCGTTTATCTGCCCACGGTCTAGATCAGCTGGTGTACCCAGATCAAAGTCACGGTATTCACCAGCGACCTGCATTTTACGGATGTCGTTGGCATCCATCGTCAGTGCATGGCAGTAACGCGAAGCAGTCATCAGGTCTGACGCTTCATTGTCTATTACAAAGTCCTGTGCCCCGACAAAGCGTGATGTAATTCTATTAAGCGTCGCATCCCAGTAGGTTTTTTTGAAACCAATACCCATGAGTGGCAACATGAACAACATGCGATCCATCTCATCAAAGTATTCTTCGCATTCTTCTGTGATCTGATAGTTCATATGCTGTTCGACACGTTGTGCCTGCGCTATCACTGCTTCGTCACTACCACCTATTATTTTAGTTTTGATCGGTCCATCCGCTGGACAGAGTTCTGCAACAGCACGGGCCTGAAACTGTAAACATGCTTCCAACAGCATTGGATGATGGGCACCACATGCACCCTCAAACGGCTCACTTACGTCTTCCAAGCGAATACCTAGAATGTCCATGCCCTCAACAAGAGCGGTTTCCCATTCTGCTCTGCTACTACGATCTTCATCATAGGCTTCAACAAGTTCAGACGCTAGAGCGGACAGTTCGGTATCAACCAAATTGTCAGCAAGGTTCGCGCCGTGTGGAACCATAAGTTCACTCGTTGGATAGTCACCGATAGATATCTCAGTTTCACCAGACTCAAGGTCTGTTTCGATTACGATTTCAGTTGAAATGTCCTGAGTGTTATCAACAACTAATTCGGGAGCAAGTAAGTCTAATGCCCGTTCAATAGCCATATATATAATTCCCTATTTAGTAGTGACAAGATAACATAAGTATAGTTAATCACCAATAGTAGCGCTTGCGCTTCTGGTATGTCTGGTCTTCTTCTTCCTCAATCCCATAGTGCAGGAAATAGCCTGTTTTCAGCCTGATAATCGCCTGCGTAAAGGCATCAACCATGTCTTTGCGACGACCATTGGGGAAGCTACTGCACTGGTTCAAGAAGTCGTCAGCCCAATATTTACCCTGCGGTAACCATATCTGCCCGTTCTCAACCATTGGTGCTACGGAATGGGCACGCGAAACTTTATCGCGGTCTGGCGAGTAGTCTGTTACGGGAATGCCAGTGCGACGTAAGTCCTGCAACAATGACTGCCCCGATGCTTTCTTTTCTATAAGAACGGAATCTGGTCTCCACTTTTTATAGAGTTCTAACGCACGCTCACGCAGTTGTGGGTATTCGAGGCGCTCGTTTAAACAACTCAACAAGATTGCTTGGGGCACGCCTTCCCGCTCAAACACACCCCAAGTTTGAATTGCCGTGAAGTCTGCAGAACTAGACGCGCTAAATGCTGTATCATATGACTGCAGTAAATAATCACACGGTGGTGGTTCAGGGTCTTCCCAGACACGCCACCAGTGACGCTTAAATATATTACCATCTTCTGCAGCGGGGGATTGCTGGAATAATGATGCCCACTCACGACTACCAACAGTCTGTTTAATTTCCAGCAGACGCTCTACTGGATATTGATCAGCCCAAAGTGCCTCACCTGCTTCCCTACCCAGCTGATCATCTTCATCCGCTATCGCTGGCAGGTTGATTACTTCCCACGTTTCGTGGTCATCGTTATCGAGAACGTGCCCAATCAAGTCGAGTTCATGCCAACGTGTACCAATAATCACAACGGCAGAAGGTTTCGGCATTAACCGTGTATAGGCTGTGGATTTGTACCAGTCGATGACATTATTGCGTATTGCAGTCGAGTCTGCGTCTTCACGACCCTTGATAATGTCGTCGATAATTAATAAATGGGCACCACGACCTGTGATTGCACCACCCGCACCCACAGAAAAGTAACTCCCCCGGTGGGATGTGCCAAATCTTCGCGCAGACTGCGACGTTTCATCCAGTGTTACGTCTGGAAAGACCTGACCAAATCGTTCATCACGCAGTGTATTACGGACTTTACGCCCAAAATCGTCTGCAAGTTCCTGTGCATATGTGGAAAATATAACGTATTTGTCTGGATGCCTGCCTATATACCAGCTTGGAAAAAAGTTACTGGCAAGTTCTGATTTCCCATGCCTTGGCGGCATACTTATTGCCAGCCGGGAGATTTCACCACGCTCTACAGCTTCCAATTTTGACGCGAGATATTCAATATGCTTTGGCCTCATGTACTGAGGCGACAAATGCTGACAATAATCGAGCAAACTACCCTGCGCACGGTCTGCGGATTCCTTGTCTTCCAGCAAGCGCATGGCATGTTGTATGTCTTCGAGCGTATTAAGCTGGAGCATCTTGTGTACTTTGTATCATTTTGATGGTGAATAGTAATCTTCGCACGCTAGTAGGGTGCCATCTTGATCCTTCACGATGTGTAGGGATCCCTTCCCTGTTCATTGCCGCAGAAAGTTTTCTGAGACCCTTATGCTGTAGCTGTAATTTTATTACCGAATTGGCGATAAGTTTGGCGTGACTGCGAGACAATTTAGTACTTAAATGCTGAAGCGTATGTCCTTTATTATGTAAAGGGTTTTCTTTTTTGATTGCTCGACGCTCTTCCTTCTCCGCTCTCTCACGATTATTAAAGTGTTTTACTTTAATTACGGATACTTCTGCCCACCAAGGTTTGTCTCTTTTATGTTGCGATAATCTATTCATAATTGATTTAGATATTCCTACATAAAGCAGGTTATTTTTTTTATTGTAGAACCTGTACAGGGATGTAATTTCGCTGTGTTTAAACGCTTCTACATCTTCATCATTGCTGTCGTTTTGTGCCGGGGTTTGAGTCGGCTTATCGATTAGCTAGTCCATCACTGCTTTTTCCAAGGCTTCTAGTCTGGATATTTCACGCGACAGATACTGCCTGCACTTCTTCAGATCCTGCAGGTCATCATCTTTACCACCCGTGCCAACGCGCATGAGGTATTTACCCGCATTCCAAAGCATGGCATTGCGGCGAAACAAAGCATCTAATATGTCCCAAGATTCAAGCCGATGCTTACCAACATTCACCATATAGTGTTTCGGTTTATCGACCAGATCGTATTTATCGGCGATCAACTGGGGTCACCTTTTTCTATTGGCAACTGATCCCCAGTGTTCCCGTAATCAACGGTACACATCTTCCCTGTCGAGTAAGTAACTACCGCTGTCCACTTCCCAGTTTTGTCATCCAGCCACACTTCAGTGACGTGCCCACGTTTTGACAAACCACGGAATGCTGGTTGCTCCCCAACACTTTTAAGAAATTCCCTGTGTGTCAGATAAAATGCACAGACAGGTGCTTCTACCCCTTTTTGTGGATTAGCTGACGTTGGACTGGGAAAACCAAACAACAGCAACATTCCAAAGTTATTAACGGTAAATAATGATATTAAAAATGATTTCTTCACGACGGTTGTCCATCTTAAAAAAAACCCGGTAACACTGAATGGAGAACAATGTTACCGGGGTAAACATAGGAAGAAGAGAATGTGTCTAGATCCTATCACTAAATAATTAAGTTGTATAGTAATAACTACAAATTAACTAAAAAAATACACTAATGTTTTACTTCTTCTAATTTATGAATTTCATAAAACGCACCACAGCCAGAACATGATAGGTGGGTCAGCAACCCGTTACCTTCAAAGCCAACTTCTTCAAACGAGTAGTCGTTGTTCCAGATAAGTTCCGACTTACAATGCCAACAGGCATGGCGAACAGGAACCATCCCCCCTGTTAAAAGTTTATCTTCTTCGGTTTCTTCTTCAAGTTTAGGTTCAGCCACATCCACCCCCACGCTGTGTGATGTCGCAGACATCGATTGCTTCTAAAAATTCCTCACCGACCTGCTTTGCGGCTTCGGCATATGGGACAGACGTTAGCGGTTGACCACCGCGACTACCATCTGGATAGCAGGTGAAGCCACGTAACCTGTGGGCATAGCTTGCAAGTGTCTCCGTGAAGTCATCGACAGTGTCTTCATTGTTAAGGTCTGATCCCCACGACTGTAAGTTAATCGTCGAACTGATTGCCTGATCAACGTAGTCCTGAACGTCAGCCTGAAATGCGATACGCCGTTTGTAGTCGCTAGCCAGATCAAGAGCAGACTCAATAGATTCTGGATCCGTTCCATACAGATCGATCAGCTGCTGTGCAGCACTATCCACAACGTACTGATAGTGCCAGTTCTTACCCTTGAGATAACGTCGTTTAAACGCAACGGCGAATAAAGGTTCAATGCCCGTTGTGGTTCCTGCCATAATGCCAATGCTACCATTGGGTGCTATAGCACGTTTTGCCTTGCACGGTGTGATATCTAGATGATCGGTAAATTTATCAGCTGTGCTGTCGGACACCGTTTTATAAACATGCAGCCACCTGTGTAGTTCCGGGGTTACTTCGTATTTAGAC